>Ga0307516_10003526_pt1 | contig 20030 bp, 18 predicted proteins | sample 19_EM_MG_FD_203310 | JGI IMG/M metagenome (GOLD analysis project Ga0307516, IMG submission 203310) | Populus trichocarpa ectomycorrhiza microbial communities from riparian zone in the Pacific Northwest, United States - 19_EM | ecosystem: Host-associated > Plants > Roots > Unclassified | place...
ATAGACCCAGAACGGACCGAGGTGGTCCCGAGGAGAGTGCGATGTCGTTCAAGAAGATCCTGGTCTCCACCGACCGGTCCGAACTGTCGAACAAGGCCATCCATGCCGCCATCGAGCTGGCGCAGGAGTCCGGCGCCAAGCTGGTCGCCGTCACCGTGGTCCGGCCCGACCCCTACGCCGGCATGGCCGGCCGCCAGAGCGAAGCCAGCGACAGCCACTTTGCCCGCCAGCGCATCCAGGCCGAAGAATGCCTGCACGACCTGCGCACTGCGGCCGAGAACGCCCACATCGAGTGCGACGTGCTGACCAAGGAAACCAACACCCCGTGGGAAGGCATCGTCGAAGCCGCCGAGGAAGAAGACTGCGACCTGATCGTGATGGCCACCCGCGCCCGCAGCATCTGGTCGACGCTGTGGAAGCGCAGCCAGATGCAGGCCGTTCTGGCGAATTCGAAGCGACCGGTGCTGGTCTACCGCTGACCACGCGGGCCGCGGCGGCCGCGGCTACCATCGGGGCATCCCAAGATCCCCGAGACAGCCGCATGTTGAATGTCACCAAACTGATGCCGCAAGGTCGTGGCCTGGCCGCTGCGCTGCTCAAGCGCGCCGCCACCGTCGAGCTTGATTGGGACGTGCGGCAGAAAAGCCGCTTCGACGCCACCGACAGCCAGGGCCGCGCGCTCGGCGTGTTCCTGCCCCGTGGCCAGGTGGTGCGTGGCGGCGACGTGCTGGTGGCCGAAGACGGCAGCCTGATCGTCGTCAAGGCCTCCGCCCAACCGGTGCTCGAAGTGCGCGCCTGCGCCGAACACGGTACCCCGCTGGACCTGCTGCGCGCCGCCTACCACCTGGGCAACCGCCACGTGACGCTGGAAGTCCAGCACGACCACCTGAAGCTGGAACCCGACCATGTGCTGGCCGACATGCTGCGCCAGCGTCACCTGATCGTCACCGAAACGCAAGCCGCCTTCGAGCCAGAAGGCGGTGCCTATGCGGCGACCGGCGCTCATGGGCATGCGCACGACCATGGGCACGCCCACGAACACGGGCATGGCGGACACGACCATGACCATGACCACGCGCACGACCACGGCCATGCCAAGAAGGCCGGCGACCACAGCCATGACCATGGTCCCGAGCACGAGCACCAACACGGCCCCGGCTGCGGCCATGACCACGGCCACGGGCATGGCGGCCACCGGCACTGAGTCACCCAACCCCCTGGCCGCATCGACGCTGATGCGGCTGATGTGGCTCGCTTCGCCGGCCCTGCCGGTCGGCGGCTTCAGCTATTCCGAAGGCGTGGAAGCCGCCGTGGAGGCCGGTCATGTCCGTGACGAAGCCAGCGCTGGCCGCTGGGTGCTGGACCAGTTGGCGCTGAGCCTCGGCCGCGCCGACCTGCCGCTGGTCGCCCAGGCCTTCGGCGCCTGGCAGTCAAGCGAGCTGGCGCGCGTCACCGCATTGAACGACTGGGTGCGCTGCACCCGCGAAAGCAGCGAATTCCGCCAGCAGACCGAACAGATGGGCCGCTCGCTGCACGACTGGCTGCGCCAGCGCACGCCGGGTGACAAGCGCGTCGCATTTCTCGGCCAGCTCGCGCCTGCGCCCACCTGGCCCGTCGCCTTTGCGCTGGCCGCACTGCACGCCGGTGGAACAGCGCGCGAAGCGCTCATCGCCTGCGCCTTCGGCTGGGCCGAGAACATGGTGCAGGCCGCGCTGAAGGCCGTGCCGCTGGGCCAGAGCGCAGGCCAGCGCATCCTCGAGCAGGCGATCGAAGCGATCGGCCCGGTGGTCGACGCCGCACTGGCCACGCCCGACGACGCACGCCAGGCCTTCACGCCGATGCTGGCGATCCTGTCGGCGCAGCACGAAGCGCAGTACTCGCGCCTGTTCCGTTCGTAGCCCGGTCCGTCAACCGTCGTCGCCGGATTTCCAGACCGCGAACAGCACCTTGGTCTTCTGCCAGACCGACAGCCGCTCGTCGGACAGCACATCGAGAAAGTCAGACAGGCGCTTGGACTTGCCGATCGTGTAGAAGGTCAGCAGCGTCGTCAACAAGAACACCGCGGCGAACAGCACGATGCGCCTGGGCATCGGCGCGTCGGCCTCGGCCAGCAGGTTCATGCCGAGAAAGCCGGTGGTCACCGTGCCGATCAGGCCGAACATCGTCACCACCGTCAGCCGCACCACCGTGTTGGCCTGGCGGCGCAGGCTGTCGGCGTCGAGGTACGAGTTCATCTCGGCGATGCGCTCCTTCACCTCGGCATACAGCGTGTCCAGCCCCAGGTGGCCGGCGGTCAGCTGGAACAGCGCACGCGCCTGCGCCTGCTCGGCCAGCTCGTGGAACCAGTAGCGGTGGGTGAAGCGCAGGAAGCTCTCGAAGCAGCTGCGGATCTCGCGCTTGAAACGCTTGACGCTGTTGGCGTCGCGCACGTTCAGCCGCCTGAGCGCCTCGGCCAGCCGGTCGCTGAACATCAGCAGCGACGCCTTCTGGAAGTGCGCGATCAGGAAGATCATGAAATGCGGGTGGCGAAACTGCGCCAGCACGCCCCGGTCACCACAGCGGAAGAATTGCGCGTCGGCCCGGCCCACCACCACCAGCGAGCGCCCGCTGCACATGTAGCGGGTGTCGGGTGCGGCCCCCTGCGGCGACCAGAAGCGGTCGTAGCAATGGCGCGCCTCGAAGTCGGCCAAGTGGCACTCGGCATACGGCAGCTCGCCTTCGCTGCCGGCGCCGGTCACCAGCCCCAAGCGAACGAAGTCCGACCGCGTCAGCGCCCTCGGGTCGTCGATCGCCAGGTAAGCCATCGTCGGCATCCGGTAGTACTCGATTTGCCGGTAGCGCAACTGCCCGGTCGCCCCCGAATGGTCGGGCACCAGCGGCTCAAGCAGCCAGGCCCAGTGCGAAGAGATGCGCGGCGAACGATGCTCCGCCACATGAGCCAGAAATGCCTCGCGTGAGCTGGCGTCGGACTGCGCCAGCACGCGCCCGTCGGCCGACAACCACTCGACAGCGAAGTGGCAGTGTTGCGGCAGGCCCGCTGCGTCCCAGCCCGGTGGGTAAGCGCGGCCGTTGCGGTAGAGCAGCTCCTGCGCCAGTTTCAAGGGCAGTTGTTCGGCCGCGAACTCTACGTTCAGCAAGGCCACGTCGACATCGAAGAAGAAGTACAGGTCCACATGCACGACCCGCAGCTCGATCGGGTCGGCCCCGGCATGCGGCCAGACACGTGCGTTGGTCACGTCGCGCCGGCGGAACACCCGCATCGGCGCGCCCTGCTCATCAGCATCCACCTGCGCGCGGCCCGCGCGGCCCTCGCCATACAGAAAGCGCTGAACGTAAGGCAGGAAGGTGACGAACTCGTTGTAGTGCCGCTCGTGAAACTGCGCAGAATCGCCGGTGTACTCGTCGACCTGCTCCTGCCAAGGCGAGGTGGCGCCCAGGTCGCGCAGGCGCTGCCAGGGGGCCCGCGCGTCGCCGTGGTCGTGGTCGGGCATCAGGCGAAGCGGCCACAGCAGCACCTGACGCAAGTGCCGGACGACGCTGTCGTTGGCAGGCATGTCGACGGTGGGCATGCAGTGATTCTGCGCCGGCACCGGGCACTGCGTCGGTCTTTTGCCGAGCCACCGCGCCCAGCAACATCGCCGAAACACCGGCACCGGAACATGCGCCTCGTGCGGGTGGCACGGTCGCCTCCGGTGCCCCCTCCCTCACCCGGGCGTGGCCAGCCCCCGCACACCTCTTCTTCAGCGTTCAGGCACGCGACATGCTTGCCATGACGAAGTGGCAATCCGCCGCTTTCTCGTCCTGCTGCCATGAACACTGCACTGCCCCGCCGCACCAAGCCCTTGCCTCCTTTGCGCGTCGGCGTCGGCGGGCCGGTGGGTTCGGGCAAGACGACCCTGGTCGAAATGCTGTGCAAGACCATGCGCGAGCGCTGGGACTTGCTGGTCGTCACCAACGACATCTACACCAAGGAAGACCAGCGCCTGCTGACAGTGGCCGGCGCCCTGGAGCCCGAACGCATCATGGGCGTCGAGACCGGCGGTTGCCCGCACACCGCCATCCGCGAAGACGCATCGATCAACCTGGAAGCCGTCGACCGCATGCTCGACCGTTTCCCCGACGCCGACATCGTCTTCATCGAGTCCGGCGGCGACAACCTGGCCGCCACCTTCAGCCCCGAACTATCCGACCTGACGATTTACGTGATCGACGTGGCGGCGGGCGAAAAGATCCCGCGCAAGGGCGGGCCCGGCATCACCAAGAGCGACCTGTTCGTCATCAACAAGACCGATCTGGCGCCCTACGTGGGGGCTGATCTGTCGGTGATGGAGGCGGACACGAAACGCATGCGCGGAGTGAAGCCGTTCGTGATGACGAACTTGAAGACCCGCGCCGGGCTGGCCGAGGTTATCGAGTTCATCGAGCGCAAGGGGTTGTTGACGGCGTGACTTGTTTGGCTTCGACGCGGCGAGGAGAGGGAGCCCGTCCTTCCTCACGTTAGACGCCCGTCAAGACGGACCCCCTCTCCTCGCTGCCACTGTCGGTGGCATGGCAGCGCGTTCGTCCGGCCACCAGGTTTGATCCTGGCAAACCTTGGCCCGCCACCGTGGGTGCCCAGCGGACGGTCGGGATGGGTTTGGGTGAGCGTCTAACGTGAACCCAGGCCCGTCCCGATCGGTCGCCTCGCGGCCCTCGGCAAGCCGCCAATGACCTGACCAAGTCCATGCCAAACAAAGATAGCTGCTAGTCCCCACCGAACCTAGCCGGCATGGCCATCGATTCCGAGAATGCAGCCACTGCCTCGGATACAGCGCCTATGCCTCAAACCGCCATTCCCTGCCTGCTGATGCGGGGCGGCACCTCCAAAGGGCCGTTCTTTCAGGCCAGCGACTTGCCGACCGACATACCGACCCGCGACAAGGTGCTGCTGGCCGCCGTCGGCTCGCCCGACAAGCGCCAGATCGATGGCCTGGGCGGTGCCCACCCCTTGACCAGCAAGGTCGGCATCGTCTCGACCAGCACCCGGCCCGGCGTCGACCTCGAGTTCTTGTTTGCGCAACTGCAGCCCGACAAGAACACGGTCGACACCACCCCCAACTGCGGCAACATGCTTGCCGCGGTCGTGCCCTTTGCGCTCGAGACCGGCATGGTCCACGCGCAAGGCCAGACCAGTACTTTCCGCGTGCTGACGCTGAACACCGACATGGCCTGCGACATCACCGTGCAAACGCCCGGTGGCCAGGTTGAATACGAAGGTGACGCTCGCATCGACGGTGCACCCGGCACCTCGGCACCGATCACGATCAACTTTCTCGACACCGCCGGCTCAGTCTGCTCGGGCCTGCTGCCCACCGGCCGCGTGCGCGACACGGTGACCGTCGAAGGCGCCGGCTTCGCCAGCTTCACGCTCGACGTGACCTGCATCGACAACGGCATGCCGCTGGTGATTTTCAAGGCGACGGACCTCGAACGCAGTGGCTACGAGAGCGTGGCTGAGCTGAACGCCGACAAGGAACTGAAGACCAGGATCGAAGCATTGCGATTGACGGTGTCCCACCGCATGGGCCTGGGCGATGTCAGCAGCAAGAACTACCCGAAGATGACCTTGATCGCACCGCCGCGCGCCGGCGGATCATTGACGACGCGCAGCTTCATCCCCCACGTCTGCCACGACGCGATCGGCGTGCTCGCCGCGGTCACCGTCGGCACCGCCTGCGTGCTCGAAGGCTCGGTCTGCGACGGCGTGGCCGTGATGCCGAAGGGCGCGACGAGAAAGGTATCGGTCGAGCACCCAACCGGCGAGTTCAGCGTCTCGCTGGCCACCGATCCATCGAACCCGCAACACGTGACCGAGGCCGCGCTGCTGCGCACCGCGCGGCTGCTGATGCGCGGCGAAGTGCTGGTGCCCGCCAGCGTCTGGAAAGGAAACACCGCATGAGCCTCGTCATCGACGTTCACGGCCACTACACCACGGCGCCAGCCGCGCTCGGGGCTTGGCGCGACCTGCAGATTGCAGGGTTGAAGGATCAGTCGAAAGCGCCCCAAGCTTCGGCGCTGAAGATCAGCGACGACGACATCCGAGAGACGATCGAAGCGAACCAGCTGAAGCTGATGAAACAGCGCGGCTCGGACCTGACGATTTTTTCGCCGCGCGCCAGCTTCATGGCCCACCACATCGGCGACTTCGAGACCTCATCGACCTGGGCCGCGATCTGCAACGAGCTTTGCTACCGCGTTTCACAGCTGTTCCCCGAGCATTTCATCCCCGCCGCGATGCTGCCGCAGTCGCCGGGTGTCGATCCGAAGACCTGCATCCCCGAACTCGTGAAGTGCGTGGAGCAGTACGGCAACGTCGGCATCAACCTGAACCCCGATCCTTCCGGCGGGCACTGGACCTCGCCGCCACTGTCTGACCGGCACTGGTACCCCATCTACGAAAAGATGGTCGAGTACGACATCCCCGCGATGATCCATGTGAGCACCAGCTGCAACGCGTGCTTCCACACCACCGGCGCGCACTACCTGAACGCCGACACGACCGCCTTCATGCAGTGCCTGACGTCCGACCTGTTCAAGGACTTCCCGACGCTGAAGTTCCTGATCCCGCACGGCGGCGGTGCGGTGCCCTACCACTGGGGCCGCTTCCGTGGCCTGGCACAAGAGCTGAAGAAACCGCTGCTGCAAGAGCACCTGCTGAAGAACATCTTCTTCGACACCTGCGTCTACCACCAGCCCGGCATTGACCTGCTGACCACCGTGATCCCGGTTGACAACATCCTGTTCGCCAGCGAAATGATCGGCGCCGTGCGCGGGGTGGACCCCGAGACCGGCTTCAACTACGACGACACCAAGCGCTATATCGAGGCCTCGAAGATCCTCACGCCGCGGCAGAAGCACCAGGTTTATGAAGGCAATGCACGGCGTGTCTTCACGCGGCTCGATGCAACCTTGAAGAAGAGGGGACAGTGAGCATGAGCACCCTGCCGATGAACCAGCTCGGCGTTGTCAAGCGTCGCATCGCGCGGGCTGACAAGGCCGCGGTCGACAAGCTCTCGCAGTTCGGCGTCGCGACGATCCACGAGGCAATGGGCCGCGTCGGCTTGATGAAGCCCTACATGCGCCCGGTCTACGCCGGCGCGAAGATTTGCGGCACGGCGGTCACGATCCTGCTGCAGCCGGGCGACAACTGGATGATGCACGTGGCCGCCGAGCAGTTGCAGCCGGGCGACGTGGCGGTCGCGGCCTGCACCACTGACAACGAAGACGGCTTCTTCGGCGACCTGCTGGCCACCTCGTTCCAGGCGCGCGGTGCCAGGGGCCTGGTGATCGACGGCGGCGTGCGCGACGTGGCCGAGCTCGAGAAGATGGGCTTCCCGGTCTTCAGCAAAGCCATCCACGCCAAAGGGACGATCAAGGCGACGCTGGGCTCGGTCAACGTGCCCATCGTTTGCGCCGGCGCGGTGGTGAACCCTGGCGACGTGGTGATTGCCGATGTCGACGGCGTCGTCGTCGTGCCGGCCGCGATCGCGCAACAGGTGGCCGACGCCGCCGAGAAGCGCGAGAGCTTCGAGGGCGAGAAGCGCGCCAAGCTGGCCAGCGGCGTGCTGGGGCTGGACATGTACCAGATGCGTGAGCCGTTGGAAAAGGCCGGGCTGCGCTACATCGATTGATTGACCGTGCTGTTGTGGATGGAGACCGAGAAGATGAGAACCATGAACCGCCGCGCCGCCCTGGCGCTGACCGCCGCCGCGGCCTTGTTCGCTGCCCTGCCGGCCCAGGCCGAAGACTGGCCGACCAAGCCGGTGCGCATCATCACGCCGTTCCCGGCCGGCGCGGGGCCGGAAGCGGTGTTGCGTGTGCTGGCCGAGAAGCTGCAGAAGAAATGGAGCAAGCCGGTCATCGTCGAGAACAAGCCGGGTGCCAACGGCTTCCTCGCGATGGACGCCTTCAAGCGCGGCGCCACCGACGGCACCGATCTGCTGCAGCTCGACAACGTGCACCTCGTGGCCTACCCGGCCCTGTTCAAGAAGCTGCCGTATGACCCGGTGAAAGACTTCGAGCCGATCACGCCGCTGTTCCGGACCTACTTCTTCGTCGGCGTGCCGACCGCCAGCAAGTACAAGACGGTGGGAGACATCGTGGCGGACGCCAAGGCCCACCCGGGCGAGTTGAACTACGGCTCGTGGTCGATCGGCAACCCGGTGCATCTGGGCTCGGCGCTGCTGGAATCGATGACGAACACCGAGATGCAGCACATCGTCTACAAAGAGACGTCGATGCTCTACACCAGCGTCGCCAACGGCGAGTTGAATTTCGCACTCGGCTCGCTGGCCACCGCCGGCCCGCTGCAACGCTCGGGCAAGCTCAAGTTCATTGCGGTCACCGCGCCCAAGCGCCACCCCGCCTTCCCCGATGTGCCGACTGTCGCCGAATCGGGCGGGCCGGCCGGCTATGAGGTGACGGGTTGGACAACGATCGCTGCGCCCAAGGGCCTGCCGAAGGCCGTGGCCGACAAGATCCAGAAAGACATCGAGGCCGCGCTGGCCGAGCCCGACATCAAGGAGCGCTATGCCAACTTCGGCTACGAGACTTTTCCCGTGACGCGTGAGCAGTTCAGTGCTTTCATCGCGTCGGAGTCGGTCAAGTACGCGGACGTGATCAAGCGGGCCAAAGTGTCGTTGGACTAGCCCCCACGCCCCCTTCCGGGGCTGCCCCCCGAGGGGGCTCGCGCAGCGGGCCGGCAAAGCCGGATCCGCGCACGCCACTTAGAGGGCGGCACTTGCTGCGCAACGCCGCCGAAATGCGAGGCATCGTCGAATGAACGAGAAGCAATGGCATATTGGCCTCGTCGGCTACGGCGAGGTGGGCCGCATCCTGGCTGAAGACTTGCGCGCACAGGGTGTGGCCGTCAGCGCTTGTGATCTGAAGCTTGGCCATGCCGAAAGCGCAGGGCCGCTGATGGGCCACGGCGCCGAGCATGGCGTGAGGCTGACGGCCTCGCACGCCGAATTGGCGGGTGGCAGCGACCTGATCATCAGCGCCGTCACCGCCGGCCAGGCGGTGCCGGTGGCGCAGGCCTGCGCGCCGGGGCTGCGGCCTGGCGCCTTCTTCCTCGATGTCAACTCGGCCTCGCCGGGCGCGAAGCAACGCGCCGCCGCGCTCGTCAATGCAGCCGGCGGCCGCTACGTCGAAGGTGCGGTGATGACCAGTGTGCCGCCCTACCGCATCAAGGTGCCGCTGCTGCTGGGCGGGACGGATGCCCCGGCGCTGGCACCTACGCTCGACGCGCTCGGCTTTGCCGCCAGGGTCTCGAGTGAACAGCTCGGGGTGGCCTCGGCCACCAAGATGTGCCGCAGCGTGATGATCAAGGGCCTCGAGGCGATGGTGATCGAGAGCTTCACGACCGCCCGCCACTACGGCGTCGAAGACTCGGTGATCGCGTCGCTGCGCGAGACCTTTCCCGGCATCGATTGGGAGAAGCAGGCGGCCTACTTCTTCCAGCGGGTGATCGAGCATGGCCGTCGCCGCAGCGAAGAGGTGCGCGAGGTCGCCCAGACGGTGCGCGAGACGGGCCTCGAACCGTGGAGCGCCGCCGGCACGGCCGAGCGCCAGGCCTGGGTGGCCGATCTGGCCGATGCCGGTGTCTTCGGCCCGCGCAGCGCGCCAGACTTTGCGCGCAGCACCGATTGGCGAACCGAAGCCGACCGCATCCTCGGCCAGCTGAAGCAGAAAGACTGACATGCCATTCGACAAGACCCCCGGCTGGCTGGACTGGTACGCCAGCCCGACGAAACCCGGCTTCCAGTTGCCAGCCGGCAGCGTCGACGCGCATTGCCACGTGTTCGGCCCGGGCGACGAATTTCCCTTCGCGCCCGAGCGCAAGTACACACCCTGCGACGCGAGCAAGCACCAGCTCTTCGCACTGCGCGACCACCTGGGTTTTGCCCGCAACGTGATCGTGCAGGCAACTTGCCATGGCGCCGATAACCGCGCGATGGCCGACGCCTGCCTGGCCTCGAACGGCCGGGCGCGCGGCGTGGCAACGGTGCGCCGCAGCATCACCGACGACGAGCTGCAACGGCTGCACGCGGCAGGTGTGCGCGGCGTGCGCTTCAACTTCGTTAAGCGCCTGGTCGACTTCACGCCCAAGGACGAGTTGATGGAGATCGCCGGCCGCATCGCCAAGCTGGGCTGGCACGTGGTCATCTACTTCGAAGCGGTCGACCTGCCCGAGCTGTGGGAGTTCTTCACCGCATTGCCAACCACCATCGTCGTCGACCACATGGGCCGGCCCGATGTGACGAAGCCTGTCGACGGACCGGAGTTCGAGCTCTTCGTCAGGTTCATGCGCGAACACGCCAACGTCTGGAGCAAGGTCAGTTGCCCGGAGCGGCTGAGCGTTGCCGGCCCGAAGGCGCGGAACGGCGAACAGGCTGCGTACCGCGACGTGGTGCCGTTCGCCCGCCGCATCGTCGAGAGCTTTCCCGACCGGGTACTGTGGGGCACCGACTGGCCGCACCCGAACCTGAAGGACCACATGCCCGATGACGGGTTGCTGGTCGACTTCATTCCGCACATCGCGACCACGCCCGAGTTGCAACGCAAACTGCTGGTCGACAACCCGATGCGCCTGTATTGGCCTGAAGAATTGAAAGGCTGACGATGGCCCTGAACAAGCCCTACCAGGACGTGCCCGGCACGACCATCTTCGATGCCGAGCAGTCGCGCAAAGGCTACTGGCTGAACCAGTTCTGCATGTCGCTGATGAAGCCCGAGAACCGCACGCGATTCAAGGCGAATGAGCGTCTCTACCTCGACGAATGGCCGATGAGCGAAGAGCAGAAGCAAGGCGTGCTGACACGCGACCTGAACCGCTGCATCGCCGCTGGCGGCAACATCTATTTCCTGGCCAAGATCGGCGCCACCGATGGCAAGAGCTTCCAGTACATGGCCGCCAGCATGACCGGCATGACCCAGGAAGAGTACGCCGCGATGATGCTGGCCGGCGGCCGATCGGTGGAAGGCAATCGCTTCATGGGCGAAAAGAGCGGAGAGAAGAAGTAATGGCTGCCAAGATCACGGCAAGCGTCTACACCTCGCATGTGCCGGCCATTGGCGCGGCGCTCGACCTGGGCAAGACGGCCGAGCCCTACTGGCAGCCGCTGTTCAAGGGCTACGAGTATTCGAAGCAATGGCTGAAGGATGAAAAGCCCGACGTCATCTTCCTGGTCTACAACGACCACGCGAGCGCCTTCAGCCTGGAGATGATCCCGACCTTTGCCATCGGCTGCGCCGCCGAGTTCAAGCCGGCCGACGAAGGCTGGGGGCCACGCCCGGTGCCCACCGTGATCGGCCACCCCGAGCTGGCGGCGCACATCGCGCACAGCGTGATCCAGGACGACTTCGACCTGACCATCGTCAACAAGATGGACGTCGACCACGGCTTGACCGTGCCGTTGTCGCTGATGTGCGGCCAGCCTGAAGCCTGGCCTTGCCCGGTGATCCCGTTCGCGGTCAATGTCGTGCAGTACCCGGTGCCCTCGGGCCGGCGCTGCTTCATGCTGGGCCAGGCGATCCGCCGCGCGATCGAGTCTTTCGACACCGATTTGAAGGTGCAGATCTGGGGCACCGGTGGCATGAGCCACCAGTTGCAAGGGCAGCGTGCGGGCTTGATCAACCGCGAGTGGGACAACGCCTTTCTGGACCGGCTGATCGCGGACCCTGAAGGCCAGGCGCAAGTGCCGCACATCGACTACGTGCGCGAGGCCGGTTCGGAAGGCATCGAGCTGGTGATGTGGCTGATCGCCCGCGGCGCCATGGCCGACATCAACGGTGGCCCGAAGCCGATTGTCAAACACCGCTTCTATCACGTGCCTGCATCGAACACGGCCGTCGGCCATCTGATTCTGGAAAACCACACATGAGTTCGAAACCCATTCGCGTCGCGCTCGCCGGCGCCGGCGCCTTCGGCATCAAGCACCTGGACGGCATCAAGAACATCGACGGCGTCGAGGTCGTGTCGCTGGTCAGCCGCGAGCTGGACAAGACGAAGGAAGTCGCCGCTCGCTATGGCATCGCCCACGTCAGCACCGAACTCGAAGACAGCCTCGCGCTGCCCGGGCTCGACGCGGTCATCCTCTGCACCCCGACGCAGATGCACGCGGCGCAAAGCATCGCCTGCCTGAAGGCCGGCAAGCATGTGCAGGTCGAGATCCCGTTGTGCGACATGCTGGCCGCCGGCGAAGAGGTGGCGCAAGTGCAGCGCGAGACCGGGCTGGTGGCGATGTGCGGCCACACCCGCCGCTTCAACCCGAGCCACCAGTTCGTCCACCAGAAGATCAAGGCGGGCGAATTCAACATCCAGCAGATGGATGTGCAGACCTACTTCTTCCGCCGCACCAACACCAACGCGCTGGGACAGCCGCGCAGCTGGACCGACCACCTGCTGTGGCACCACGCGGCGCACACGGTGGATTTGTTCGCCCACCAATGCGGCAGCCCCATCGTGCGGGCCAACGCGATCCAGGGGCCGATCCACCCGACGCTCGGCATCGCGATGGACATGTCGATCCAGCTGAAGGCGGCCAGCGGTGCGATCTGCACGCTGAGCCTGAGCTTCAACAACGACGGGCCATTGGGCACCTTCTTCCGCTACATCGGCGACACGGCCACCTACATCGCCCGCTACGACGACCTGTTCAACGGCAAGGACGAGAAAATCGATGTGTCGAAGGTCGACGTCTCGATGAACGGCATCGAGCTGCAGGACCGTGAGTTCTTCGCCGCGATCCGTGAAGGCCGCGAGCCGAATGCCAGCGTGGCGCAGGTGCTGCCTTGCTACCGGGTACTGCACCAGTTGGAGCAGCAGTTGAACGCGGGTTGAGAGCGGCGACCTTCTCGCGCGCGTCGCCTTGCCTTGCGTTCGTGCGGCACCTTGTTGAGGTGGTGGCGGCAAGGTAACGCCGGGGCCCCGGCCGCCCGGCGTTCGGCACAGGCGTGCGGTTACCGCTGAATTTCGGGGTTTGAGTCACCGCGGTTCCATCCATCAACTTCTGTCAATACGGGCAGCGGCAGCCGAAGGCGCGCGTCACCGTGGGTGCAAGATCCCCGCTCGGTGGGCATGCGCACGACGCCACGCCCTCGGTGTCGCCCCGATCCGGGATGCGACGTGATGGAGTAGGGCCTGGGCGGCAACGCGACCGCGATTTGTGCGTTAACAGGCCCTAATTGACTGGGAAAGCCTGACTCATGACTGGATACCGCCGTACACCTCGCAGCGCCGCCGTGCGCTCGATCACCTGGACGCGCACTGCGCTGGCCGCGGGCGTCGCGCTCGCCTGCCTGGGCGTGGCCCATGCCCGCCCGCAGCCGCAACAAGGCAACCTCGGGTTGGGCCTGCGCGAGCTGGTCGAGCAGCAAGGCGTTCAGCCCGCCTCGCGCGCCGAAGCCGAGCGCAGCCGCGCCCGCACCGCGCTGGCGGTGCAAGACAAGCGGGGCCGCGTGCGCGTCAACGTGCACCTGGACGGCCACGTGCCGCTGGCCCGCCTGCAAGCAGCAGCCCGCAAGCTGGGCGCCGAATCGGTGGCGGCGAACTCGAGCTACCGCCACGGCGTCTTCACGGCCTTCGTGCCGGTGGCCCAGGCCAAGGCGCTGGCTGGTTTGCCGGGCGTGAAGTCGGTGATGCTGTCGACCGCGCCGGTCGCTGACGTCGGCCAGGTCACCTCGCAAGGGGCTGCCACGGTGCGCGCCGATCAGGTCAATGCACTGGGCATCCGTGGTGCCGGCGTCACCGTGGGCGTGATGTCAGACAGCTTCGACATGTCGGCCGGCGCGCGCACGCATGCGGCGCAGGACGTGACCAACGGTGACTTGCCCGGCACCGGCAACCCTGACGGCGACACCCAGCCGGTGGTGCTGATCGAAGACGCCGCCGGTGGCGCCGACGAAGGCCGCGCGATGATGCAGATCGTGCACGACCTGGCGCCCGCCGCGAAGCTGTGCTTTGCCACCGCGTTCAACGGCGAGATCGGCTTTGCCGACAACATCCGCAAGCTGGCCGACAAGAACGGCCCCTGCAAGGCCGACGTGATCGTCGACGACGTCATCTACTACACCGAGCCGATGTTCTCGGACGGCATCGTCGCCAAGGCCGCCGACGAGGTGGTAGCGCAGGGCGTGCCCTACTTCGCCTCGGCCGGCAACCGCGGCTCGACGATGGGTTACCTCGCCGGCTTCAACAAGGTCGACGACGCGACGGCGCGCACCAGTTCGCAGACTGTCGACTTGTCGCTGATCACGGCCGGCTCGTCGAACGGCGGCTTCCACAACCTGGCCACCGACGGCAAGACGATCGATGTGTCGCGCACCATCACCTTTGGTGCCACCTCGACGCTGGTGCTGCAGTGGAACGACCCGTTCGATGCCGGCAAGGTGACGACCGACTACGACCTGTATGTCTACAACGCCGCCGGCGACCAGCTGGCCGCCGTGTCCGCCGACGACAACTTCTCGACCGACCAGCCGATCGAGGCGGTGCAGGTGCCGGCCGGCACGTACCAGATCGTCGTCGTCCGCTCCGACACGACGACCGATGCGCCGACCGCCGACCAGGTGCGCTTCGTCACCTTCGGCAGCGTCGTCAGCGGCGAGTACCTGAACTACACCACGCCGATCACCTTCGGCCACAACTCCGCCGCGGGCACCAACGGTGTCGCGGCGTTCGCCTGGTTCCAGGACTACCTGCCAGAGTCGTTCTCGTCGCCCGGCCCGTCGACGATGTACTTCGACGCCAGCGGCAACCGCCTGGCCACCCCCGAGGTGCGCCGCAAGCCCGACATGGGCGCGCCCGATGGCGTGAACACCAGCTTCTTCATCAGCGACACCGCCGAAGACGCCGACACCTTCCCGAACTTCTTCGGCACCAGTGCGGCCTCGCCGCACGCTGCCGCGGTGGCGGCGCTGGTGATCGAAAAGGCTGGCGGCCCGGGCAAGCTGACGCCGAAGCAGGTCGGCCACGTGCTGAAGACGACGGCCCGTGCGCACGACACCAAGCCCAACTTCGCCGCCGCACAGGCCTCGTTCGGCGCCGGCACCGTGCACGTGACGGCCACCGCCGACGGCCAGACCGCCAGTCAGTTCGACCCGAACGTGTTCCGCATCGGCCTGACGGCACCCGAGGGCTACACGCTGAAGTCGGTGACGCTGGATCTGTCCACCGCCAACGGCCAGCGCAAGTTCGTCGGCACCCCTGCACCGGGCATTCAGCTCGACCCGCGCGTCGGGCCGGGCCAGCCGGTGGTGCTGGGCACGCTGAAGGACATCACGGCGACGGATGTCAGCTTCTCGGCGCTGAGCGACGTGGTGCCGTTCAGCAAGACGCTGACCGTCACCTTCGCGCCCGGCAGCTTCGGCCGCAAGTCGGTCGTGCACTTCGGTGTCGACCGCGATGAGGTGGCCACCGGCGGTGGCGGCAACTCGGCCGACCTGCTGGTGGGCGGCACGATCAGCGGCGTGGTCGCCGGCCCGGGCGGTGACATCCCGTTCACCGGCACCTTCTCGCAGGTGCTTCACCATGGCCAGTCGACCATGGAAGGCATGGGCCTGATCGACGCGCTGTCGGCGGTGCAATCGCTGCCGTGATGGTGAACGCGCCGGCCTGATCAAACGGCCGGCGCATGAAGGACAAGGCCGCGAGCACGCAAGTGCCCGCGGCCTTTTTGTCTTCGGCCGGCCCCTGCCGGGGCCTTAACGTCCAAGCGGACGTTAGCCTGCGCCGCAACCTCGTCCTCGCCAAAGCGAGAACGAGGTTGTCGTGGACCCGAGTTCAGCGCAAGGCAGCCTGGTCGTCCACCGGCAGCGGCTTGTCCAGCACCAGGCGCAGGAACTCGGTCGGATCGGGCTGGCCTTCGTCGCGGCTGCTGCCGGGGTAGTTGTTGTCGTTGATGACCAGCAGCGTGTTCGCGTCGAGCACCAGCACGTCCTCGATCGTCACGAACGGGAAGGTGAAGGTGGTCAGGCCGTCCTGGTTCAGGTCGTACGGGTCGGCCACGTTCATCAGGTCGACGACCTCGGTTTTGCTGACGAAGCCATCAGCGTCGACCACGTTCAGGTCGATCAGGTAGACCTTCTTGAAGCGCGGCGTCTCGGTGCCGTTGCGCTCGATGACCAGGAACTGGTGCTCGTTGACCGCCGTCATGTCACCGATGTTGGTGCCCTGCGGCGACAGCTTGTACAGCCACTGCTGGCCGGTGTAGCTGGCGCTGGCGATGTCGAAGCGGTTGATGCGCAGGCTGCCCACCGGGTCACCGGTGACGGTGCCTTCGAGCAGTGTGAACAGGTGCTTGCCCGAGGCATCGATCGCCATGCCCTCGAAGCCACGCGAGCGGCCCAGGTTCGGCGTGCCGCCGTTGAGGTGCGGGTTGTCGGGCGACATCACGCCTGGCATTGGCACTTCGCCGCGCAGCACCTTGCCTTTCGCATTGGTTTGCACGAGGAAGGGGCCGAGTTCGTCACCGAACCACAGGTGGCCCTTGCGGTCGACACGCACCGACTCGATGTCGAAGTCGGCGCCGGTCAGCAGCCGGCGCTTGCTGATGGCCTCATCGACAGGAATGTCGGCGCTGCCCGGGCCGCTGCCGGCGTAGGGGTAGAACTCGCCGTCGGCGACGATCGGGAAACCCAGCTGGTGATCGCTGTCGTTCAGCGTCACATAGCTGCGCTTGTCGAAGCTGGCGAGCTTGTCTCCGGTATCGCGATCGACCGGCAGCACCGTGCCGCTGCCGGAGAGGCCCTTGCCGTTCCAGCTGCGGAAATCGGGCTGCACGGTGTACAGGCGCAGCAGCGTGTCGGCAGAGTTGGTCTTCGCGCCGAAGCCGTTGTCGGGCATGACCTGGAAGGTGCCGGCCACCGGCCCGGGCAACACGGCCGAGAAGCCCTGCACCGGCTGCTTGTCGACCAGCGGCAAGCTGCGGCCGTTGGCGCTGCTGGCGAACTGGCCCGAGGTCGGGCCGGGCGCAAAGGTGTCGGCCGGCATCGAGGCAAAGCCGGACAGCGTGCCGGCGGCGTGGGCGGGGATCGAAGCGGTGACAGCCAGCGTGGCGGCCAGCGCAAGTCGAGCGGGACGGAAGGTGCGGAACATCGGAAAGCCTTGCGGAGAGACCAAAGGGCCGATGCTTCCAAGCCACGATGACAGGGGCATGAACGGCCGAGCAGGCGTTGGACGCATGTCGATATGCGCCGGGCGCGGCAGCGCGCCTATGATCAACCTGAACTCAGCCCTTCGACCCTTCGCCGTGAACGTCGACCTCGCTCCCTGGCTCAGCTTCAACCTCAGCATCCTGCTGCTGGTGGCCTACGAATGGCGCGTGCACCACATCGGCCAGCGCCAGCCCGAGCGGCTGGCCCGCTATGCGAACGCCAAGCTGCGCATGCACTGGGTGGTGTCGCTGGGCGACAAACCCGGCTACGAGATCGTGGCCGTGCAGGCGCTGCGCAACTCGCTGATGGCCGCTTCGATCTCGGCCTCGACCGCCGCGTTGGCGGTGATGGGCGCCCTCAGCATGACCGGCGCGTCGCTGGCCGCAAACCTGGCGCGCTGGTCGGGCGAGAACACCTTGCACACCTTGCTGCAGGCGATGCTGGTCGGCCTGCTGTTCGCGTCCTATGTCTGCTCGGCTTTGTCGACGCGGCACTACAGCCACGCCAGCTTCATCGTCTCGATCCCGGTCGACCGGCCCGAGCGCGCCGAGTTGAACAGCGCTGCAGCCACCCACGTGCGCCGCGCCGGGCTGATGTACAGCTGGGGCCTGCGCCTGTTCCTGATGGTGCTGCCGGCGGTGGCCGGCGTCGTGCACCCGCTGGCGATGCTGCCGGCCACGGTGCTGCTGGTCTTCGGCCTGCGCCTGTTCGACCAGCCGGCCAATGACGTGGAGGTGGACTGACGCACCCCACGCGTTGCGGCCACAAATACGGCTGTCGACTTTCCGGAAGACAAAAGAAACGGGGCCCGAAGGCCCCGTTGTCGTTCAGTGCCGAAGCCCTGATCAGTTGCCGCAACCCAGGCTGGTGATGCGGGCCTTGGCGGCCTTGGCCTGGACCAGGCCGTAGCCGGTCTTCACATCGCGGCCGGCCACGTCCAGGTCCTTGGCGGACTTGTTCAGCGACTGGCGGATCTGCTCGCCGGTGCAGGTCGGGAAGAAGCTCCACACCAGCGCGGCGACCGCGGCGACGTGCGGGGTGGCCATCGACGTGCCGTCGAAGTAGGCGTAGTTCGTGGCTTGCACGGCCACGGTGGCCGATTGACCCAGCTGGGCCTTCATCGCGGTGCCTTCGGTGTCCGAAGCGGTCACCGACGGGATCGTGGTGGCCACGCCGCCCAGCGTGCCGGCAAAGCCGCCGGCGACGTTGTTGTAGACCACGGCGCCGATGCCACCGGAGTTCTGGCAGTTCAGGACCTTGTCCGAGAACGCGATGTTGCCGCGCTGGATCAGGCAGACCTTGCCGGACACCGAGGTGTCGACGGCGTCGCCCAGGCCGAAGTCAGCCAGTGCTGCGGTCGCGCTGCCTTGCGGCGAACCGTCCATCGCGCCCGGCGCGTAGTCGGTGCCGCCCACTTCGAGCGACGGCGCCGAGCCGGTGCCCATCGGCACGGTGGACAGCACGCCCACGCCCGGGCCGGAGATTTCGACGTCACTGTTGCGCTGCGAGAAGCTGGCCCACGCCGAGTGCTCGTCCACCGCAGCCACCGACATCACCGGCACATAACCGGCGGGGTACGAAGTCTGGGTGTTGGCACCGTTGCCGGCTGCGGCGATCGACAGGATGCCGGCGGTCTGCAGGGCGGTGAAGGTGTTCTTCTCAGCCGTGTTCGGGATCGGGCCGCCGAGCGACATGCTGATCACGTTGGCGCCGGCAGCCTGGCACTTCTTGGCGGCAGCGGCCAGGGTCGACGAATAGGCCCAGACGCCGTCATCGCCGAAGACCTTGATGATGTGCAGCTTGATCTTCGAGTTCGGCAGCACGCCGACGACGCCCTTGTTCAGGTTGTTGATCGCCGAGATCGTGCCGGCCACGTGCGTGCCGTGGTGCGTGCCGTCGTGGTTCCACAGGCCAGCGCCGCCGATGTCGTCTTCGCCGGTCACGTTGGCGTTGTGCTGCAGGTCTTCCTGGCCACCGTCATAGCCCGAGTCGATGATGCAGATCTTGCGGTTGCCGGCGTTGGTGTCCTTCAGCAGGTCGGCCTGGGTCAGCGCGATGCCGTAGGGCACGAGCTGGCCGAGCTTGTAGGGCTTGCCATCCGACGGCTGGGTCAGCGACATCGGGTAGCGCGGAGCATCCTGCTCGACGCGGGCGATGGCGGTGTGCTTGGCCAGCGCCAGCGCAGCGGCCTTCGGCAGCTCGACCGCGACGTTCTCGCCGTCGATCTCGAGCTTGATCTTGCCGCCCATCTGCGCGACGGCAGCGCGGGCCAGCTTGGCCGCTTGGCTGCCGGGCTTGAAGGTCACGACCACACGGGTGGTGTCAGCGGCTTGGGCGGCGCCCATCATCGCAAAGGCCAGGCCCAGGCCAATACACAGGCGGGACACCGGGAAGCTCGTCTTGGTCATCTCTACAACTCCAGAAGGAAAAGGTCGATCAAGCAAAAAACGTAAGGACTTGAATCCGAGGCCGCAGTGTCCACGCGAGTTCTGAGCTTGCCCACTACAAAAGCTTCAACGATCCTCATGACATTCGAGGGCGTCACGGGGAAACCCGGAGCAAATTCGCCCGGAGCGCTCACTTCACCGTGATTAGTTCACGGCCTCGAGCCTAGGGCCGGGCCTCTACAATCGGTCCTGCAGGAGAGCGCTGGGTTTCGACGCACGTCAGCCCAGCCACCGAAGGCGCAAACTCCCATGCACGCTCAGGTTCCGTACTGCACTGATCAATCGCCGTCTGGAGAGCCGCTGGCCTAACGTTCACGTTCAGGACCAGCGCACCGAAGGAGCAAGGCCTCGCGGAAGTCACGCGGCGGCCGAATCTCTCAGGTACCG
>Ga0307516_10003527_pt1 | contig 20028 bp, 23 predicted proteins | sample 19_EM_MG_FD_203310 | JGI IMG/M metagenome (GOLD analysis project Ga0307516, IMG submission 203310) | Populus trichocarpa ectomycorrhiza microbial communities from riparian zone in the Pacific Northwest, United States - 19_EM | ecosystem: Host-associated > Plants > Roots > Unclassified | place...
GAGGAGGAGGAGAGGCTGGTGGCCGAGGCGCAGGAGACTGCCAAGGCTTGGGTCGACTCCCTTGTAGGGGACGTCGATATTGCTCCAAAATAGATAGTCCTCTGTACTGTTTTCCCATGGGCCAAAAGTCTCTAGCCCGAGTAATCCGAGATGACCGAGTTCGCCTTCTAACCAAAATGACTGAAAGAAGATGAAAGATAAGATAAGGGAAATGGGACATGAGATAAGATAAGATAAGGAATGTGAAAGCATGTCATGGTTGAGCGAAGTTAAATGAGTGGGTGCTTGGGACTTAGAAAGAAAAAGGCAGAAAACTGGCGAAAATCATGGCAGACTCACCATAGATGGCGCCAAGGACATTATTGATGGACTCAGAAGCATCGTCAAAGGACATGATGATAGTTTGGTGGTTAGCAGTGTTGGTGGGAGTGGCTGAGTGGTGGAATGATGGGGACTTGCCGACCAATGAGCAGTCCTTATATGCTCCCCACTTCGGCGCAACAATACTCCATCATTCCCACTGCACCCATAATCCATCACCGCCCACCCCTATATCAACAGCGCCCATATGCACCCATGTCCATTCAACGGCTCTCATCAATCCCCGGTGATTGTTTCAGATCCATCAAACCCTCAACCCTTAGTTTGGTCCAGACGCAGCCCATCAGCATCTAGACCTCGGCCTTGATCAAACCCCGGTGATCGTTTCACCTTCATCAAATGACCTTTCCCCTTATGGGTTTATTCTCTCACACTCCTTATCTCTTTATTGTTCTCCTTATCTTTCGCTCCCACGACTCATCAGATGATCGTTCACTCTCATTCAGTACTTACTCATCATCCATTCGCACACCCCTCTTTATTTGTTCCCATCTTTGGTTGATACATGGTCTGTGCACACTGCCTGCCCTAAACTCGGTCCCTATATATAGTGGTAGACAGTCGCTGTAGTTCTGTAGATTTTGTCAACTCAGGATACTCCTTCGGTTCTCACCAAACACGACATTGGTCCCAAGTGACTCTGACTTCTCCCTTGTTCCCTCTTATTCTCATAACTCTCCTCTACTCTCCCATCTGCATACTGCGCCCTGCGTTTCCTGTAGCACCCCAGCACGAACTCCAGACCAGCGTCAACTGTATTTCAGGTGACCGCCAAGGTCCGCCCTGACAATGAAGTACTCCTGGGGTCTCTGTGTTTGTGGAGAGATGGTTGAGGGACTGGTGAGGGAATGGATGGTTTGGAGGTGATGCAGGGGTATGGTTGTTGGTGTATGGAGTTTTTGCTTGAGGAGGAAATGGAGAGACATATGGTTGATTGGATTATTGTCAAAATGCTACAAAATAATGGACAGGACATCCATATGTGCAACAGCATTTCCCTGAGGATAGGGGTTTCTTATGTCCAGGATACCAAAGAGAGAGCCATGCATCTGCCCCTCTCCGGGTGGCGATTCTCCATGCGACTCAACCATTGGGTTGGATGATTCCTGAATAAAACTTGAATTTCTACTGTTTCACGCAGTTTCCCCAAAAGTCCTGTTAGTGCATTAACCTTTACCCTACACCTTCACAATATATGTATTCAAACTATGTGTGCGGTCCAGTGATCAAGAGCTTATAAAAGTGCGACCTGTTTTCAGTGTGTGGGAAAATCCGGGCGCGATCATTTTTTGGCAGGGGGTTGCCGGTCCCCAATGGAAGCGCATAGAGGGCACCTAAACACCACAATCGGAGGATATCCCCGGAACACCCCAAGATTGACGACGAAGTCTGCAGAATCAAAGACCATGCGGTTGCAAAAGGACAACAGTACTTATCCAACTTGTAAAACAAACATGGGGTGATCACCAGAGTTTTTGCGCGACATGCATCGTGCGAACCACTCTGAATTACCCGCATGTGAGTGGTTAATTTTTTTGTGCCCTTTGACCGCCGTAGACAACAACTAACAAGATACATAGATCGCAACATCGCTAAAACCAGGGAGTAACAGGCCTACTTAGGCCGCGCGGGATTACCGTGCCACCCTCTCTTGGTCCCCCTCCTCTCATTGAGGGTAACCGGTGAGTTTAACCTTAACAAACTCCTCAATCTTGGGTAAAACCGTTCCTACAAAACTAGAGAGATCATCCCCTCCATCTTCAATACGAGGAGGTGCGATGTAAGGCTGAGTCAAATCTATCATCCTCTGAAACGTACCGACGCCGACGAGGGTCCCTTGCCTCCTTGTAAACCTCCCACTCTCCAAAGCACCCATCCGAGCGGTTGGCACGAAAACCTGCGAGTTCTACAATGGAGAGTATTGGTAGCTGGGAGATATCGTTAAAAGTGTGTCGTTTACCTCACCGTACCAGTCCCTCAGCTCTGGGTAGTTTCTGGGGATCGTCGGGACCGGACCGTCATTAACGATTTGTACAACCCCGCGAACACTTTGCATGACACTCGTAACTGCCAACAACCAACGTCAGGGAGGCTCCTGGTGCGGCGGCAAAATTACGTACCTCGCGCTTCCAATAGATCAACCACCATGTCGCACCCTTGACCTTGACCGATGAGGATGACGTGCGGGGAATTCTCCAGGCTGTTGAGTTTGTCTGCTCAAACTTCGAGGCGACTGGAGTAGCGTAGCACGTACGAAACGTAGTTATCCCACGTGTACATTGCAATGTTTCTCTCAAGGACATCTTCAAGCTGATGGGGTGAGTTCGCCGCCGCACTATAAAACCAGATCGTCGTACAATTTTAGCCGGCTTTAGTGGGACGGTGATGTCCGCAAACGCAATCCCTGACGACCCCAGCCATGGCAAAACCCCCTGCGAAACATCCACCTACAGAAGGTTGGGATCAGTGGGTGAGAGTGTTGTGTTGCTGAGACTGGAACGAACAACGTAAGAACTCTCTGCAATGACCTTGCAGGTGATAGGGTCAACCACCGCCCGAACCTCCGGCCTGGAAGGTGGTTTGAATAGGAGATCCGGGGTACGTGCGCGAGCACTCACGGCTCGTGCACAAACATGATGAAGTGCGTGTGATTAGGGGTGACCCTGCAGGACACAATGAAAAAGACGGTAGGGTGAAGGTGTTGACGGCATACGACAAAGCAAGTTGCCCACCCCTGAGGCACGGATCTTCGAGAGGAAGAGGGATTTGAACTACGTTGTGTGCGGTGAAAAGCAATTGAGCTCGGTGCCTGTTCAGCATTTCTTGGGAGAAATTTGTGAGGCCGGCGGACAACGGTACGGTTTCGGCGCAACGAACCGTCCAATGGGAAAGTCAGTCCTACGGTGTCTCAGTACACCAGATGTCAGCTTTATCGCCCGCTGCAAAAAAAATCGAGCCTACCTTTCCTGGGAACAGGCGTTCTCGGGCTCATACACTTCCAGTACCGGCTCTGTACCATACCAACCTCCCAAACTGTCTTCAAGGCCGCCTCGCATGGGGAGAGCGGGGGTAGTGGAGGGAGTGGGTCGCCCAGTAAGACCTTCGTTACCGCCAATGCCGAATTCGAGATTGATTCCAGGTTGTAACCCCCCTGCACTACGGTCACGAAGGTAGTCTGGGGGAAGTAATATGCCAAATACCTCGAGAGCAACCACTACCCTTCCGTTTGCGAGGCTGCAAAGCATGCTGGTCATGTGAGCATATCCAGCGGGCGTAACGTGACATTCTCCCAGGTCATCCCCATCGGCAGCATCGAAACCTGCAGATACTGCGGGGGCATCAACCGTGCGTATACTCGCGTTGGGAGACAAGCTCACTGAATACCAGCTCCGGGGAAAACTCCATGGCAATTGGCATGACTATACTGTGAAAAACGTAGAGGTAGTCGGCGTCCCCCATTCCCGCTTCCGGCCAAGGAATGTTGACGGAGCTGAAAACGTGTCAGTCACGCAATGCCTCACGTCTGGGGCACATACAATCCCAAGCCTGCGCCCTTTCCGCATGAGTTAAGGCCGCCAAGCTCGCCGCCAGGATAGAAGGTCCCGCCCTCGTACCGGTGGATCGAGATGTAAAGTACAGTTGGGTCATCCTCAAACGCAAGGTGGATGCCATTCCCTGGCAAGAGTCAACACAAGAACGGGATTCAAAGACCAAGCGTACCGTGGTGAACGTCCCTACGGAGAGCCTGTCAGATTCGCACGAAACGGTGAATGAAACTACCTACCAATCGAGGATCAAGACCCTGGTTGGCATGCGTGCTTGAGCGACTTTAGTAGCGACGGCGACGTTGTTGTAAAAGCAGAACCCCATAAACTCGCGCGGCTCGGCGTGGTGTCCAGGTGGTCGGACGATTGCAATGGCCCTTTGATACCTGCCTTGAGTAACGACCAATGCTGCATCGATCGTCCCGCCGCAGCTGAGTCGAGCGGCTAAGGGGGTGTTTCGATTGACGTAGAGAGACAGGAGCTCATAGTAACTAGAGCGGTTCAAGATCGCATCATCCGACATGTCTGGGAGCAAATTATTCGAAGACAACGTGAACGGGATAGGTGAAACGCACTCTGGAAGTCTTCGACCATATGCCATAGCTCTTGGGTGTGGACAAGGGTAACCTCCTCTTGGAGGGCCTCCCTGCAGGGGATGTGGACCATCCGACGGATACACCCCGCTTCCTCGAGCTTCGTGAAGATACTCGATATCCTCAAGGGTTGCTCCGGATGAAAGTTGGTTGTGCACTCGTGTTGCATCATCCGGATGTCATATATATAGCATGCTCTAGAATGGGCGGCAGCTCCTTCCTCTGCAACATCTCCGTTCTGCATCTCACCGAGGCTGAGAAGGGTGAATCGTCGAAGGGCGGTCGATCGCGGTTTGAGTCTCAGCCCTGATGGTCCCTCCCCACGTGATCTGACCGCAACGTCCGGGCGAGAAGATGTATTCCGTTCTCAACGCTTCCGTACTGCGAGTAAACGACACGAACGAAGTTATTCGATTGGTATCCGGAACAGCTTAATATACGCCCCGTTTCCCCTAACCGACATCCATGGGTGAAGGATCTCGTAGTGAATATGGGGCAAGAGACGATCACTCGGAGAGAACAGGAAACACTTGTGAAACCCGTAGAATTCACCCAAATGCACGATACGGATACATGGTGTATATCTCATGCCCTCAGCTGAGCGCGGAGGTTGGCTTCGAGAGGACCTTTTGGTCGAATGAACTGCACATAAGCTCCGTCCCTAAGGGTTGGTCAGCGTTCACCTCTTGCGGAATAACGGGGTATCGACGTACTGCACCACCCGCTTGTCTTCCTTGAGCTTGATGTAAGCCTCCCTGTCTACGTTGGTAAAACCCCACTTCTTCGAAATGATAATTTTCTGGCGGCCGGGGAACTTGTAGCGAGCACGGCGGAGGGCCTCCTGGATAACTTGGGCGTTCGAGTCCTTGCAACGGACGGACAAGAGGATTTGACCAATGTCGACCCGGGCGACGGTTCCGTAAGGTTTGCCCCAAGCACCTCGCATACCGGTCTGCAGCCTAGCAGAGAGAGTCGGACGACGACATGGGCGGGCACCAAGCGGGACATACCTATCAGCACCAGCGCAGGATAACATCTTGTTGATGCGGAGGACATGGAAGGGGTGGACACGGACCCTCAAATGGAAAGCGTCCTTTCCGGCCGTCTTGGTAATGTACTTGTTGGCGCAGATACGAGCAGCTTCGAGAGCCTCGCTCGAAAGCTGTTCGTACTCGTCGGAGACAAGGTGAGCACAGAAGGGGAAATCATCGACGGAGGCACGCTTCCGACCCAGGTCGAAGATCCTGATCTAATCCTGACGTCAGGGACAAGTCGGGAATCCGGATCGAGCAGGGAGGACCTTGGAATCAGGGACACCCCGGTTGTATCGAGACTTTGGATATGGCTTGTTCTTGCAGTACCGGTAGCAGCGAGCTGGTCGACGACCCATCTTGGTGTCTGCAAGGTGAGTTAGTTAAGCGTGGCCCATCCAACACCGGAACCGCAAATCCATCGATCCCCTGCAGAGTTGCGGTTCAGAACTTGGCCAAATCGCACTCACGATACGCTTGGTAGGAGAGTTGAGCTGTTGGGGCGTGCGGGGATGGATGGGAAGAACGTACCTGGGTTTTTATATGTTGAGTGGGTTGGACGATGACTGAGACGGAACCGAACCCCGCTGAGTAATGGACTTTAGGGCAGGTCCCCCTGCGACTGGGGCGCGCTTCTTTCTGACCAGCCGCGGATCCACTCGCCCCCATGGTCAAAATTTCAGAGGTTCGTGTTCACGGCGCCCTTTCGTTTCCACGATGAAAATGCTTTACAACCTTCGTTCTGCTGAGTAAACGAGCGGACATCGCTCGTGAAGTGCGGATTATACTGTGTTCTTCTGACCCATTCCCACCGTGGACATCACAGAACGCTAACCGCTGGGTTTTCTACAGACAACCTTGCCGGGATGTGCATGCCATCTCCTGGTTCATCCTTCGGTCCAAGACCCGCACCTCAGACTCCCCCCATTAAACCCGGCCCGCTAGGCAGCGGAGGTCGTTAATTTGTACCGTGGGCTTCTCATCGCATGTAGAACCGAGGTTGTGTCAACGTTGTGGCTCGCATGGATACCGCTCGCGCCGGTCGATTTTTCTCAACCTCGATTGACCCCCGCCGTGTGGTTCACGATGAGAACTGCCACCCCTTTTGCTCGTCGACGATGGGGGGACAGGATACACTTCGAATTAAACCAAACTCCCTTACCTTACGGTGAGGGAGGGTCAGGAGGATCGTTGAACTCCATCTATTCCCCCGACCCTTTCAGCAACTGCGAGTTTTTGTAAGTTAGAACCCTCAGTCTACTCGGGCCGCCCTGTGTTGTATACTTTTTCTTTCAACGGTGTTTTAGTCCCGCGCCCGAAGATACCACACTATGCAAATCGGTACCAGCCTGATATCAGCCCCACATTGGACCATGGGAATCTGGCTCGACGGCGATGAAAACCCACTGAACTCCCACGGTCCCTTCGCAAACGTTCATACTCTCCACCACTCACAGATGAGAATAGAACATGATCGGACACTGGTATACCTGGACTGTGCGACGTTGTCATGCCCTCAATTATCCCTCAAGGCCTCAATGCCCAGCCACATATTTCCCGCGCTAATGTTGATATCACCGGGTTTGCCTCGGTCCCACCGGATCCTCCCCGTCGCCTCATGCCCTGACACCAGGGTGCAGGTGAAAGCGGGCACGGTGACCACGCTAGACAGGGACCGTGCGATTGCTTTCCCGATATGGACATAAATGGCTGGGGACAATGAGCCGATCACGGATGAAGCCGCTGACCATTGTTCCCAGCCACCGCATTGTCCTCATTTCCGGCCGTTATAAACCTCGAGTGGTCAATGCTCCCCTCTTCTTCACCCGTGGTTTCTCCACCCCCCGTCTCTCTCCCTTTCCTCGTTTTCTTCTCCGGTGCAAGCTCACCGTCGCACTTCACGACCGTTCAGACTCTCATTTACGCAAGCTAACGATGTTGTCATCGCCTACTGGTGAGTGCACCGGGTCGCGTTTTTTTGTCCTGACTGACCACACCTGTCCTAGTTTTCTTTTTCGGCCTCAACGCCATTCGCGTCATCGGCATCATTTCCCTCATCCTCGTCTTCGCGAGCAGCATCCTAGTCATGGTCACAGACATCACTGCCGTCAACACCTTTCTGGAAGACGCCAAAGACTCTGGGACGCCCGTTGATCAGCTACTCGAGGGGTGTGATTACATTGAGTACGTGTCATCCCCGCATTTACGCCTTCCATTCCTCACCGCCACCCTAGGAATAGCACGGTTCCGAATCAAACCGGAGGGATCTTCTGGGCTGTTGTTAACCGGCTGCTCATCATCACCCAAATCCTCATCCTCATCCTCTCCGAATGTAGTTGGCCCATGTCCACCTTTGACAAGTTCTTCCCTGTTCTCGGGACGGGATTCGGTCTCGGCCCCCTTGGAGTTTTCGAGTGTCTTATTGGAGCCACCATCCTTTCCCATTACGTCGACGACTTCACTCTCGTCGCCGCTTTCTTCCTCTTTGCAATCGGCTGTCTCAACATTCTCTTGGGGCTCGTCTTCGGCGTGAAAGCCAAGCAGAAGCGTTCAATCCGTGCTTGGAAGTCCAACTCGGACGATGTTCTCCCACCTGTCGGAAAGAGACCGATATTTACCCGCCCCGACAGCTCGTACGTGGCTTCATTCTTCAAACCAAACGAGAAGCTGGATTTTGGAGCCGCCCCCACCAACAGCGGTGCCCCCGGCCTTGGGTTTGGAAAGCAGGGCGAAAAGGCGGCCGGTCTCAAAGGTACTTACACATCCATATCAACGCACCCGAAGTTAGTTAACCTTCGTGGGCGTTGTTCAGGTTTTCTGATCTCCAAACCCCTGGAATCCCTTCCAAACTATTCTTCACCTCACAACCAACCCCGAAGTGTGCGACCACGCCCTGACTCGGGCTCTTCTATCTATTCGACTTCCTCCGCGAACGTTCCAACATCTCAGTTCAAGTCCAGTCACAACGCGGTTTGATACCGCCGGCGTCTTACGTTTCCTGCAGGCAGGCAGGTTTCATGAACCTCTTCCCTCACCTGGGACGATCACCTCATTGTACCACAATCTCTATTACACTACGATATCCACAGTCATTACTTGTATCCTTAGTCCCTCTGTGAATGTAATCATGTACACACTAACGCCGACCAGATCAGGAGGGTCGACAGATACGATCGCGCCAGAGACACGAGAACGTCCTCCAGTGCCACAAGACGAAAGATGTGGCCCTCAACAAGCCCGGTTCACCAAACAATAGATCGTCAGCGTTTGGGACGGGAACGACCAATCCCCTCAGTGTTTCACTCCATGTTAGTATACCGATTGGGAGAGAGGGGGGCCCCGTGCGTTTGGTACGGTTTTTGCCCATAAGCAGAGCTATCCGGCATGCTGGTATGCGTTGTGGTTGATGGCTCATAGCTCAGCGGGGAGATGTAAGCGCCGGGATCGGATGGATCCTGAGTGCGATTGAGCTAACTCAATACGATGGTTGGAAGAGCCGAACCTACGTAAAACTTCTGAGCCATGGAAGGCTCTGTGCCGTAGCCGGGGCTGGGAGAATGGGGTACTGGCATCGTCCTGTAGGGAGAGGTGCCTTGTGGACCATGGAGAGTCGAAGGTGGCCGTTGAGAAGCTACATAACGCCGACGCGCGATCATCATGCCAACCACTAGAACGGCCAGAGCGGCCACTCCACCAACGACCCCTGTTGGATTACTTATTTACAACTCCAAAACGAATCCAGGTATCAAGCAGCGTGTCTCACCGCCGACTATGGGGCCGATCGTGTTGCGGGAGCCATTGTTGCCGCCCGCGTCGGAGCTGCTCGTGGTTTCTGGTGGCCCAGAATTGGTGGTCTCTGGGGACCCAGAGGATGTGGACGAAGGCGGTGACGTAGCGGTTGACTCTGGTCTATCTAGAACGTTCCTTGGGATGAGCTCAAACTGACAAAGAGTCAGTCATCCACACCTAAGTCCAGCCTTGCTGCGGTGATGTTCCACATGCCATCTTCCTGTGTTAACCCTTCAGGAATTATGACACTGCGAGAGTCGGAACGGACGCACTCCAAAATTCAAGTACGCCCAATCAGGGATGGCGGTTCCTGGGGGGATATTATACGGGAAACTGGCAAAACAAGGGATTGGATGACCACCCGTTCACGGAGGGGGTGTTAGTCACCTAGAAACGTGCAGGGTTGAACAATTAGACGACCATAGGCTCCATCTGAACACAAGGAAGTGGGGTTAGAGAGCGCAACCGAATAATAGATGGCGATGTTTGGCGTACTGAATCGAGGTCCCGCCCTGGCAAGTGGCACAGGCTGCCAAGAGCGACCAGGTAACAGTGCTGCAGATGCATGAGTCCCATTTGGTTTCCCACGGCCCCACATACTGGCCACCGGGGCTGAGTGGATCGACGGTGTAATCTGCCAGGGTTCCCTATCTCAGTACGGTCTTCTGGAGGAAGTCGTCAACGTACTCGAGCCTGGACAGACTCCCATCAAATATACAGCCATATCGCAGGGGGATTGACGCATGGAGTTGAATAGCTAACGGGAGGTTGCACCAGCCGTCCCGCGCAGTCTGTGATCCAGTTTTGAGGGCGATGGTGGTGATACTCACCCAACCGTAGGAGTCGTCACTTTTACACATTGCGATCGAGGGCTGACACAGCGCTATACGAACTCCGAGCGCGAAAAGGGGAAGAAGGAATCGGACAATATGGAAAGTCATCTTGCGAAGGACGACCGGGAGGAGGAAGGGAAAGGACAGACGACGCCTGATTGATAGGTTCCCCACGAGCGTCCATCGAACGCTATGTGCTATATGTGTGTACTTACTGTACGAGAGAAAGACCCTGCCCGAGCCCGGTCCGGTGGGTCGGCATGCCTGAGCATTGGCGTGATCTGCGGGAATCGAAACTGATGATCAAAAGATTTCGAGGACGTCAGGGACGGGGCTAATCCGACGTTCAAGCTAGTTCTATAGGCTACACAATTCAATCCATTCCCAGGCCCCGCAAAGGTGTCGCAAACCGCAGGTCACCTGTCATGCATCACGCGCGATACCCTAGCGTTGGTATTTAGTCAGGGCAAACGCGCACGGAGTTAGTCGCGCTAGGCCAGTGTCAGGTTTGGTTTGCCCTACTTGACCACCATGCTTTCACTGCGCTCAAGAAACGCAGAGACCACAAGCAGGCGAAAACGGTTGCGTCCAAGGGGGCTCAGTTCACCAATGGCCAGGACGAAATTCCCCCACACAGACCAAGAAAGGAAACATCCTGCCGCTGTCCGCTTGGGTAGAGCTTGGATTTAGCTGTATTCGTCGACGTGGTAGGGCCAGGTTGGTGTTCTTCACCCCTTCGCAAAGTCGCTGAACGCCAACACAGCTTGTGCATCGGGGGGGCTCCCCTGCGTCGTGGCCCTCGAGATAGGCGCCATGTAAGAAATCCCAGTGTGGTGGATTGTTGAAGGAGCGTGGGGTGCGGCAATCGGTGGAGGCGACGCGGAACACCTCTGAGGTAATGTTCCCCACCACAACCGGCCGTCCATTGCCACCCTCAAGTTGTCGTGATGCTCTTAAGGTGGTGAAGCCGTCCAGTCGGAATAACTTGTCCGATGCGGTGGGTCTGAAGGCCGTCGACAGAAGAGGAATCCCTCTGGTTCGGAAATTCTGACGCCTAGGTACAAATAGGTGATGCTCTCGACGGTCGCGGTCAGGAGAACCCACCCAGGCTCGGGAGACTCTTCGGCCTCTTTTCGAATGGAGGTCTTTTAATCCCCGTTGGTAGGTCGAGAGTTCGCTATCCTCGGAGAATCCGCCTTGATCGATGTCATACGTCAAATTGCTGTCCTGTGGTTCAATAAATAACGCGGCCATTTGGCAGAATTTTGTGGCAAGTCATACCCAAGGTGGGGCAATTCACGACGATAACCGGTGGGGGAATCAGCGAGGATGAATCAACTAGCGGTGCGTGCGAACCTCTGGTGTTTGCAACCCCAAGGAAAGTAGCCCACGGTTTTCCCACGTAGCGTGTTTGGGTTCGCCCCGACGAGACCATAGGTAGAGCATGCACTCAAGTCCACCTGACGCTGGATCGCTCGGACTCCGGCTCTGACCTTGACATCCAATGACATCGAATGCGCCGTGGTAGTCAACCTCTCCGGTACAACCAAGAGTAGTTGCTGCGTTCGCGTTTGCGAGTACCCACCCAACCCATGTAAGTTGGAATTGCTGAGAAACGCTCAAAACCTTTTGTAATCCGCGTTGTACTGGGTCTCGACCCCGTGTTTCTTGACGAGCCCATATATCAAGTCCTCTGACCCTTGATTCGGTTCCCCGCCTGTTCCCTGAGCCCAATTCGAACCGACCTGGGAGACAAGGGTGAGTCGGCACATCTGATTTCGGGGAGGCGGCATTACCTTGGCGGTCTTCTACTTTCCTGACACACCGAACGGGACACTGCGCAATCTCCCCCCGGCCAGGACTCATCCCTCACTTCGATAATCCTGAAGTTGGTTATCCCGTCCTTGCTAAGAGTCCTGGTAGCGATGATCCCAGAAACACCCCCGCCAAAGATAAGCGCAGACACGTCCCTGCTTTCTGGCTTGTCCGAAGTGTTTTCCCCCACGCGGGAGAGGGGTGCACAATGAACGATGGAGGCCAAGTAGGTTACTGGAACGAAGTATATACCAAGGCGACATTGGAGTACGTCGTCGATTGAGGGTAGAGGATGTGGACAACTTATATGGGGTTCCATGATCTTGGAAAAACAGGTGATGCGAACCCGCCGCAGAGGTCCGCAGGACGCAACCCCTCTTCCACAAGCTGCACGAACTCCATCCCCGACCGCAGCCTCGAACCAAGGGTGGCAAATTCAAGACAGGTGGCGGAGGCATCCCAACGACTTGAATTGAAAGTCTTGGCTAAATGTTTGTTTTCGAGTGCCCCCTAGTGATCCAAGACGTGCGTAGACAAGCGACACTCCAGGGGGAACCGGCCCCGAAGAACCAAGGGGAGGGGGAAGTTCTCCGGCCACGAGCGGCCGGAAGTCCCGTTCCAAGGCCAGCAGACGGGTCGAGGTGGATGGGGCTGGTGGGTGACTTCGCCACGCCACAGGTGTGATCGTCGATCGCGACGGTCACTGGCGAGCCTCGCGCTTTTCTTCAGCAACTCTACAGGTTCCTCTTGATCAAGCTTCACCACCTCTCAACCACCGCCCGTGTCAATGGACGGAAGAGGAGTGGTTCCCACCCTCTCTCCCAACGATGTCGAGACCGCGACCCAGGTTCTCCACCCCTGCTTTGCCGTTGATGGTCGCTGACCAGACTCCCGTAAAGTTGATCTTGCAGGCTTATGCCCCAACGATGAACCTGTCTCCAGGGGACCAGAAACGCTTACAAGGTGAACTTTTCGAAGTCCAGAAACGTCCGGAAGCCTGGGGCCTCGTGATCCCTTTCCTTCAGCACCCCGATCCCAATGTTCAGTTCTTTGGCGCCCACACCATCCAAGTCAAGATAACTAGAGACTGGCACGTCTTCCAAACCTTTGTCGAGTTTATGTGCCATTTTACATTCTTCCAGGGAGACTTCCCCCCCAGGGGGCCCACTACGGCTTCGTGATCTCGTCTTGGACCTCACCACCTATTCGATGTTCGCGGGACAGAGCAGATCAGTGTTACGGAAACTCTTCGTTGCAGTAAGCGACAGAACCCCTCTTCACCGCTCAGGTCCTTACCCCTTCAGATTACGGCTATTGCCTTGAAATTATCCATGAATCGACCTCCGGTATGGCCGGACTGGATTGTCTTCTGTATAAACTACTTCTCGGGAAGAAACGTCTCGACGGGGAATATCCTGGACTTCTTGGCCATAGTTGCTGAAGAAGCAGAAACTACAGAACTACCACCGAACCAGAAGTATGCATACACTGGATCGAGAAGGACGTCATTCTTACAAGTTCCAACAGAGCTACGTTGAAGGAATCCATTTCCCAAGCCGTTCCAGCCGTGATGCAAGCGGTCATGTCTACTGTTGAACGACGGTCTGCGCTTCCTTCGCAACAGTTCGGGTCTGCATTGCGATGTTTTGCGGCCTGGATGCCCTCGATTCCTGCAAGGTACTTCAATCCGAATTTCGTTCAACACTACTTGCAGAACACCAAACCCTTAGCGACATAACCCCAGCAATCCCGTCCTTGATATCTCTCCTGGAACCTACCTCTGGCCCCCCGCCCGTGTTCGACGAGTCTTTGTTTGTTCCCGCTTCAGATGCGCTGCAGGAGCTAATGACACACCCTCCATTTTCTGATGGGTCAGGTTCCAAGACCCTCACTGAACCCTTGTTGATCTGGATCGAAAGGTGGGGCGGGGCCATAGTCGGAGCCTCCATTCAGAGTAGGCTCACTATGGCGTGTGGTGACCGTGATATTAACCAGTCCAACAGGCGGGTTTGTGGATTCCGTTTCCCATTCTTTCTGCAAACTCCTTGTCGCGTTGGGTGAACAGTCCACGTCGTACTTCGCTACAAACATTACATCAAGAACAACCGTTTCTCCTTCCGGGTTCACGAAATCATATCTGGTTCAAGCCTACTTGCGCGCGCTTTTATCGTACACAGGGCTGCCCGGATACGCCGGTCTCGACGAAGACGAGAGCGAGATGACGTTGGCGTTTTGGTACTTGTTCCAGGAGTCGCTCTGGACGGCAGATTACCACCCGGACTTCGACGAGGACGGAACCGGTCCGCCAGGGTTGGAAGGGGAACAGGCCACCGTAACACAAGCGTTGTACCGCGAGCTGGTTCAAATACTACGGAGAAAGGTTGTCTGGCCGAGCGATAGTTCGTGGCCGAGGGGTGAGTCTCCCTTTCTCCAACTGTATTCTGTCTCATCTTGTGTACAGACCAGTGCGAAAAGTTCCAAGTGTTTGTTCATTACGGCCGAGCATTGATACATACGGGACTGACATCAGTGTAGGTACCGACGTGACGTCGGTGATACATTGATCAACGCGTGAGTATCTCCCTCGTGCGTTCTGCCGCGGCGCCGTCCACTTATGATAAGTTATTACATCCTGAGGTCCGACCTCACGAGTTACTACGTCAACGATGTCATCGAGCGCCTTCAAGCGGGACCAGACCAGAGGGAGTGGGATGTAGGTGTAATCACACCCACGCGTTTTGGCTCGGTTAACTGGATAACTCTCAAGGAAATAGAGGCTACCTTGCATTGCTTAATGTCCATCCAGGAAGGTTCCCCCGTCGAAGACAACGTGGACCTCAGACGGATCTTTAGTTCCGAAACCCTTGGAATGTTCCCAAAGACTGGATCCACCCGCGTACGGAGGACCACCGTTGTGCTGATAGGTAACAACGTGTAGTGCCTCGTGTATCCCCGATACTGACGGCAGCAGGTTCTTACGCGTCTTGGTTTACCACACAACCGCAAAGTGCTACAAACGGCCCGTCGCCGTTGATGAATTCCATTCAGTATGTAGTTGAAGCGTTATCTGAACCACCTCTGTGTCTACCGGCTGCAAATGCTCTCAAGGGCCTTTGCGACGCCAATCGGGTGGCGCTAGCTCCTCATCTGCACGCCTTCGGTGCCCTCCACGCGAGCCTTGCGAATATTCCAGTAAGGGTGGAGTCGATTCTATTCCCGCCAGTTGACTCATAATCCTAGGACACCGAACGATCCAAAGTCCTGCAGTCCATCTCGAACATCATTCAAGCTCTGCCACCAGAAGATGAAATTGGGCCCGTGGAGGTACGGGGTTTATTCTTGTCCACCAAGAAAACAATTCGTGTTAAAGTTTCCAAGAGCATCGTGAGCCCTATCGTCACAAGACTTTTCGAGGCACTTCAAATGTCCTCTCGTGTACGTTTCAGATACCATCCTGACACGCAAGCTGATGGCAGTTCAGCTCCCGGAGGACGCCAGACACCTCGCGATTCAACAACTCCAGGCTTTGGCTGGGGTTGCCAAGGGTCTAACACACGCGTCTGATTCACCTCTGGCAATAGATGATTCCGCGGAGGCGCTGGAAGAAACGGAGAGGCTAAACAGGGCTCGGGAAGACGCAAGAATGGTTGGCCTGCGTGATCTTCTAATGCAGGCGATCACGTCAACCGTCGACCTTTGGTCCACTGATGCCAGCGTTGGAGATGTGGGCGTTCTATCCCTGTCATCCAATCGCCTGCTCACCTTCCTCAGACCCTTAGCGAATTCATCAAGGCAATGACCTCGTTACCCTCCGATATGACGCTCATATCGTTGCCTTCTGGTCCACTGCTGAACATCGTCTGTCTGGCAGCACAAAAACAGTTGACTGGTGCCTGGTTGTCCTTGATCAGTATGCTCGTCATTCAGCTGGATCCCCCATCACTACTACCCCCCAGATTCAAGACGAATAACGAGGGGGCGCAGGTGGTCGTATCACAAATTTTACCCGGGTTGTTGCAGGATTCATTAATATTCCTCGGCCAACCGGGAGTGATGGAGGACGTAAGTCACCGCATACCGCCTACCAATTCACACCCTCACCGTTGGTTCAGAACCCAGACATAGTCCAGGGATTCTTTTCCTGTATGGAGTCGGTGAGTCCCGTACTCCACCTACGTGAGGCAGCTTTTCATTTGGGGCGGTGCAGTTTGCGAACCATTTTGTTGCCTCCTTCTATCGCTTGCCTCCAGAGGTCTTTAACTCGCTGATGCAGTGCTCAATCGCGTCGCTTGGGTTGCAGGAGAGATATTCGATGGTCGCAGGTTGTGCCTTCATTGTCAGCTGCAATTATATCTCGCTTCCGATCTTGAACTGACGGAGGTCACAGTCAGCGATTCTGCACAAGACGTCGAGTCATGACGAGCTAGCTGAGGCCAGGTCAACGTTGATGAGTGATTTCGGCCGTGGGATCATGCGCGGGATCCTATGCGGATTGGCGGGTGTTGCTCCCCGTTCTGTGATTCAGAACTTGATCACGCTACTTGTCTGGCTCCTCGCCAGAGTGCCTGGGGACAGCAGGATATGGGCCCGTGATGTTCTGTTCGGGGTGCGTGGTGAAATGGTGCCCTGGCCTGCGCTCATATATACCCACCCCCAGAATGACATGGGACGGTGCAAGGCTGATAACGAGACGAAGGAGAAATTTTTGACCGCACTGAGCCAGTTGAGTCGTTCCTGTCTCGAGTCGTTTCCAGAAAGCTGAACCGGATTTCTGGGAAAGGAGCTCAAAGGGAAGCATGAAACGTGTGAAGGACGCGGCGAACCACTTTGCGCTTGTGGCTCGGGGATTGGAGGGATCTGGGTTTGGATACGGCGCTACGCAGCTTTAGAGTCCGGCAAAGTCCGGCGGAGGATGGAGAATGCCGAGCGAATGGGTGCGACGGAACGGGAGGACGGAACAGGGTAGTAAGCACCGACGGTTTCGAAAGTGTCGGAGATGAGAAAAAATAAAGTGGAAATGGACAAGAACCGTCTGAACCTTCCTTATTGGGCGACTTTTCTCCCCTCCCCTCCTCCCGCCTCCCCCGCCTCCACGCCGCTCTTGAACGCGACTGATGTCGACCGCCGAGGGAGAAAACGGTTCGACGGAGACTCTCCCCGAGCTCGGCTACCCCTCCCCAGGCCAGAACGGTAAATCCCCCCTCTCCACCGACAACGCCGACCTCTCCCCCTCACCCCTTCCCCCCTCTCCCTCTTCACCAGGCTCTGCCACAAGTCCAAAGTCTGCCGCCACCGACAACGACTCTGGCGACGTTTCCTCCAGCGAAACTAACAAACCTGACCCAAAGCCAAAGCAGGACGGCTCCCCCTCCGCCTCCGCCAGCGCTAAACCCAAGTCGTCGAGGCACGCCCGCTCCCCGTCCCCATCACCTCCACCACCTCCCACGCGACCACCCTTACGGACGATCCGCCTCGAGATCAAGCTCGGAGGTCCCAACAACTATGAGGTCAACCTCTCTTCGCTCGCGAAGGAGACCGATCAACGTCCTCCGACGCCAGAACCCGCTAAACGGGATTCCAGCGACAGTGAGGGAGAAGCAGAAGGCGGAGACGAAGGAAAACCACAGCCCAAGAAGAGAAGAGTACGCGTGCATTGCTTCGAGCCTACTCGCATACCTTCTAACGATGCGTTCCTATAACCAGCGCAGGAATGCCGCAATGGAATACTATGACACGTCTGACCCATTTATCGACGATTCTGAGCTCCCAATGGATGAGCGGACTTTCTTTGCCCAAACGAAACAGCAAGGCTTTTACGTATCGAGTGGCGAGGTTGCACTCCTCAAAGACAAGTACGTGACCACAGTTCGCAAAACGAGCCAGGTGCACGACACTGATCTGCTCCTCAGACCGGCCAGGAAGCCAAAGAGCAAGAAGGTCAATTTACTAAGTCCAGCTGGAGTCTTGGCTACTGTTGGATCATCTGGTAACGCCAAGGACACGCCAAACGGCACCGAAGACGACGATAAGAAGAGGAAATCTGCGGAGGACCATAGTGAGGCAGTAAAGAAGAGGCGGACCGACGTTCGTCCATTCCACCCTGAGCTCGAACAAATGATTGAGTCGTTGAAAGTGGCAATCGCCAACGGTAAGTGCGGCCTAGACACCCCGTTCTACATCGTATCAACGCACCCACCAGAATCGTGGGTGAAGGGTAAATTCCCTCCAGCACTCAAACCTACGTTAGCCCAAGTCGCCCTTAAGGCGGTCGTCCTTGGTGAATACGATGACAATTTCTTCAACTTCATGCCCAAGATCTTCCCGTACAACAGGTATACGCTTAGTGTAATTGGTTCCCCACAGGTCTGCTTCCACGCTCTAACAAGTTTTCACAGAAACTTATCAAACGCCTGATCTGGAAAGAGCACGTCGCGATTCTTACCGAACGGCAAAATGAACTCCTCGCTGAATTGGCCGAGCTGACGAAGGAGGGTTTTGCTAAAGCCCAAGAGGAATGGGAGAAGAGTGTTGCTGTCTGGGGTATGTAAGCTATGGCTTGTCCTTCGCCTCGGCTAACGGCCCTTGCCTAGAAAAGCGCCAGGAAAAACTCAAGGCAGAAAACACTGAGGCTGGGTCAGTATCCGGAGATGCAGCCGCCAACGGGAGCGTCGCCCCCCCTCACGCCGGCGATGAGACAGCAGCCAGTGGCGCTGAAGATACCGCCCCAAAAGCGAATGCAAAGGAGGCCCATCCCCCAGCGAAGAAATACCGACTCACTGAGCCAATGAAGTCGATAATATGGCAATTGGTCTGCCTCAGCAACGAGTGCTGTAGGATTGAGAACGAACGCAAGTGAGTATCACCTCAGCCAACAGGTGCGAAACCTAACATCCGGACCCAGCACGCTTGAAGGAACGGGACAAAGCGTCAGCGAACAGGGAGTTAGGAAAAGTCTATACCAGAAGGTATGCTGTTTAAACCAGGCAGTCATCGCATTTCATTACAGCTCGTTGGTGGTGTAGATTGTACAGGCGTTCCCTCAGGGTTGGATATCTTCTGGGCAGATTTCTAGAGAAGGTGAACTATAATTCCCCACCGTGCCTCGGTGCGTTAACGCCCTGTTATCTAGTGAGTTCAATGAAGAAAAAACTGGAGAAGGAGTCGATGGATGATGGCGATTAACCTCCACGATCGATACATCATTTGTTCGTTTTCCCTTCGGACGGGGACTGGGTTCGGTTACTGTACTGTACCACCATTTTCGTTTGTGCTCTGTTAAATTTATTTCTTTGTTTATACCGTGCCAACGTCGCATGGCCGCTTGAAGCAATGCCAACGGAGGGACAGCCGACCCTTCAGCGGCCGTAGACACATACTACTCACGAATCGTAGGCCCCAGGTCTTGTGTTGTACAGATTTTCAGTTCTCACGCTGCTAGTCAAGACGATGTGGTACTGGAGGGCTAAAGGCAGTTCAATTAACCCGAATCAGAAAGCCACTCAATATACGCTGGGGGGATACAGTAATAGTGCGAGCTCCGGGGCGGTAGCTCACGTGGGGGTCAGCTTTGCCCTCTTTTTAGGAGGAGCGCCATCCCTCCTTCCGAGTAACTTGCTCCTGATCCGCAGCAGGGTGCTCTTTACCTCGCTGGGTTTCCACGAATCAATGTCGTAGTAGTTCGCCGCATCCCGTAACAGCCTATAAGAGACGTTAGTAGTCAAGCTAGCCGAGGCGGAATGGTGCACGAACCACTCTGGGTTCACAACCGTAACCGTGCGAATGTAATGGCGAGTGGTAAGAACGAACTCGTTAAACAACACCCATTCCGGCTGGGTATCCAGACCACACGACGGGTGAAGGGAGACTTGCTGGTTGTCTTTGATTGTAACATAGCACTTTTCCTCCTTGTGCGCGACTTGCATGAAAAAGCCACAGACCAAAGCCTCCCGAACCCGCTGGTAGAGCTTCGGCCCCTCCCCAACCGAGACCAGATCAACATCGAAGCGGACCATCGTTGATTCTAACTGTCGTCGGACATTCT
>Ga0307516_10003528_pt1 | contig 20028 bp, 13 predicted proteins | sample 19_EM_MG_FD_203310 | JGI IMG/M metagenome (GOLD analysis project Ga0307516, IMG submission 203310) | Populus trichocarpa ectomycorrhiza microbial communities from riparian zone in the Pacific Northwest, United States - 19_EM | ecosystem: Host-associated > Plants > Roots > Unclassified | place...
CAAGGCGGCGCGGCAAGGCGGCGCGGCAAGGCGGCGCGGCAAGGCGGCGCGGCAAGGCGGCGCGGCAAGGCGGCGCGGCAAGGCGGCGCGGCAAGGTTGGTTCCATGCAATCAGATGGCAGGGTGAGGGCGGCCGTTTATGAGCCGCCAGGCGATTGGCCGCCCTCGCCCGACCCCGGCGTGAGCGACGGTCAGCACCATGCAACCAGGCACGACATGAATTTGATCTAGATCTTGATCTTCAAGAAACCAAAGTCACGGGCAGTTCACCCACTCCTCGGTGCCGTCGGTGAAGACCTGGCGTTTCCAGATCGGTAGGCGGGCCTTCGCCTCGTCCACCAGCCGCGCGCATGCCGTGAACGCCGCCGCTCGGTGTGCTGTGCTCACCGCTGCCACCAGCGCGACGTCTCCGATCTCCAGCACACCCACCCGGTGTGAGATCGCTACCGCGTAGACGTTCGGGTCTGCCGCGATTTCGTCCGCCACCTCGCGCAGCACCGCCGCCGCGCTCGGGTGGCCTTCGTATTCCAGCAGGGTGACGCCCTTGCCGCCGTCGTGGTCGCGGACCACGCCCTGGAAGGTGACCACCGCGCCCGCCCTCGGGTCTGTCACGGCCTTCTCGTGGGCGGCCAGGTCCAGGTGGGTGTCGTGGACCTCGGCGATTCGCACAGTTTCGGTGGTGGTCACGGGCGCTCTCCGGGATATAGCGGCAGGGGGTGGAACGGGACCAGGTCGCCGGCCGCCGCCTGGGTGTCCGGGCGGACCACGACGAAGCCGTCGGCGGTCGCCAGGCCTCGCAGCATCGCCGAGCCGACGTGGCCGACCGGGGTGGCGCGGCGGCCGTCCTGGTCGAGCGCGGCCAGCGCCAGGTGGGTGAAGCCGCCGCGGCCCGGCACCGGCGCGGTGACCTCGGCCCTCGGCAACGTCGGCAGGTCTCGGCCGTGCAGGCCGGCCAGCAGCGGGGCGACCAGGGTGATCAGCGCGATCACCGCGGACTGCGGATTGCCGGGCAGGCCGGCCAGGAAGCGGTAGCGGCCGTCCGGGCCGGGCACCCGGGCGAGCAGCATCGGGAAGCCGGGGCGGACCGCGACCGTGTTCACCACGTATTCGGCGCCCAGCTCGGCCAGGGCGGGGTGCAGGTGGTCGACCGGGCCGTTCATCGTGCCGCCGGTTGTGCAGACCACGTCCGCGATCGCCAGCGCTTCCCGGATCGCCGCCACGTGCGCTTCGAGCGTGTCCTGCACCGGGCCGCGCACTGCCGCCGGGCTGACGGTGGCGCCGTAGCGGCGCAGCCAGGCCGGCACCAGGGGGCTCAGCGAGTCGCGGACCCGGCCGGCTCCCGGCGGGCCGCTGGTGAGCAGCTCGTCGCCGAAGACCAGCAGGGCCGCGCGCGGCTGTGGGCGCACCGGGATCGTGTCGTAGCCGCAGGTGGCGGCCATGCCGAGCACGGCGGGGTCGACCGGGGTGCCGGCCGGCAGCAGCTCCTCGCCTTGCCGGGCCTCGTCGCCGGGCAGCCGCCATTCCGGCTGCGGGCGCGGGGTGCCACTCACCCGTCCCTCGGCGTCGCGGGTCGATTCCTCGACGCGGATCAGCGCGTCGGCGCCCTCGGGGACCATCGCGCCGGTGGCGATCTCCACGCAGGTGCCGTCGCCGGTCAGCGGCGGCGCCGTGCCGCCGGCCAGCACCCGGCCGGCCGGCCGCCAGGGCGCCGGGCCGCGGACGGCCCAGCCGTCGATGCTCGACGTCGGGAACGCCGGCAGGTCGGTCAGGGCGACGAGGGGCTCAGCGAGCGTGCGGCCGTCGGCGCCGGCCAGCGGCACGGTCTCGGTGGGCCCCGCGGCGGCCCGGCCGGCCTCGTACGCGAAGGTGCGTGCCTTGTCCCAATCGACGGGGAGGTTGTCTGCGCTCACTCCGAAAGCTTATGGTCGCCGCCGTCGATCTGGGTGACCGTGTGGACAAGGATCGGCCCCAGCACCGCCAGGCCGTCGCGGGCGCCGCCGGTCGAGCCGGGCAGGTTGACCACGAGCATGCGGCCGGCCACGCCGGCGAGCCCGCGGGACAACGCCGCCGTCGGCACCTTGTCTCTGCTGTAGGCGCGGATCGCCTCCGCGATGCCCGGCACCTCGAAGTCGAGCAGCGGCCGGGTCGCCTCCGGGGTTCGGTCGGTCGGGGTCACGCCCGTCCCGCCGCTGGTGAGCACCACCGCTATCCCGTCCGCGCGGGCCGCCCGCAGCGCCTCGGCGACCGGCTCGCCGTCGGGCACGACGACCGGCTCCGGGTCCACCTCGCAGCCGAGATCGCGCAGCCCCGCCACCAGCAGGGGTCCGCTGGTGTCGGCGTAGACGCCGGCCGCGGCGCGGTTCGAGGCGACGATGACGCGGGCGCGGATCACGGGCGGTCCGCCGGGCGCAGCCAGTCGCCGGTCTTGCCGCCTTCTTTACGCAGCACCCGGACGGACTCGATGCTCGCCGCCGGGTCGACGGCCTTGACCATGTCGATGAGGGTGAGCCCGGCGGTGGCGACCGCGGTGAGCGCTTCCATCTCGACGCCGGTGCGGTCGGCCGTCCGGGTCGTCGCGGTGATCTCGACGCCGGTGTCGGTGATTCGCAAGTCGACGGTCACCCCGTGCAGCCCGATCGGGTGGCACAGCGGGATCAGGTCGGGTGTGCGCTTGGCCCCCATGATCCCGGCGATCCGGGCGACCGCGAGCGCGTCGCCCTTGGGCAGGCCGTCCCCGCGCAGCAGGGCCACGACTTCCGGGGTCGTGCTGAGCCGGCCGGCCGCGACGGCCCGGCGCTCGGTCACGGACTTGGCGGACACGTCGACCATCCGGGCTGCCCCGTCAGCGTCGACATGAGTCATTTTCGCTGCGTTCGTCACCCGTACAGCCTATCCAGCACCGCCGCGCGTACCCCTATTAACCGTGGAACATGTCGCTTCGTCAGCGATCACCAACGTTCCGTAGCCATTTTGATTCGCAATCCGTTCCACGCGGTGAATTGCGGCATCGTGCGCTTATCTTCCGGACATCTCAATGGCGTAGGAAGTAGATTGCTTCTCGGCTGGCCACCTGCTCTAGCAGGGCATTTGTCGGTGTTTGACGACTGGACGACAGGGCACTGGGCCCGCCGAGACCGACTGCGCAGCGTCATTGCCCCGCTACGCATATGGTATGAAGCACGCAATGCTCGCATTTCGTGAAACGAGCGACAAATCCTTCTTCCCAGATCTGTGCAACCTTCCTAACCTGTTGTCAGGAAACAGGGAAGTTCAGATCTCGGAATTCGTCGCGCCGGCCACCACACAATGGCGGCCGCGCATTCACGGAGCGGAGGTGTGCGATGCGTGAACACGAGTGGGCCTGAAGCCGGTACCGTCACCCATATCGACCTAGGCATTGACAGCCAGTACGGGCCACAGGTCACCATGGGGTATGGGAAGTCCGCAGTGAACGACGCGAAGACCGACAGGCAGCTCCGGCTGTATGTCGGTCTCGTCGTGTTCGGGGGGTTGTGCTGCTTGATCTGGGCGGTCGGCTCGCTGACCCCCGTCGCGCCCGACCGGCTGCCTTACCTCGCCGCGCTGACCGTCGTCATAGCGTCGGCCACCTCGCCGCTCATCCAGATCCGGATCCGGTCGGATCACCACCTCTTCACCTCGACCTCCGGCGCGATCCTGGTCACGGCGGCGACGGTGTCGTTGCAGCTGACCGTGATCTGCACGGCGCTGGGCATCCTGATCGCCAAGGCGTCCTTGCGCGACCCCCTCAAAGTCAGCTTCGGCATCGCGAAGAACACGCTCGCTGCCACAGCCGCCGGCGCTGCCGCTCATCTGGCCGGCCTCCGCCAGCCGACGAATGTGACCCTCCCGGACCACCAACTGCCCAAGCTGGCCGCTGCCCTCGTCCTGACGGCCCTCGCGTACGCCGTCGTCGATGAACTCCTCTCGCACACCGTGGTGGCGATGGCGACCCGGACGTCCTGGTTGCAGTCGTTCACCCGCAACTGGGACGTCGTCGCGGTCGTCCGGCTGATCAACGTCGCCGTCGCCCTGGTCGTCGTCCTGGTGGTCCAGCGGGAACCGCTGTTCATCGCGGCGATGGTGCCGGCGATGCTCGCCCTGCAGTTCGCGACGAAGAACCGGATCCGCCAGCGCGCCGACCAGGAGGCGTGGCAACGCCTGGCGGCCAGCACCGACCAGCTCAACGTCACCGACCTGACCGCTGTCCTGCGCGCCGCCGTGACCCGGGTTCCGGAGCTCTTCTCCGCCGACGGCGCCGAGATCGAGCTACGCGACGTCGCCCCGCCTCGGCTGGTGCGGGGATCGGCCAACCGGCTCGCCTACGAGGGATCGCTCGACGGGGCTCCCGCCCGGACCGGACCGGTCATCCAGGCTGTCCTGCGGGGCCCGGACACCGAGGCCATCGGGGTGCTGCGGCTCCTCTTCCGCAAGCCGGTCAAGCTGAGCGAGTCCGAGGAGTACAAGCTCCAGACCTTCGCTTCCTCGCTCTACACCGCGGTGCAGAACGCGCGCGCCTACGCCGAGCTCAAGCGGATCAACGCCGAGAACGCGTACGCGGCCGCGCACGACCCGCTCACCGGCCTGGCCAACCGCCGCGAGCTGCTGGAGCAGGCGCGCGCGATCTTCGAGGCCCGGAACACCGACGGCATCTTCGCCCTGCTGCTGATCGACCTCAACCACTTCAAGGAGGTCAACGACACGCTCGGGCACACCGCCGGCGACGACGTGCTGCGCGAGGTCGCCAAGCGCCTGGAGCAGGCCACCACGCCCGGCGATCTGGTGGCCCGGCTCGGCGGCGACGAGTTCGCGCTGCTGCTCACCGGCCTGCCGACCCCCGCGGTCGCGACGCACCGGGCCACCGTCCTGCTCGACAGCCTGGAGCGACCCATCGAGGTCGAGGGCATGCAGCTCACCGTCGAGGCGGCCGCCGGCATCGCGCTGGCCCCGGGCAGCGGCGGCGTCCAGGAGCTGATGCGCCGCGCCGACGTGGCGATGTACCAGGCGAAACGCGGCGGCCAGCGGATCGCGACCTATGCGCACGCGCGCGACACCGCCGACGTGAGCCGGCTCATGCTCGGCGGGGAGTTGCCCCGCGCCATGGCCGAGCACGAGTTCGTGGTCGACTTCCAGCCGATCGTCGATCTCGGCAGCGGCGAGGTGACGTCGGCGGAGGCACTGGCCCGCTGGCACCACCCGCAACACGGCAACCTGACCCCGATGCAGTTCCTGCAGACCGTCGAGCGCTCCGGGCAGTTGCCCACGTTCGTGGACGCGGTGCTGGAGCAGTCGCTCACCGCGTACCGGATGTGGTTTGAGGCCGGCTTCGACCTGCCGGTGGCCGTCAACGTCTCACCCCGCAGCCTGCTCGACGAGACCTTCCCGGCGGCCGTGCTCGCCCAGCTCGCCCGGCACGCCGTGCCGGCGGACCGGCTGGTGCTCGAGCTGGCCGAGACACTCACGCTCAGCCAGCTCGAGGTCGTCGACCGGGCGCTCATCGAGTTGCGCGACGCCGGGGTACGGCTGGCGCTCGACGACTTCGGCACCGGCGTCTCCTCGCTCTCGGTGCTTTCCCGACTCCCGGTGCATCAGCTCAAGATCGATCGCAAGTTCGTCCGGGCGGTCGAGACCTCCGCCGAGGCCGCCTCCGTGATCCGCTCGACCGTGGATCTCGCGCGCAGTCTGCACCTGGCCGTCGTGGCCGAGGGCGTCGAGAGCGAACCGCAACGCCACGCGCTCTGGGAGCTCGGCTGCGTGGCCGGCCAGGGCCACCTGTTCGCCCGGCCGATGCGCTCCGGCCGCATGCTGGCCACGCTGCAGCGTGGTTCCGGCGGACGGCCGGGTGCGCTGGCCGGGACGCTGCATCCGGCCGGGTCCGTCGTTCGGATGCCGCGCCGCCGGGCGCCCGGGCAGGGGAGATCTTCTCTGCCACACTTGCCCGCGTGACCCTGCTCGCACGCCTCGACCGGGCCCGCGGCGGCCTCGCCGCCGACGCCGCGCTGTACGGGCTGGCCGCCGTGTTCGCCCTCGTCACCGCGCTGACCTCGACGTTGCTGCCGCACCGGGCCTGGGGCGCGATCGCCGCCTGGATCTACCTCGGCGCATTCCTGGTCGTGCTGGTGCAGTTGGTGCTGCAGCGGCCGCGGTGGCGGATGGGGCTGACCTATTTCACCTGGTCCGGTGCGGCGATCCTGCCGCTGATCGTGCAGGCGGTGCAGCGCGCCGGTGGGCGTGCCGACCGGGCGCAGGAGGAAGTGCTGGTCGTCGAGCACATGGGCGAGCGGCTGGCGAGCACCGGGACGCCGTACCTCGGGCCGGATGCGATCGCCGCGCTGCCGCCGGGTGAGCAGTTGCTGGGCTATGCGCCGTACCAGCCGGGCATGGCCGTTTTCGGACTGCCGCGCGCGGCCTTCGGCGACGTCTGGTGGACAGACGCCCGGGTCTGGTTCGCGGTGGCGACGGCGGCCGCCCTGATCGGCGCGGCCCGGTTGCTCGGGCAGTCCGGGAGCAGCCTGGTGCGGGCCGTGCAGTTCGCGACCGTACTGCCGATCTGTGCCCTGACCCTGGCCACCGGCGGCGACGACCTGCCGGTCCTGGCCCTCGCCCTGCTGGCCCTGGCCTGCTGCGCGAGCGGCCGCTACGGCGCCGCGGGCCTCGCGGTCGGCGCGGCCGCCGCCCTCAAGCTCTTCGCCTTCCCGGTCGTGGTCGTCCTCGCCGTGCTGGCCCTCGCCACCGGCAACGGCCGGCGCTTCCTGCCCGGCGCCGTCGGCCTTCCGGTGCTGGCTCTGCTGCCCGCCTTCCTGGTCGACGGCGACGCGTTCGTCGAGAACGTGATCCGCTTCCCGCTCGGGCACGGCATCGTGACCAGCCCGGCCCAGTCGCCGTTCCCCGGCTACCTGATCGCCCAGGCGGTGCCGGGTGGTCGCTATGTCGCGATCGGGCTCCTGGCCGCGGTCGCCCTGGCGATCGCCGTCCTGCTCGTCCGGCGGCCGCCACGCACGGCCGCGACCGCCGCGCTCTTCTGCGGGTACGGCCTGCTGGCCGCGATCCTGCTGATGCCCACGACCCGGTTCGGTTACCTGCTGTACCCGCTCGCCCTGCTGGTCTGGGCACCCGCCCTCGGCGCAGCACTCAGCAGACCCACAGGAACTACGGCACCACACGGTGACACGGCCTTGTACCGTTTGTGAGATGCAGATGACCTGTCCGAAGTGTCATGGCGAGATGCGGGTTTACGAGCGCAGCGGCGTCACGGTCGACCAGTGCACCGAGTGCCGTGGAATCTTCCTCGACCGCGGTGAGCTGGAGAAACTCTTCGCGGCCGAGGCCAACTGGAACGGGCCGGGAGCGGCCGCCGCCCCGCGTCCGGCGCCGGCCCCGCAGCCAGGTGGCTATGCCCCGCCGCCCGCGCCGGCCCACGGTGGCGGCTATGCGTCACCGCCGCCGCCCGCGTACGGCCAGCCCGCGTATCCCGCCGCCGCTCCCTACGGCGCCCCGCAGCCGCAGTACGCCGCCGGTCACCACGGCCACTACCGCCAGCAGGGCCACCACGGGCACTACCGGGGCCGGAAGAAGCACAAGGGCTTCCTGGACGACTTCTTCGGCTGAGCTGAGCCCGCCGCCGTCCCGTCCGCGCCGACTGGATGCGGGCGGGAGCGCGGCGTGCCAAAGTGCTAGGTCATGGGACTTCCCGCGCCGGTCGCGCTCGCCTCGGCCCTGCAGGCCGCCTATGCGGGCCTGACCTCGGTCGTCGACGACCTCGACGACTTCGACCTGCTGCTGCCGACCGGCTGCCGCGGCTGGACGATCTCCGACCTGCTGCTGCACCTGACCCTGGACCCGCAGCGGGCCCTGGTCGCGCTCGCCACCCCCGCGGCCGGGCCGCCGGACACCGACTTCGTCTCCTACTTCCGCTCATTCCCCGGTTCCGGGGAAGCCGCCGCGGCCGTCGCGCACGCTCAGTGGGTGCGACGCACAGCCGCGGCCTTCGGCCGGCCGAAGAGCATCGTCGAACGCTGGACCGAAACGGCACGGGCAACCTGGTACGCGGTCAGCAAAGCCGATCCGGCCGGGCTCATCCGCACGCAGAACCTCGTGCTGACGGTCCCCGACTTCGTGGCGACGCTGGTCACCGAGGCGGTGATCCATCACCTGGACATGATCGTGTCGCTGCCGGACGCGCCGGAGCCGCAGCCCGAGGCCGTGGCGGTCGCGCTGTCCACCATGGACGGATTGGCCGGGGCTGACGGGTTGCCGGTGCACTGGTCCGAGCGGGAGGCGCTGCTCAAGGGGTCAGGCAGGGAGGATCTCACGGCCGAGGACCGGCAGGCCCTGGGCGATCGCGCCGACCTCTTCCCGCTGCTGAGCTGACGGCCCGCTGCCGAGGCCCGGCGGTCTGGTGCGGCTACCAGGTGCCGTCGTCGCGGATACGTTCCGCCGGGCCGTCGCCGGTCAGGAGGCTGAGCAGGGCCTCGTCCAGGGAATCGCCCAGGAACCATTCGCCGCCCTGATCCAGCGCGAACACCCGGCCGCGCTCGTCGATCGCCACGATCGCGTCGCCCTTGGCCTCCACGCCGATCGGGAACAGCGCCGCCCCGATCACCTGGGCCAGCTCGCCCAGCACGTCGGCCGAGTGGGCCGCCGCCGCGGGCTCGAGGTTGAGCCAGCGGACCCAGCGGCGCACCCCCGGGCCGCGCAGGCCGCAGAAGATGCCGGGGAAATCCATGATCGCCGCCCGGGCCGCCGGGAACGGCTCGTGCCGGTATCGCAGGCCCGGCACGTTGACCACGTCGTCGATGATGCCGTCGGCCAGCACCTCGGCCACCACCGGCTGCGTCGGTCGCCAACCCGCGTCGGCGAGCGCGCCGGCGACCTGGTCCGGGAAACGGCCGGGCTGGGCGATGTTCTCCGAGTACGGCCGGAAGGGCTCCACGAACGCCAGATGTGACCAGGGCAGCAGCGCGAAGTCGACCAGCGTCAGGATGCACGACTCGCACGGCCGCGCCGCGGTGGCGCCCAGCGGGTCACCCCGGTCGCGGACGTAGAAGGCCTCGAAGTCGGCGGTGCGCAGCCAGGCCCGGGCCTCGTCCAGCGTCAGCGGCTCATCGCGCTGCCGGTCGGCCTCGTGCAGGGCGTCGGAGAGGACGATCAGCTCGGCGTGGCGTTCGGTGCCGCGCACCGTGCGGGCCGGCTCCAGGCCCGCCAGATAGGCCGCGACCAGCGGGTGGTGGTCGATCCGCTGGTCGCCCTTGGCGCCGCGGGCGATGAAGAGCCGCCCGTCGACGGTCAGGTGCGCGGCGGTGGTGGGCGTCGGCCGGCGGCGAGCGTTGCGGCGCAGCTCCACCTCGGGATCAACCGTGCGGCGCTGGGCCACGACGGCCGGCTGGTGCGAGCGGTAAAGCTCGGCGATCACACTCGCGGGCACACCCGGGTAGGTGGACAGGACACCCGTCTGCCGGTCGATGACCGTGCGGGCGCCGTCACCGGGGATCGGCAGGACGGTCGGCGGCTGCTTCGTCCACACCACGAACCCGAGGTCGAACTCGGAGATCATCGGCAGGCACTCGTACCCCCGGCGCTCGGTCTCGACCCGCGCCCAGCCGGCGGCGATCTCCTCGGCGTCCTCCCGCGTAATCATTCTGAACCCCTGTCACCCCGCATCCGTGTGCGAGGTGAAACTACCGGAGCACGTCTCGGTGCGCCGCCCGGTAGGGTCACCTCGATCGAAGGTCGGGTGCCGGGGGAGGACGACCGTGGCGGACATGGCGGATCGCGATGCCAACCACGCGCTGCGCGCGCGCTTCGACGACGTGTACGGGCAGTACCAGCGGCTCCGGTCCGGAATGGACGACATGCAGCAGCGGCTGGCAGAACTGCAGGTCAGCGCTGAGTCGGAGGACGGGCTGATCCGCGCGACGGTGGGCCCGCGCGGCCAGCTGATCGACCTGCGGCTGGACCGCCGCATCTACCGTGACATGGACGCGGCCGAGCTGGGCCGCAAGATCGTCGCCACCACGGAGCAGGCCGCCGCGCAGGTGGCGGAGCAGGTCCAGCAGATGATGGCCGGCTACCTGCCGGCCGACTCGGGCCCGATGCAGTTCATCAAGGACAACAACTTCGGCTCGCTGCTGCGTCGCCAGGACGCGATCATGCACGAGGCGGACGGCGATGACTGAGGAACTCTGGCTCGACCCCGACCGGGTGACCAGCGGCGGTCGCGACCTCGCGGCGGCCGGCAAGCACCTGACCACGGAACGGTCCGGAATCGGCGGCGAAGTGGCCTCGCTGAGCGGCCAGCGCCCGTGGGGCAACGACGAGATCGGCCAGACCTTCGAGAAGAACTACCGCCCGATCGAGCAGCAGGTGCTGCTGGCCTGGGAAAAGCTCGGCCTGTACGTCGAGGGCCTGGGCGACGCGGTGGTCGAGACGGTCCGTGAGGCCACCGAGTCGGACCACCACGCAGCCGTCCAGGTGGAGCGGACGTATAGGAAACGCTCGTGACGATCCTGCCCAGCCCCATCCCACACCCGCTCGACTTCTGCCCGTTCGACGTGCCCAGCTGGGCCTACGAGGCGCTGGAGTGGGTGGTCGGCTTCGACTGGCCGGAAGGCAACGAGAAGACGACCTGGGACGTCTCCGACCGCTGGTACGCGATCGCCCAGCGCCTGGCGGAGCCGCGCGAGGAGGCCTACCAGGCGGCCGGCGAGGTGCTCTCGGGGTACGGCGGGGCGGGCGCGCAGGCCTTCGGGGGCGCCTGGGATCAGCTCTCCGCGGACGAGAACGCGCCGCTCAACTCGCTCATGGCGATCGCCGACGAGCTGGGCAAACTGGTCGAGGAGTGCGGCTGCGACATCGAGGGGGCCAAGCTCGAGGCCTGGATCGAGATCGGCCTCTTCCTGATCGAGCTGATCGGCATGGCGGTCGCCGTGGCGCTGACGCTGGGGGCGGCCTCCCCGGCGGCCGGCGGCCTGATCGCGGCGACCCGGCTGGCCATCCAACAGATCTTCAAGCGGCTCATCGCGCAGCTCAGCAAGAAGGCGATCAAGAAGTCGCTGAAGGAGGCCGGCCAGCGGGCGGCCAGGCAGCTCACCACCAAGGCGGGCCTCAAGAATCTCGGCAAGGAAGCCTTCAAGGAGGGCTTCGACGAGATGAAGGAGGAGATCGCGACCAACGGCGCGATCCAGGCATACCAGAACTCCACCGGACGCGCGCACGGCTTCGACGCGCAGGAGCTGGGCATGTCGGCGGCCGGAGGGTTCGCGGGCGGCTTCGCGGCGAGCGGGGCAGGCATCGGCAAGGGCGGCCACGGCGGCGGTGGGCTGTTCCGCGGGACGGGCGCCGAGGTGCTGGGTGAGTTCGGCGGGGCGGCTGTCAGCGGTGACCTGCCAAGTCTGGAGAGCGTGGCGAAGTCGGCAAGCTCGGGGGCCAGCGGGTCGCTGATCGCCGGGACCAGGTCGGGCTTCGCGGACGGGCTGGCCGATCAGGTCGGCAACCTGAACGTGCCGAGCGGTGCGGCGGATCCTGGGTCGGGGTCGTTGTCGCAGGTCTCCTCTCCTGGGCCGTCGTCCTCTTCCTCCTCCTCTGCCGCTTCTTCTTCGCCTGCGTCGGCACCCTTGTCGGTTTCGTCCGATCCGACGTCATTCGCTAGTGGATCGAGTGACTCCACGGCTGGCTCGGTGTCCGTTTCTTCGAATGGCGATTCGGGTTATCCGGCGCGGTCTTCGGATTCGACGTCAGCGACCTTCTCGGCTGCTGCGGGGGGCTCCGGCGGTGCTGTGTCCTCCTCCGGTGGGGTCAATCTGTCGAGCCTCGCGCCTCCGGTCGACGCGCCGTCGTCGTCATCGTTCGGTGGGGACCCGGGCGTCGCTGGGCCTGCGGCGTCCGCCGGTGTGGCCTCGGCGTCGGGCTCTCCTGGGCCTTCCGGCGCTTCGGGTCCTGCGGGATTCGCAGGGCCGGGGGGATTTAGCGGCACTGCCGGGGCTGGCGCGCTTGCAGGTTCTACCTCGCCTACCGGACTTGCCGGGTCTTCAGCGCCCGCCGGATTTGCCGGATCTGCTTCGCTCGGCGGACTCGCCGGATCTGCTTCGCCCAGCGGGCTTGCCGGATCTGCTTCGCCCGGCGGACTTGCCGGATCTGCTTCGCCCGGCGGACTCGCCGGATCTGCTTCGTCCAGCGGACTTGCCGGATCTGCGTCCCCCAGCGGGCTTGCCGGGGCCGGCGGTTCTTCCGCATCTCCTGGTTCCGGCGGTGGTGGGTCCGTGTCCGCCGGGTCGGGGGGATCTTCCGGGGTTGGCGTCGGGTCAGGGACCTCCGGCTCCAGTCCGGCTGTGGCCGGGACGTCGGCGTCGGGCAGCAATGCTTCCGCGGCAGTTCCCCGGTTCACCATGCCGCCCGACGGCCACAGTCCCTGGTCGCCGTTCGGCACGGATTCGCCCAGTGCCTCCCCCCGTGGCCCTGGGACTGCTGCCGGGGTGGATCTCGGCTCGCGCCCGGGCGCTCCCACCGGCACCACGCCGGCGACCAGCCCGAATGTGTCCACGCCTACCGGCGCCAGCCCTTCGCCGAAGGTGCCCAACCCGACCGGCGCCGGCCCTTCGCTGCCCGGCACCGGGACCAACGTGTCCGCCCCAGCCGGCACCAACCTGTCGCCGCCCGGCACCAGACCCAACACGTCCACACCGACCGGCACCAGCCCGATGCTGTCCGGTGCCGGGCCCAACGTGGCCGGTCTCGATCCCTCGCTGACTGGCTCCGCGCCTACCGGTAGCGCGACGCGGCCCAACGGAACTCCGCCCACCGGCACCGGGCCAAACCTCACGCCCCCTGGGACCAGCCCGACCATCACCACGCCTGCCGGGACCAGCCCAAACCCCGCCCCACCGCAGACCAACCCCAACATCACCAAACCCGACGTCACCGCCCCGGCCGTAACCCGCCCGAACTCGACGCCGCCGGGGATCGATTCGCGGGGGACAACTCCTCTCGGGTCCACCCCGTCCGTGGTGGCGCCGGTTTCTGGTTCTGCTCGCGGCACCGCTTCGCTTGATGTCCCGCCGCCGCCCGCCAGTGGGCTCGGCACCGGAGTGCTTCCCGGACGGCCCGATCCCGCTGGGCCTGCGCCGACCGCACCCGCGCGGCCGTTGCAGGCGCCCGGACCTCGGGACGGGGCTGTGGACGTACCCTCGGCGGTTCTTGCGGGGGCAGGCCCCGGCCTGGGTTTCCCGCCGCAGAGTGCGGCCGAGGCCGCTGCGGCAGCGTCCGAAGTGACCGACTATTTCCGGAACGCGGAGCAGCTGCGCGCGGCCTACGCGACGTACCGCCGCCAGGACGTGATCGACGCCTTCGAGGGCAAGGCGGAGAGCGCGCGCCGCCGGGCCCGGAGCGCGCGGCGTTCCGCGCGGGTTGCGCGGTTCCTCAAGTTTGATCCGCATATGGCCGCGTTCTTCCAGGCCAACGTCGACGTGGCGATCGCCGAGGCCGAGCAGGCCGAGGCACAGGCCGCCGCGCTGAAGGATCCGGCATGGCGGCCGCCGCCGGGAACCGTGACCGACGTGGCGCCGCAGGACTGGCATCGGGCCAATGAGGACCGTGGCCTGCTGGCGCCCGGTGGGGTGTCGCTCGGCAACCGGTCGATGCTCACCGGAAACGATCACCCGCCGTCGATCGACGGCACCCGGCGCTACGGGACGAGGGCCGGGCTGCGCGAACCGCTCGCGCAACACCAGATCGACCTGGAAAGCGCGGTGCCCCGCGACGGCAACGGCGACCCGGTACGCGGCGCCGACCCGCGCGCGCCGTACTTCCAGTTGGTCAACGACGGTGGCCCGACGGCCGACCCGACGCGCGGCATCAACTGCCAGGACTGCGTGCTGTCGTTCTTCGACACCTACGTGCACGGCCGGCCGCGGGTGTCGGCGCCGCGCACCTTCGACGCCTATAGCGAGGGCGATTCGACACGGCCGCTCTACGGCGAGGACATCGGCCCGGAGCGCGTCGAGCACGCGACCGGCGGCCGGTTCCAGTCGCTGTGCCCGATCGTCGCGGGCGAACACCCGGCGGTCGCCGGGCAGAGGATCCAGCAGGCCCTGGGAGACGTGTCGGCGCAGTTGCTGGCGGGCGGCCACGGATCCTTCGCCTTCCTGGTGAACGCGTGGGAAGGCGGCTCGGCACACGCCTGGGCGGCGGTGAACCACAACGGCCAGATCCTGTTCGTGGACCCGCAATCGGGCCGGGTCGCGCCCCCGGGCACCAGCCTGTACGGCCACCTGGGCCAGCCAGACGCAGCGAACGTGGTGGCGGTGGACGCCCTGGTCGTGGACGGCCAAGGCAACCCGATGCCGTTCAACGGCAGGCCGGACGGGCTGTGGCGCCCGAAGCAGACGACGCTGCCACCTCCGCCGCCGCGACCTGCGCCGGTCTACTACTCGTCCGCCTACCAGCAGACAGCGCCCCAGCCCCACGTGACGCCCGCGCCACTTCCCGCGCCTACTCCTTCCCCTTCGCCCGTTCCTGCTCCTTCGCCCGCGCCCGACCTTTCGCACGGGCCCGACGTTTCGCACGGGCCCGACGTTTCGCACAGGCCTGACCTTTCACACGGGCCCGACCTTTCGCCCGCACCGGGGCCTTGGTCCGCACCTTCGCCGGCGCCTGAGCCCGGGCCCTGGTCTGAGCCCTCGCCAATACCTGACCCTGGCCCCACGCCAGAACCTTGGTCCACAGCCTCACTTGCCCCAGATCCGACACCTGCACCCTCACCCGAGCCGTCGCTGTCACCTTCGCCGGTACTCGAGCCCTCGCCCGCACCATCGCCTTGGTCCGCGCCGGTGCCTGCACCTGAGCTCGACCCGACACCGCTGCCTGCGCCGCCGCCCTCTCCTGAGCCTGCGCCGTCGCTTCGGCCGACCCTCGCGCCCGAGCCTGCGCCGGATCTCCTCGATCGCCCTCCGGCCCCCCGCATCGAGCCGCCAGAAGTTCTACTGGCCGACGAAATCGGTCAGATCGACCGAGTCGATCCGGTTCCGCCGCTCGATCCGCGGCCAGGACCCGACCCGCGCCCCGACCAGACTCCGCCCGTTCCGGCGCCGGAGCCCGAGCCCGTCACGCCACAGCCCGTTCCGAAGCCGATTCCGTCGCCGCGACCCCCGGTCGACCGGATCGCCGAGGCGCTGGCACCGAGGCCCACGCCGGTGGACCGCATCGCGGAGGCGCTGGCGCCCCGGGACAACCTGCAGTCATCCCGGTCGCCGAACCACAGCCCCACGCCCGACCCCACCACGGAGTCCGCCGCGGTGCCGAACCTGGCCTCGGCCGATTCCCCGATCGACAGGGCCCTGGAAACCGGCACGCCGGACCGAAGCCAGACGGCCGAGGTCGATCCCGAACGCGCCCAGCGGCTGGAACGGTTGCGGCAGACCGAACACGACGCCCGCGAACGCAAGTCCTACCGCGAATACATGGAACATGCGCGCGCCACGCATGAGGACAACCGGCGCGCGGAGTACGCGGACTATCTGGTCCGGATCGCCGACGGGCAGCGGGCCAAGGTGCTCGAACTCGGCATGCGGGCGGACGCCGCGTTCACCTCGGGTTCCGTGTTGCACGGCGAGCATCTGCGGGCCGAGGCGCGGCGTACCAGCGAGGACGCCGACGACCTGGAGATCAAGGCCCGACAGGTACGGACCGGGGAATTCGCGCCGGAGCGGGTCGAGGTCGAGTTGGCGGACTGGATCCGCATCAACGACGACGTCGGCACCCTGGCGATCGGCGGCGTCGACACCGGGGACCGGTCGGCACTCACCGGAGACGACGGTCCGCCGTCGGTCGACCACAGCCGGCCGTACGGAAGACGCGGCGGGTTGCGCGCGCCTCTCGCCGTACATCAGGTTGATCTGGAAAATGCCATGCCGCGAGATGCGGACGGCCGGGTGGTGCGCCTGGCCGATCCCCGGGTGGGTGGTTGGTTCGGGCTGGCGAACGATGGCGGCCCGGCCGCGGACCCGACCCGCGGCATCAACTGCGTGGACGGCCTATTGTCCCTGTATGAGACCTATGTGCACGGTCGGCCACGCGTTTCGGCGCCGCGCACCTTCGATTCGTACGCGCAGGGCGACCCGACCAGGCCGCTGGGCTCGGAAGACCACGGCCTGGCCCGGATCGAAGACACGGTCCGTGGCGAGTTCCAGGGGCTATGTCCGTATGTGGGTGGGCTGAGCCCGCTGCAGGCGAAACAGGCCGTGGACACGGCGATGACGAACCTGCACAACCACCTGTACAACGCGGGGCACGGCGCATTCGCCTTCATCGTGACGGATTCGGAAGAAGGCACGGCGCACGCCTGGGCAGCGGTAAACCAGAACGGCACGATCCTGTTCCTGGACCCGCAAACGGGACGGCTGTCGGTGGAAGCGCCGCTCTACACCCACACCGGCGAAAAGAACGACGGCAACGTCATCTCGATGGACGCCGTGGTGGTGAACGGCCAGGGCGAGCCGACGCCATTGCCCTACCACAAGGCCGGCCTGTGGAGCCGCTCGTACCTGGAACCGACAGGCGCCGATCCGGATCCAGGAGACGAATTCGACCCCGACATTGTTGAACGGGAGATGCTCGAGGCACTTGGACCAGGCGATCGAGCGGCGATCGAGGCGTCCGTCAGCGCGGCCGAACAAGCAGCCGAGCGCGTATCGCCGGTTCTCCATCGCGCCATCGCGACGCTGAACGCACAAGAGCGTGACACGCCGCTCAAGATCGTGAAGGAAGAGTACCGGGTCAAGAGCGCTGACTCCCTCGGAAGAACGTTTGCAGTTGAGTCGGAGTTCGAGGACCTCGATGTTCAGGAGTTTCTGTCCAACACCAAGGACCGCGTTCGATTCTCCGTGCAGGTTCCGGAGGACGGCTATGTCGAGGCGGTTCAGTCCACACTCGACGAGCTGGCAACCCTGGGCTTACGGACCGATCGGATAGTCAACTTCTGGAATGACAACGGCCGACACAACGGCCTCAACGTAACTCTAATAGATTCAGAGGGCTTCCTGGTCGAGCTGCAATTCCCGACCGAGTTGTCACTGAGCATCGGTTCGGAAACTCACGAGCTGTACAGAAAGGTTCGCCTGGAACGCGCGCCCGCCCACAAACGGGTCGAAGCCTTCTTGCAAATGCTCGCGATCAACAATGACAGAGACATATCTTCCCACCGGCCAACACAATTGGACCGGTTGCCAATTAGCAAGACGGTGGACACGACCTTCAAACGCTTCATCGAGGATGATACGCTGACATGGGCCGACTATTCTCGGTACCTCAATCAGCGCAACCAGTCGTTTGATGAGGTGCTCGCGGCTCACAGACTGACATCGGACGACATATTCGGTGACAGCAGATCGGATGTGGGAGATGACGGACCAGAGGTTCGGCTATCAGGCGATCCTGAAGTCCGACATGTCCGGGGCGATAACCAGCCTGATCGCCTACCAGGTGATGTTGGAAAACCCATTCCAGGCGGTGATCTGGAGCGTTCCCAGGAAGGCTTGGATCTACGCCCCGGGTCTGGCGGTGCCGATGCTGTACGACGACAAGTATCAGGACCGCAGGAAACAGATCGACCGGAACACGGCAGAACAGATAGCCGTGGAGACACTACGCACCGAACTGCCGACCGAGGCAGTCCTTCAGGCGATGGTGGAGGAGGGCAAACGGATGGGCTGGACGTACGGCCCACCCCGCCAATAGCAGATCGCTCCGCGAGCGGAGGACAGGATGACGGCGCCCGAGACGGACTTCGGCTATCAGGCAATCCTGAAGTCCGACATGTCGGGCGCAGTGACCAGCCTGATCGCCTACGAGGTGCAGTCGACGGCTCCCCTCAGGGCGGTGATGTGGAGCGCGCCTCGGAAGGCGTGGATCTACGCCCCGCAGCAAGCGGGCACGTTCCTCAGGGACCCGAACTATCGGGACAGGGTCCGGAGAATCGACCGGGCGGAAGCCGACCGACTCGCCCGGGAGACCCTGCAGTCGGAGTTGCCGACGGAACAGACTCTTCTGGAGATGCTCGAGGAGGGTCAGAGGATGGGCTGGGACTTCGGCCCGCCACGCGAGTAGCGGACCCCTCCTCCATCCTCGACGCACCAGCTGAAACCGCATCGCCGCAGGCAGCGGGCCTCCCTGAAGACACGGTCGCGGACATCCCAGGTATAGAAAGGCTGGCTCCCGTCCATGACCGATCCGACGTTCGCCTATCAGGCGTTCAAGGAGTCGAAGGACTCCAAAAAGGTGACCAGCCTGATCGCCTACCAGGCCCCGGCGCAGGGCCCTCTCCAAGCGGTGATGTGGCACGCGGGCCGCAAGGAATGGATCTACGCCCCGGCGATAGCAGCGGGCCTGCTGTTCGACGACACCTACCCGAACGAGACGATGCCGGTCGACCGGACGATGGCCGAGGCACTGGCGAACGAACACCTGCCCTCTCCCCTGCCGACCGTCGAGATCCTGCAGGAGATGATCAACGAGGGAACGCGGATGGGCTGGGACTACGGCCCGCCGCGCGAGTAGCGGGCGAGCCTCCCACCCCCGGATCGCCGGCGGGACCCGCACCAGCTGACGCTGCCCCAGAGGTGCCACCTGGGCCTGAGCTGAGCCCTCAAACCGGGGGCGAGGCTGTGCCCACCAACGCCGGCCCTGTGGTGATCAATGGCCTGGTCGGGCAGTTGCCGGCCGCGCTGGGTGATGACTTCGCCGTCGGTGCCCACTACCTGGAGCTTCTTGAGTACGAGCATGAGCATCGACAGGCCGAGCGGCTCGGTGAGTCCTACGACGTACGGGCGCTAGCGGCCGCTCACGGGCGTACCGATGGTTTGGGCAATCCGGATGTCATCGTGCGGGTGAACGAGACCGACGTCGGTGCGTACGGTGATCTCAAGCGGCTGGATCCCGATCTGCAGTCGGACCGCAAGGATGCCGATTTTTCCCGGCGGGTGGAGAAGCGCCTCCGTGAGCCGTTCGGGCAGGATGCCCGGATCACCGTGGCCGTGGTCGACGGCCGGGAGGTCGGGTTGACTATCGACGCGGCCGTACGGGGAATTCGGCGGGCGCTCGGGTTCTGGCGGCAGCAGGGGCGCGAGGTGCTGCCGGAGCAACGCATGATCGTCTTTACGGGCGACGGAGGTTCTGTCGTGTGGCGTGGTGACACGGGAGATATCAATGTCAGTGCGTGAGCAGGTCTTCGTCCGGACCGACAGCTCGCCGGCTGAGTTCGCGGAGTTTGCCGCCGAACTGATCGGTGGCCGTGCTGAGCTGCGCGATCAGCAGGTCTGGCTGATCGTCGACACCATGCGGCTGGTGCCCGGCGTAGACGGCGAGTTCGGTGGGCCTATCCTCGCGCACACCTCCGAGGCCGCGTTTCGGCCGGACGGTGAGTTTGAGGCGCCGGATGCCTACACCGTCGAGATGCGACTGTGGCAGGCCGGCGGTCCCCGGGTGGAGCCCGCCACCGGCGCCGATGTCGAGGAGCTTGCTGCGGCCGCCGTCTTCCAGGCGCTGGCCGCGTCCGCGGATCTTGCCATGATCCACGTGCACGACGATGACGTCCTGCTACGCGCCGCCCGGCCCGGGGTGGGCCAGGTCGAGTTTCCCCCCGGCACGACGATCTACGACTGGGACGAGGACAAGTGGGACGGCCTTGTCCTGCGGACCCAACCGGGCGACGCCGCGTCAGCTTGAGATGCTGGCTTCGATGCCGTCGAGGAGGAAGTTGAGGCCGATCCGGAAGGTTTCGTCGGCGTCCAGGTGGGCGCCGTCGTGCACGACCGCGGCCAGCGCGGGGAATCGACCAGTGGCGAAGGTCCGCATCAGATAAGGCCCGAAGGCGGCCTGCCACTGTTCCTTGTCCATCCCGGTGGCCCGCTCGGCGCGCCGCTCGGTGATCTCCCGGCGCACCGCTCCGATCACGTATGCGTTGACCGCGGCGACCACCGGCATGATGTTGTCCACGTCGATGCCGCCCATCGCGGCCACCACA
>Ga0307516_10003529_pt1 | contig 20027 bp, 18 predicted proteins | sample 19_EM_MG_FD_203310 | JGI IMG/M metagenome (GOLD analysis project Ga0307516, IMG submission 203310) | Populus trichocarpa ectomycorrhiza microbial communities from riparian zone in the Pacific Northwest, United States - 19_EM | ecosystem: Host-associated > Plants > Roots > Unclassified | place...
GCAAGTCCACCAGCCTGGCCACCGACTGGCCGGCCGTGCGCACCGCCCGCAAAATCAGCCCGGCATCGGGCGGGCCAAAGCCTTCGTTGTACGACGCGAAAGCCGACCAGCCGCTCGCACCGAAACGCCACACCGAGCCCAGGCTCTTGACCCGCTTCTTCGACTCGCTCTCGCCACCCAGCACCTCCTGGCTGCCATAGAAGGCCAGCGTGCGGTAGGTGTCCACCACAAGCCGGGCGCGCTCGTCGCGCAGCCCGCCGCGCACGGTGAGGTTGCCTTGTTCGTACTCCAGTTGCGTGAAAGGCGCCGTGCTGCGGTACTTCAGCGGCGGCACCCAGGTGCGGCCGGTCTGCGTGAGGCGCTGCGAGGAGGTGTCGTCCAGCAGGTCCAGGCCGGCCGTGAACTCCAGGCCGAGGACCCCCACGTCGGGCTTCACCCAGCTCGTGCGCAGGCCCCATTTGTCGGCCACCACTTCGCTCTGGTCGATGAGCGTGCCCGCGGGGGCGATGGCCGGGTCCTGGAACGTGGCAATCACACCCCCGGTGTAGCGCGCCGCAAAATCCTGCTTGAAGAGTTGCAAGGTCGCAAAACCACCGCCCAGGTCGGCATGCGTCCATTCCAGGCTGGCCGAGCGCACGTCGTTGCGCGGCGGGTCCCAGGCCAAGGCGCCGGGCTGGGCGCTGGTGGGGAGGCCGGCGGCACGGTTGCCGGGCACGTCCACCCAGTCGTCAAAGCCGGTGGCATGGAAGCGGTTGACCATCAACTGCACGCGCTGCGGCCCGAAGTCGCGGCCCAGCTTGAGGAACACGTCGTCGGCCCGGTGCAATGATTCGGTGGCCAGGCGCCGGCCCTCACCATCGACGCCAATGTCCTGCAGCCGCGTGCCCACGTAGCCCAGCACGTCGAAGGCCTCCGGGCCCTCGTCCTTGTGCTCGAACACGTAGCCGGCCTTCCATGCCGCGGTGTCGCCACGGAACTGGGTGCCGTACTTCAGCTCCACGGTCTGGCGCGTGCCGGGCTCACGCGCCCTGCGGGTGATGGTGTTGATGATGCCGCCGGTGGCGCCCATGCCTTGCACGGCCGAGGCCCCGCTGACCACCTCGATGCGCTCCACGACCATCGCGTCGGCGTGGTAGCCCTCGCGGCCGCCGAAGCGCAGCGGGTTGGTCTGCGGAATGCCATCGAGCAGCAGCAACGCATTGCGCCCGCGCAGGCCCTCGCCGAAGTTGGAGAGCTTCTGGCGCGAGGGGGCGTAGCCAGGGATCTGCGACGCCAGCAGCGCGCTGGGGTCCTGGCTGATGAGGCCGTGGCGATCGATGTCGCCGCTGGAGATCACGGTGACGGCACCGGGGATCTTCTCCACCGCCTTGCTGCCGCGGGTGGCGGTGATGACCACTTGTTCGAGGCGCTGGATGGGGGTGGGTGCAGGCGCGCTGGCGGGCAGTTCAGGCGCCGGGGCGGCCTCCTCGGACTGAGCCCGGGCAACCGATGCCGCGAGGGCTCCCACGCAGATTGCGACGGCGGTCCTGGTGCGCGAAGAGGAAAGGCGAAGAGTGCATGAAAGACAGGGAGTGAAGCTTGTGAAACGCATGAAGTTGAGACTGCACGACAGAGGCAGAAAGGCACCGGAAGTGTATACGCAAGCCTGCGAATGATTCTTATCCACACCCGACTCAGGCGCGGGAAACCCCGGACCCGGCGTGCACAGATCGTCAAGGCCGGCGGTATGCATGGACAAGCGGCCGGCGCGGCGGCTGCCCAGAATCTGCCCACGATGAACCGGCCCGCCGAGCCGGTGCTGCTTGAGAACCGCTCCAGGAGACACGCCCATGACCGCACGACGTCCCGCCCCCAGCGGCCTCAAGCGCAGCACGCTCATGCAAGCTGCCGCCCCAACGTACTGCTGGGCACGACATCACCGCCCGATTCAAACCAAAAGGAGCAAAAGGAGAACCTCGTGCCCGACCTCACCATGCTCATCGACGGCCTGGCCGTCTCGGCCGAAAAAGGCGCCACCTTCGAACGCCGCAACCCACTGGATGGCAGCGTGGCCACGCGCGCCCCGGCCGCCAGCGAGGCCGACGCCGTGGCCGCCGTGGACGCTGCATCCCGGGCTTTCAAGACCTGGGCCTGGATGGGCCCCACCGAGCGCCGCTCGCTGCTGTGGAAGGCGGCCGACGCGCTGGAGGCCAAGCTGCCGGAGTTCGCCAAGGCCATGGCCGGGGAGACCGGCGCCACCGGCATGTGGGCCGGCTTCAACGTGATGCTGGCGGCCGGCATGGTGCGCGAGGCCGCCTCGCTCACCACGCAGATCAGCGGCGAGCTGATCCCCTCCGACGTGCCCGGTTCGCTGGCCATGGGTGTGCGCCAACCGGCGGGCGTGGTGGTGGGCATCGCGCCCTGGAACGCCCCGGTGATCCTGGGCGTGCGCGCCATTGCCACGCCGCTGGCCTGCGGCAACACGGTGGTGTTCAAGGGCAGCGAAAACTGCCCGCACACGCACCGGCTCATCGTGGAGGCGTTCCAGGAGGCCGGCCTGCCGGCGGGCATGGTGAACTACCTCACCAACGCCCCGGCCGATGCCGGCCGCGTGGTGGAGGCCATGGTGGCGCACCCGGCCGTGCGGCGCGTCAACTTCACCGGCTCCACGCGCGTGGGCAAGCTCATCGCCATGACCTGCGCCAAGTACCTGAAGCCCGTGGTTCTGGAGCTTGGCGGCAAGGCGCCCCTGGTGGTGCTGGACGATGCCGACCTGGACGACGCGGTGAACGCCGCCGCCTTTGGCGCCTTTGCCAACTCAGGGCAGATCTGCATGTCCACCGAACGCGTGATCGTGGACCGCCGCATCGCGGACGACTTCGTGGCCCGCTTTGCCAAGAAGGCCGCCGCCCTGCCCCTGGGCGACCCGCGCAAGCCCGCGCCCGTGGTGCTGGGCTCGGTGATCGGCATGGGCACGGTGGAGCATTGCAACGCGCTGATCGACGACGCGCTGGCCAAGGGCGCGCGGCTGGTGTGCGGCGGCAAGGCCGAGAACACGCTGATGCCGGCCACCATCCTGGACCACGTGACCGCCGACATGCGCATCTACCGCGAAGAGACTTTCGGCCCGGTGAAGTGCGTGGTGCGCGTGGCCGACACCGAGGCGGCGGTGGCCTGTGCCAATGACAACGACTACGGCTTGTCGGCGGCGGTCTTTGGGCGCGACATCGCGTGGGCGATGGACGTGGCGCGCCGCATCGAATCGGGCATCTGCCATGTGAACGGGCCCACGATGCACGACGAGGCGCAGATGCCATTCGGCGGGGTCAAGAGCAGCGGCATCGGCCGCTTCGGCGGCAAGGCAGGTGTCCACGAGTTCACGGAGCTGCGCTGGATCACGGTGCAGACGGGGCCGCGGCACTATCCGTTTTGAGGATGCCGCCTGGGTTAAAAAGCCTGGGCCTGAAAAAGGGGTGGCACCAGTGGCGACAATCGCACCACACTTCGCCAGCCCCCATGATCCACATCCGCGACATCGACCACATCGTCCTGCGCGTCATCGATCTCGACCGCATGCTCCACTTCTACTGCGACGTGCTGGGGTGCACGGTCGAACGGCGCCAGGACGCCATCGGCCTGGTCCAGGTCCGGGCCGGGCGCTCCCTGGTGGACCTGGTGCCCGTGAGCGGCAAGCTGGGCCAGGCAGGCGGTGCACCCCCCGGCAAGGAAGGCCGCAACCTCGACCACTTCTGCTTCCGCGTCGAGCCGTTCGACGAACCCGCCATCCGCCGCCACCTCGAAGCCCACCACGTGGACGCAGGCCCCGTGGCCTCGCGCAACGGGGCCGAGGGCGAAGGCCCTTCGGTCTACATCACCGACCCGGAAGGCAACGTGGTGGAGCTGAAAGGCCCGCCGGACGCGTGAGCGTCACGCGCGGAAGGCCGGCAACCGCACCGTGAAGCGCGCGCCGCCGCCCGGCGCGTCGTCAATCGTGACCTGGCCCTGGTGGGCCTCCACCAGGTTGCGCACGATGGCCAGGCCCAGACCCGCACCGCCGGTGCGCCGGCTGCGCGAAGACTCCAGGCGCACGAACGGCTCCAGCACCGCCTCGCGCTGCTCAGGCGGGATGCCAGGCCCCTGGTCATCCACCACCAGCACCACGTCCTGCGTGCCCACCTGCACCGACACCCGTGCCGCCTGGCCATGCGCCAGCGCGTTGTCGATCAGGTTGGCCACCACGCGACGCAGCGCCAGGCGATCGCCCAGCACCAGGGCCTCCCCGCTGCCCCCTGCCGAGAGCCACGCCACCGCCCCACCCTGCGCCCGCCGGTCGTCCACCTCGGCCTGGACCAGGGCATCGAATTCCACCAGTTCCTCGACCAGCTCGCCGGCCCCGGCGCGGCTGGCCAGCAGGGCATCGTCGAGCAGGCGGATCATGTCGTCGATGTCGCCGGCCGCCCGCTCACGCTCGGCCGCATCCGGGAGGTGCTCCACGCGCAGCCGCAACCGCGTGGCAAAGCTGCGCACATCGTGCGAGATGCCGCCCAGCATGGCCATGCGCGCCCGCAACAGCAGCGCCAGGCGCTCCTGCAGGCGGTTGAACGCGGCCACCAGCGCACCAATCTCCGGGGCGCTGGAGCGGGCCTGCGGCAAGGCCTTGGGGGCGGTAGCCAGATCGATACCGTCCACCGCGGCCGCCAGGCGTGCCAGCGGCCGCGTCTCCCGGTTCATGGCAAAGAGCGCCATCAAGCCAATGCCGGTGCCGAACAACCCGGCGATGAACCCCACCGGCAAGCCCACCAGCGCCGTGATGGGCACGCCACGGGCGCGCACCTGCAAGGTCTCCCCGGTCTTGAGGCCGATGCGGAACTCCAGGTCCACCGGCCTGGCGAACGACACCCTTGCCCCCCAACGGCTGCGTACCACCTCACCCGGCTCGTTCCACACCACCACACTCACCGGCCGGCCGCCCAGCGCCTGCAGGTAGGCCGCCAGCGCACGCGACGCCACCCGGGTCACGCGCTGGCGGCGCTCGGTGGTGCCAATGGCCAGGCCCGGCTCGATGCGCGCATCAAAGGTCTCCGAGGTCACCGCCCGCAGCACCAGCGGCCACTGGGGCGCCGGCGTGTGCTCCAGCAGATCCACCAGCGCCGCAATCTGGCCGGGCAAGGGCCGCGCATCGACACCCTCATCGGCCCGGGAGGCATAGAACAGCAGCGTCGAGCCCAGCCAGGCCGCCGCCAGGCTGAGCACCACGATCAGTCCGATGCGCTGGCCAAAGCTCAGCCGGGCGCCGGGGGCCCGCCTCCAGCGCCGCATCACGGCAAGACCGCAGGCTTGACCTGCGCCGTGAGCAGATAGCCACCATTGCGCACCGTGGTGATGAGCCGGGTGCCCGGGCTGGCTGCATCGAGCTTGCGGCGCACGCGCGACACCAGCATGTCCACCGTGCGGTCCAGCGGGTCGGCGGCGCGCCCGCGGGTCCACTCCACGATCTCGTCACGCGTGAGCACGCGGCGCGGCCGCTGCACAAAGCAGGCCAGCAGGTCGAACTCCGCACCGGTGAGCGCGAGCGCGCCGTCGCGGGCGTGCACCAGCTCGCGCGTGTCCAGGTCGATGGTGAAGGCGTCGAAACACCAGCGCCGCTGCGGCGCCTGGGCAGGGGCCAAGGCGCCACGCCGCAGCAGCGCCCGCACACGGGCCAGCAGTTCGCGCGGGCTGAAGGGCTTGACGAGGTAGTCGTCCGCGCCCATCTCCAGCCCCACCACGCGGTCGACCTCCTCGCCTTTGGCCGTCAACATCAGGATGGGCAGCGCCGGCTGCTGCGCCCGCAGGCGCCGGCACACCGAGAGGCCGTCTTCGCCCGGCAGCATGAGGTCCAGCACCAGCAGGTCGGCCCGCGTGCGCCGCAACGCGGCCTCCATCGCCACGGCGTCTTGCGCGGTCTGCACCTCAAAGCCATGCTGCCGCAGCAGGTCGGCCACGAGGTGGCGGATGTCGGGATCGTCCTCGACGATCAGGAGGGTGGCACTCATGGGCAGCGCCTCATTCTGCGGGCTGCCGCAGCGAGTTACAAATTGTTATGCGCACTGACAAAGCAGCCATAAACCTTTGTGCGGCGGCCAAACCCCAGCGGCACGGCCCTCGCACACTGGGTGCCTTCGCAGCCCTCCGGGCCGCAGGATTGCCAAGGAAAGAGCCATGTCCCGTGTCACGTTCCTGCTTTGCAGCTTGTTCACGTCCTTCGGCCTGGCCGCTTGCGGCAGCGGCGGCGCGGCCGAACCGGAGGACGCCTTTGCCGCCATCGATCAGGCCGCCACGCAGATGGTCATGACACAGCCCATCGACGGCCTGGGCGTGGCCATCTACGACAGCCGCGGCACCAAGGTGTTCGAGCGCATGTACGGCCGCTTCTTGCCCGACCAGCGCGTGGCCATTGCCTCGGCCTCCAAGATGGTGTCGGGCGTGGTGCTGCTGCGCCTGGTGGACCAGGGCGTGCTGTCGCTGGACAGCCGCACCGGTGACGTGCTGGGCTGGACGGGCGACAAGGCCGGCATCACGCTGCGCCACCTGCTGTCGTTCACCTCCGGCCTGCAGCCCGAACTGCCGTGCACCTACCTGCCCGGCATCACGCTGGCCGGCTGCGTGGACCAGATCGCGCAGACCGACCCGCTGGCCCCGCCGGGCACGCGCTTCGACTACGGCAGCACCCACCTGGCCGTGGCCGGCCGCATGGCCGAGGTGGCCACCGGCAAGCCCTGGAACGAGATCTTCGGCGAACAACTGCGTGCGCCCCTGGGCCTGCCCGCCGACCTGCTGTACTACGCCAACCCCCTGCAGGCCCAGGGCACCGCCAACCCGCTGCTGGCAGGTGGCTTGCGCATGTCCATGAACGAGTACGAACGCGTGCTGCACCTGGCGTTTGACAAGGGCGCACTGCAGGGCACCCAGTGGCTGGCGCCGGCCCTCTTTGACACCCAGGCCATCGAGCCCTATCCGGGCGTGGTGATCGGCAGCTCGCCGGCGGGCAACGCGGGCTTTGACTTCCGCTATGGCCTGACCGCGTGGCTGGAGTGCGCCACGCCGCAGACCGGCTGCAGCACCATTTCGTCGCCGGGGGCGTTTGGCTTTACGCCCTGGCTGGACCGCGCGGCCGGCTATTACGCCGTGATCGGCATGGAGGTCACCCACCGCAACGCCAGCACCGAGATCGCGAACTTTGGCGTGGCGCTGGAGCAGCAGATCAAGCCGCTGATCCCGGCCGCCTTGGCGGCGCAGTGAATGTGGGCACCCGGCACCGGCGTACCGGCGCCACCCGCCGAGCGGGTCTCAGCCGCCTTGGGGCGGCCCGGCGCCGGCTGAGTGTGGGCACCCGGCACCGGCTGAGGTGCCGCCTCCTCGACCCGGTTCGATGTTCCACAAACGGGTCGGGGTACGCAGCAAAATGCCGGGGTTGTCGTTGCAGCCTGGCCCCAGCCGCGCATCCCCACCATGTGGTCACTCCCAATCATCCTCTGCGTCGGCGCCCTCTCGTACTCACTGTGCAACGTGAGGTCCGGCAATGTGCTGACCCAGGCCATCTGCCCCATGATCTTCACGCTGTCGCTGGTGGCCCTGGCCCTGTGGGTCTACGTCAAGGCCAGCACCTCGGACTGGCGCGTCGGTGGCGGCGACGGCAGTTCCAGCGATGCCAGCGGCACGTCCTCCAGCTATGGCGACGGAGACGGAGGCGGAGGGGGCGACGGAGGGGGCGACGGAGGCGATTGAGGCCTTGACAGCCCAACCACACGCCCTCACCCCCCGGGAATCTCCAGCGCCCCGCCCCGCTTGGCCGCATCCAGCACGATCTGCGTGGTGAAGCTGCGCACGTTGGCATCGTGCAGCAGGCAGTCCTCGCAAAACGCCTCGTAGGCGGGCAGGTCCGTCACCACGACCACCAGCACATAGTCGGCCGACCCCGTGACCCCGTAGCACTGCTGCACCTCGCCGCGCACCATCACCTTGTCGCGGAACGCGCATGAGGCACGCGCCGACTCATCCACCAGGTCCACGTGCACGATGGCCGTGACATCCAGGCCCAGTTGCCGGCAGTCCAGCACCGCCGTTTCCGCCACGATCACACCCGCCTCGCGCAGCCGCTTGAGCCGCCGCTGCACCGCCGCGGCCGACAGGCCCACCTGGGCGCCGATCTGCTCGCCGGGCACGCGCGTGTCGCGCTGGTAGAGGGCCAGGATCTGGCGGTCAAGGGCATCCAGGGTCATGAAGTTGGTAGCGCGCAGGGGTCGCGCTCAAGATGCGGCAAGGCCGCGGAACAAGGGGCAACATTGCGGCCGGACGCGCCGGCCTGCCGGGCACACTGCCCGGCATGATGATTATCGACACCCCCCACCGGCTCTCGCTGGCACACATCGAGCGCGCGGCCACGCAGATCGACCCCGTGTTCCGCGACAGCCCGCAGTTTGAGTGCGAACCGCTCTCGCAGGCGCTGGGCGCCGCCATGACCTTGAAGGTGGAGACGCTGAACCCGCTGCGCTCGTTCAAGGGCCGCGGCGCCGACTTCTTCATGCACGAACACGCCGCGCGCCTGGCCGGCCGCGTGCTGGTGTGCGCCACCGCCGGCAACTGGGGCCAGGCCATGGCCTATGTGTGCCGCGCCCGGCAGTGGCCGCTGGTGGTGTACTGCGCCACCACGGCCAACCCGCTGAAGGTGACGCGCATGCGCGCCATGGGCGCCGAGGTGCGCCTGCACAGCGACGACTTCGACGCCGCCAAGGACGAGGCGCGCCGCTTCTGCAGTGACACCGGCGCCGTGTTCGTGGAAGACGGCCACGAGGCCAGCGTCGCTGAAGGCGCCGGCACCATTGCGCTGGAACTGCTGCGGCGGCACCGCTTTGACACCTTGCTGCTGCCGCTGGGCAACGGCGCCCTGCTCACCGGCGCCGGCCGCTGGACCAAGGCCCACGCGCCCGGCGTGCGGGTGGTGGGCATATGCGCCGCGGAAGCCGATGCCATGGCCGCCTCGTGGCGGCAGGGCCGCAAGGTGACCCGCGACTCTGCGCACACCATTGCCGACGGCATTGCCGTGCGTCAACCGGTGGACGCGGCCCTGGCCGACATGCAAGGCACGGTGGACGAGGTGCTGCTGGTGAGCGAAGACGCCATTGAACGCGCGATGCGCCTGGTCTTCACCACGGCCGGCTTGCTGGTGGAGCCGGCCGGCGTGGTGGGCATCGCGGCCGTGCTGGAGCATGCATCGCTGCGCACGCAGCGCCTGGCCACCGTGCTGTGCGGCGCCAACCTGACCCGCGAGCAGGTCGCTCGCTGGCTGATCTGACTGACTTGAAGAGGAGAAGCTTGTGATCGATCATGTGTCGCTGGGCACCACGCGCTACGCGGCGTCGGTGGCCTTCTACCAGCGGGTGCTGGCACCTTTGGGGCTGGCCTTGGTGCGTGACACCGGGGCCGAGGCGTCGTTCGGGACTGCGGAGCAATGGGGGTTCTTCTTGTACCCGGCGCCGGAGGGGGCGCAGGTGACGGGGCAAGGCGCGCACCTGGCATTCAAGGCCCGCTCACGGGCGGATGTGAGGGCCGTGCACGAGGCGGCGCTGGCGGCAGAGGGCAAGGATCTGTTCACGCCACGGGAGCGGCCGGACATCAATGCCACGTACTTTGGGGCGATGTTCCTGGACCTGGATGGGCATCGGATCGAGGTGGTGACGCACGCGGGATGACAGCCGAGCACGATCCGCCGGCGACCCGGGCTTTTGTCCTACCTGCAAACGGCTCTGCATCCTTCATCCAGGGCCTGGGTGCAGGCCTACGCTTTGGCATGTTCGGCTTGGCCGACAAACTGTTCCAAGACCCACTGTTCAGGAGCACCGCCATGAACGTCTCGAGACTCTTCGTCACCACTGCCACCGCCCTGTCGGTGCTCTCCGCCATCGGCTGCACCTCCACGCAAACAGCCCCTGAAGTTGCAGCCGCCCCGACGGTCGAGGCGACTACGCCGCCGCCGCAGGTGGTCGAGGCGCCCGTGCCGCCGCCGCAGGTGGCGACTACCGACGAGATGCCCTCGCATCCGGCGCTGCAGAACGAAAACACTGCGGCAGCGCCCGCGACCAACGACGCGCCCCCCGCCGTGGCAACCCCTGAGCCGGCCGTGACCCCGCCCGCTGACAGCTTCACCGAGCGTGCCCCGAAGACCGACCACAACTGAAGCCCCACGCTCGCGGCACCCGCCATGCGCGCAAACATGACCCAGGCGTTGCGCAGCGGCCTGCTGGCCGGCTGCGCCGTGTTGGGGATGCTGCTCCCGGCTGGCCTGGCCCCGGCTCTGCTGTGGCAGGCCACTCAGGCCGGGCAGGCAGAACCTGCGCGCCCTGCAGGGGCAACGCCAGGCCCCCGCACCGCGCGCTTCGGCACCGTTCAGCCCTCACCCGATGCACGCCGCCTGGCCGATTGGGTGGCCGACTCGCGCGACAACGCAGGTTCAGGTTTTGTCATTGTCGACAAGAAATTCGCCACGCTCTACGTCTTCGATGCCCATGCGGCCTTGCGCGGGACGAGCCCGGTGCTACTCGGCGCGGCCGTGGGCGACGACTCGGTGCCGGGCATCGGCACGCGACCGATCGCGCAGGTGCAGCCACACGAACGCACCACCCCGGCGGGACGCTTCGTGGCCGAACGGGGCCACAACGCACTCGGCCGTGACGTGGTCTGGGTGGACTACGACGCGGCCATCTCCATCCACCGTGTGGTGACCAGCAATGCGAGCGAACGCCGGCTGCAGCGGCTGGCCACCCGCACGGTCGCCGACAAGCGCATTTCCTACGGCTGCATCAATGTGCCGGTGGCGTTCTACGAAAGCCACATCCGGCCCACCTTTGCGAGCGGGCGCGCTCCGGTCTACGTGCTGCCTGAACTCAAGCCCATGCAGCAGGTCTTCCGCGCCTACTACGATGTGGCCGCGGTCCAGCGCCCGGGCGCTGGAGTCGTGGACGGCAAGCACGGCGAAGGGGCTCGTGTTTCGTCTGTCGCAGAATTCGCTCACCGGAGGCAAGGCGCACGGCAGCAGTAGGATCCACAGTGAACTGAGCGCGCCTACCCGCGCCGCGCTCTGGACCTTGGACAGCCTCATGCGTGCCTTCTTCTCACTGTTGAGCCTTTTCATCTGCACCAGTGCGCAGTCTCAACCGCCTCCAGCACAGTGGCGTCTACTGATGCCAAATCAGTACCACAGCACCGAGGCCCCCACCGAGCCAGGAACAGGCTGGCTCGCCTTGGTGGCAGTCGGCGGCGTCTGGCGCCTCGAACCCACCGAGGTACGCGCCACGCGAGTCGTCGATCCCGCCGCGGACATCGAAGAAGGCCAGAAGACCGGCATCCAGATCTCCTCGGATCATGAGGCAGCACTCGCCTTGTTGCGGATACCCGGCATCAAGCCCGGCAAGGTCGATACGCCAGACATGAAGTTCAAGAACAACCCGCGCGAGATCTCCATCACTGGCGATCCCTTGAAGATTTCGTTCAAGGGCACGGACTATGTGATTGAGCCAACGCAGGCCGGCATCTTTCTCAAGAAGGGAGTCCAGAAGACGCTCCTGGCCGAACTCCTCGCGGAAAACTCAGCAAGCACAAACGCCGCGTCGCTGCTCTGGGCCGGCGACCTGGACGGTGACGGACACATCGATCTCCTGTTTGCCTACAGTGGGCAGAACAACTTCGGCTCCTGCCTTTACCTGTCGGCCGGAGCAAGCAAGGGTGCCTTGGTGAGGCAGGCAGCCTGCCATGGCGGCGTTGGATGCTGACGCCTTGGTGGGGCGAGTGGCTCAACCGGCGCAAGCACCCAAAGCGCTGACAATGCCGCAGGCGAGTGGTGCGTAACGCAGCGCTTTGGCCGCGAGTTCTGCTGATCCATGTCACAGCCATTCCCCATGCACAAACTCACATACCTTGTTGATGGCGAGTGGAAGGTGCACTCATGCGCTCCAGTTTTTTCAGTTGGCGCTGCCGACGGCGGAGTTCAAAGGGTCCATGCTGGCGCACCTGATGGCGACCCTACGCCGTTCGAACGGCTCGTCCAAGTCCTGGAGGCGCCCTACCTCCTGCTCTATGTGCTCCATACCCCACGGGGCGAAGCTGCGGCAGGGAGATACCAGAGCCCGGAGCTGTCCACAGACCAGTTTCGCGCGTTCTTGGCAGAGTTCGGAGAGTTCCTGCGTGCCGATTCGCGTTTCGACATCTGGGCCTACTCGCCTGCCGAACGGGCCACTGTGGTCTGGGATCGCCACAACCAACTGTTCGCCTACGGTCCGCTGGAGCGATTTGCAACCGAGCTTCGATCGCTTGGCTTTCAGAGTGGCGTGCTTGATGTGAACTTCCCTCATCAGCATCACTACCGCCCTGAGTGTGACGAACAAGCGTCTGCGCTTCTCAACACCTTTGAGTGGTCGCACTCGCCGCTTCGCCCCGAGGATGAGCAGTGACCAGAACCACCGGCAGTGCCAGTGCACGCAGCAAGGCACCCGCGGGCAGCGCCGCGGCAATGCAGTGCGCCAAATCGGCACCGGCACCGCCAGCCCCCAAGAGCCGCACAACTGATGCGTCACGTTGACCCGGCTCGAAGCCGCGCCGCCACGCCGGCCACTGTGAGCGGGCTGAGCGCGGCACCCTGGCCCGCGCCGATCAGCAACATCGGCAAGGCCATGCCGGTGAGGTAGGACGACTCGGCGGTGACCTGGCCCAGCCATGCCGATGTCGGGGACCAGCAGCGCACCAGCCAACAGCCGGCCATTGCCAAAGTGCTGGGTGAGCCGTGGTACCGCCAAGTTGTTGGGGGGCGTGGGTCACGGCGCTCCGAGCCGAACGACCGCTTCTTGGCGGCGCGGGCGGCAACTCATAGCGGGTAGCTGACACGTGGCGGATCGGGGCATGATTCGCCCGTGGCCAGACAGGGCAGACCCTCGTCACTGTAGGCTTGCATTGACATACCTAAAAACGACTGCTGTAGTTCCAATGTTGAGGGGGGGACTGCATGTGCTTGGTTTTTCAGCTCGGTGCGCTGCGTCCGGGGATATCAAGAAGCCGTTACTGTGCGTCACGTAAGCAAGGATAAGGAATGACCCATCTTGGCCCAACCATTGGCGACGACCGCCCTTTTTTTGGTGTGGAGCTGAAGCTCGCGCGAGCAAAAATGCACGCTCAAGAGTTTGGAAAATCTGTCACCGAATGGCAAAGTCACCCGCTTTCGGCTCATGGGGAGATATCGGACGATCGGCGAATATACAAGCTCGTTTTGGATGACTTTGCCACGGCGCCACCCGTAGAACTCTGGGGAATGCTGATCGGCGACTGTATACATAATTTGCGTAGCGCTCTCGACAATTTGTGTTTTAGCGCCGCACGCCTAAAGTGTGACCCGCCAACGGATGAGAGAGCAATCCAGTTTCCTATATTTTCCACCAGGCAGGCCTATCAGGATAAGGCTAAACCAACTCTGAAGCAGTTGCCAAAATTGGCGGTTGATCTTATTGAGCACTTTCAGCCATTCCAGAAAAGTACGGCCGATGAGATTCAAAGGCACTCGCTCATGATGCTTCAGCACTTGAGTAATCAGGACAAGCATCGAATTCCCCAAGTGGCGCTACTGCGCGTACATCAGAGTGATCACCGGCAGGAGCTGACGTTTGAGTCAGATAGCGATGCTGAGGAATGGCTCGCGGCGGCGCCGCACATTGTTATCGAGGGTGGTCCGGTGTGGGCGGGTAGCACATTGATTTCCGTCACGTGTTCTCGCTCAGCAGGGCGAATCAAAGGCACAGTTACTGTCGAAGCATTCCCCGTGATCAAGACGCCAACGGGGTTGCAGGGCGCCTGTCCGACAATCGACGTGCTCGGATCGCAGGTTGAAACAATATTCGAGGCGTTTCGGCGCACGTTTCCAAATGCACGTGATTGATGACCATGTGCAGTGGGCTCAGTCTATTCACTACTCACGACACGACGGCGGGATCACCAGCAACAACAACGGGTCGCAACCGGACCAGCCTCACGCAACTGAGTTGTTCAGAGCCCACGAGCATCACCTCCCTACGAGTGGTTCCTGCGCGTCAAAGTACTCCTCCTCCGCCGCATCACCCAACTCCGCCTCGTCCCCCAAAGCATCAAAGAACATCTCCAGCTCGTCCCCCTCGCCTCCCCCAGCCGACTCATCCAACACCCCCAACGCCGCCACCTCCCGCTTCCCAGCCAAGTCCTCCACCGGCCGATCCCGCCCAGGAAACTCCGTCAACTGGATCTGCACATCCGCCCCATGGTGCCGCATCGTCCGCAGCCCGAAACTGATGCCGTTCGACTTGGCCCTGCGCCCCCGCTCAAAGATGTTCAAGGTAGACGCCCGCCACGTCCCAGGGTCCATCAGCAGCAGGTCGCGTTCGCCCTTCAGCATCGTGAGCCGGGCTTCATCGCCGCTTTCCCGGGCCAGGTCTTCCAGCGCCCGCAGGGTTTCAAACTGCGGGGCTGCTTCCGGCCGCAGGGTGTAGTGGATGTTGTAGATGCCAAACCGGCTGGTGGCGTGCAAAGCCTGTGCATCGGCCTGGAACCGGTCGAGCGCCTCGTTGGCTTCGTTCCTGTAGTGCTCGTCTTCCTGGGCATCACGCGCCGGGTGGGGCTTCATCTCCATGAAGCGCTGGATCCACACCTCCCGGTTGGCCTCGATCTCGCTCAGCAGCGGTTCGGGGCTGTCGTAGTAGCGGTCGTGGTCAGAGTCCATCGTGCCCGCAAAGTCCAGGTGGGTCATCGAAACCTTTTCGTAGTTCTGCGCCAGGTCACGGGTCACACTGGGCACAAAAGGCAGCCGCAATCCTGCGAACTGCACACCCCCCGCGCCGCCGGCCTGCCGCCCAAAACCATCGCCGTCGATGGCCAGGCCTTGCGGGTCGCCCACCGGAGCGGTGAGGCCCGCTGAAAACACCAGCCGCTGCTGCGCCACCTTGCCGCGTTCGTTGGTCACCCTCACCTCGCCCGTGCCATCCACGTAGGCTTGGCTGGCCCGGTCTGCCTTGGCACCCAGGCTCACCTGTGGGCCCACGGCAATGGGGCGCCCGGCGTTTGCGGTGGTGCCTACTGTTGCGGCGGCGGCCACGCCCAGCTCGCCCGTGCGTGTTTCGGTTGATGCATGCATGTCGGCCACGATGAGCTTGGGATTGCGTGCCAGCAGTGCGGCCAGCGGGTCCTGGTAGCGGGCGCCGTGATCGTCGGTCAGGTCATCCCAACGCACCAGGTCCTTGAATACCTTGGCCAGGTTTTCGCGCATCTGCGGCAGCCGCCCCGGCTCGCGGCGGATGCGCAGCACCACGCCGTCCACGTCCGAGCTGGCGGCCCCCATCTTGCCGCCGAGCGTGGCGCGCGCATTGAGCAAGCCGCCTGGGGTCTTCCAGGTGGGGCCTACCGACACGCCGCCTTCCGCCACTTCGCCGCGGCGCACGCCGGCGGTGAGCTGGATGCCCTGCATGGGGTGGAAGATCTCCACAAAGGCCTCGCGCCGCGAGTAGTTGTCGCCGCGCACAGAGAACAGGGACGGCAGGCCGACCGCGTTCAGCGCTGCGCTGATGTTCGGCGTGGCAAGCCCCTGGCTGCCCCCACTCTGGAAGCTCGAGCGGGTCCGCAGCTGGGTGTTCAGGATCTGCGGCTCGATCAGGCGCACCAGGTCCTCTTTGCCCCGCAGCTTGCCTGTGATCACGACGTCAAGGCCCTCCTCCTGGGCCTTGCCCAGGTGCTGCAGGGCCTCGCCGCAAAGCTTGGAGATCGCGCCATCGCGGGTGCCGGGGATCACCGTGCCGGCCAGGCGCCGGGCCGTGTCGTCCAGCAGCCGCACGACCAAGGCAGAGTGCCGGATCTCCCGGGCCATCGCGGCTTTCAGACGCGGCTTGGCGTCCCGCAGCGGCCGCTCCAGGCCGGGCGGCATGTGGGCCAGTTGCTCCTTGATCACGGCTCGCAGCTCTGCCTGCAGGGCCCGTGCGTCGCGCCAACCGAGCTTGCGTGTGGAGTTCGGAGGGTCCGCCTGCTTCAAGGCAAAGCGGGCCAGGGCCTGGGTGATGAAGAGCTCATCGGGCGGCAGGCTGCCGCTCGCCTGGCTGGCGGCCAGGCCGTGGTCCACGGCGCGGAGCAACATGGTCGCGGCCGATCGGGTGGCCCGGTCCACCAGCGCGGCGGCAGTCACCACGCCAAACGATGGCGCGGCTTTCATGTTGGCTTTCACCGCGGTCCTGGAGAAAGGCGTCTTGCCGCGGATGGGCAGCAGGCGCTGCGTCTTCGTGCGTTCGCAGCTGCGGTCCACCCACTCGTTGACCGTCTTGAGCAACCGCTGGTTGGCCCGGTCGTAGGGGGATCCCCTGGCGTTGGACAGGAAGCCCTGCCGGACGGCGCGCAACGCCGCCACCTGCACGTGGCTGGCCGTGCTGCCGGCCTGCGTGTGAAGGGCGGCACACGCGGCCTGCTGGGCGCCGCGCAGCCATGCCTGCACCTGCGGGTCGGCTTCGTTGCGGCTGACTTGGTCGGCACGCCAATAGGCGCGCACCGTCAACGACTCGGCCACGACATTGGCCAGCGAGGCGCCCGGGCGGGAGGCCAGCATCAGGGCCTCGGTGCCGCGGCCCACCTTGCTCATCAGGCGCCAGACGCTTTCGACGTCCTGTGTAGTTTGCGATGGCTCGTTCGTGCTGGCCACGGCGGCGCCCGGCAGGGGCACCCAGGCCGGCGCGGGGTGGCGCAGCAGGGCGTCCAGGGCATGCTGCGCCCGGCCGGCGTTTGCTCCGGTCACCAGCGCCAGGCCGCGGGAGATCATCTCCAGCAGCGCGGCCTTGGGGATGGCGTCCTTCGCAGACCGGTCGGGCAGGTGGTCTGCCAGTTGCCGGAGCGATTTCGCCAACGCGGGGGCCGCGGCATGTGCAAAGCCAGGGGGCCGGCGCAGCATGGCCTCCAGCAGCGCTTCCTGGGCGTCGTGCAGCGCCGAGTCAAAGTGATTCTGGATCGCGGCGGCGCTGTTCTTGGCCTGCTCCGCCACGGAGGCAGCCTTGCTGGCCTCGTGGCGCAGATCCCTGGCATGGCGCAGGTCCGTGAAAGCAGCCAAGCCATCCGTCCCCGGTGCGGCCTTGGCAGCGTGCCCTCCTTCCTGGATGCAGCCGTGCAGCTTGTGCTCCAGTTCCCTGGCCGCCTGGTCCATGCGCTTGCGCATGCGGTCGATCTCACTGGCCGAATACGCAGCGGTGCGCTGGGCAGCGGTCTGCAGCCGGGCGGCGGCAGCCAGCTCACGCAGATGCGTGGCCGATGCCCATGTCCCCAGCGCCTGGGTCGCGGCGTCCAACCGGGCCCTGGAGGCCGGCGTGCCCTCCCGCTGGTGCTGCGCCTGCGCCGCGTCGTGCTCGGCCAGCGCCGCGCGGATGTTCTCTGCCAGGGCGCGGGCGGCAAGGTCCCGGATCACGGCCCGGTCGCGTTGCCAGTGGTGCAGCCTGCCGGTGCCCGGCCGCCCCTGGGCCGGTGCCACCGGGCCGCCGCGCTTTTCGAGGGTCGCGACCTGCTCCATGGGCCCCGGCGATACGCAAGGAAGAAGGGCCGTCGCCACGCGGCGCAGCCGGCTGGGCTTGGGGCGCTTCATCTCTGAGGGCGGAGTGGCCACCAGGCGCGCATGGATCGCGTTGATCGCCTCTGCCGCGTGGTCAACCTGAGGGCGCGGTGCCTCGGCCTGCTGGCCCGCAGCGTTGCGCGGCGCCAGCGGGTGGACGCTGCCACGCCGGGGATGGTCCGAGGTCTTCTCCATGCCCGGCAGGCCCGTGGCCACTGTCACGGCCCGCTGGTGGAACCACTTGCTGCCCGGGATTTTCATGACGCTCTCCCTGCCTTTTCAGAACGGTGAATGCAGGCAGATTGAGTGAGCGGCTCGGGCCGGCCCGAGCTTGAAGCGAACGACAGGCAGCACTGACGAAGGTCGCCCCACACGGGTGCTGAGGCTTGTGGCATGCAGCCCCAACACAAGCCGCGAAATGCCGCAGCCTGGGGCGTGCAGCCCCAGAACAGATCACGCCTGGTGGTGCGGCATCACCAGGCTCAACGACATCATTGCGGCTGGCACGGCAAGCCGCCGGCGCCGGGCGCGGGTGAGCGCCACCGACCCAGATGGTCGACCAGGTTCAGCAATGCGTGTCCGCGGTCGGTGAGCGAATAGTGGATGCGCTTGCCGCCCGCGGCATCGCTACGCCGGCTCACAACACCGTGATGCACAAACTGCGTGAGGTGCCGGCTGAGTTCCTTCTGCGTGATGCCATCGATGCGCCGCTGGAGTTCCCGAAAGCGCGCGGGCGCGCCGGCAAAGTGCAGCCCTTCCAGCACGGCCACCGCCCATCGGCCCGACACGAGCGCCACCACGCTGGTGATCTGCCCCTCGCAGGAGGCCCCGCCGCAATAGGCATCGCCGACGTCTGCGTCAGCAGGAGTGGTTGCCACGGGGATACCGGACGACATGCTGGGCCTCTTCCTGGAATGCTGGGGACCTCACTGTACAAACCTGGAGCTTCCTGCATGTTCGACGCTGCCCATTCCCACGAAACCATCCCTGCCTCCGAAGCCGCCTGGCACGCCACCGGCCAACCGCACCGCCAACAGGGCGACGTGCACGAGCGCCTGGAGATGCTCGATGCCTTGCTGCGTTTCGCAGTGGGGCAGGACCTGAAAGACGAGCGGCTGTTCGCCTCCGCCTTTGCGGAGGACTGCGAACTCGACTTCACGCAACCGGCTGCGCGACTGGGGGTCACGCTGCCGGTGTTCAGCGGCCGCACCCGGATTGTCGAGACCATCATGGCCACAGTACGCGGGTTGGACACCACACACACCGTCTCCAACCCGCGAGCCTGGGTCGACGGCGATGCGGCCAGTCTCTTCGCCCTGGTGGAGGCCCAGCACCTGCCGCACGGGGACCCCAGCCGCCACCTGCTGCTGAAGAACTTCTATCGCGTCCGCCTGGCCCGTTCATCTGCTGGATGGGCCATGACCCGGGTGCGCATCGACAACGTGTGGATGTCAGGGGACGGCCGTGTGCTGTTCCCGCAGCAGCTGCCGCATGGCACCCGGGCTTCGGCAAGCTCAGCCCGAACGGATCCGTAAGACCGCAGCGATGGGCTCCGCCTGAGCATTTCTCCCGTTACCAAAGTCGGCCCGCGCCATCCGACAATGGCGCATGACCATGAACACCCACTGGACCACACCGTTCGAGCAAGGCAACGGCAACCAGACCGCCACCTGGCAAGAATGCATCGGCTTCCACCAGCGGCTGGCGCAAGCCTTCGGGCAGTGGCTGAGGTTTGAGGAGGCCGGCCGCTCAGACGGTGGCACACCCATCCACGTGGGCGTGTTCTCAGCCGATGGCGTCTTCGACCCGCAGGCGGTAAAGGCCGCTGGCCGGCCGGTGTTCTTCAACAACAACGGCATTCACCCCGGTGAGCCCGAAGGCATCGACACCTGCATGGCCTTGCTGCGCGACCTGTGCATCAACCCCGCACGGCGCGCCGCGCTCGGGCGCACGGTGCTGGTCTACATCCCCATCTACAACGTCGACGGCGCGCTGAACCGGCAAGACACCAGCCGCGTCAACCAGAACGGGCCAGAAGCCTTCGGTTTCCGCGGCAACGCACGCCACCTCGACCTGAACCGCGACTTCATCAAGGCCGACAGCCTGAGCACCCGCACCTTTGCCCAGGTGTTCACACGCTGGGATCCCGACGTGATGGTGGACACCCACACGTCGAACGGCGCGGACTACCAGCACGTGGTGACACTGATTGCCACCCAGCCCGACAAGCTCGGCGGCCGCACCGGTGCCCATCTGCGCGAGCAGATGCTGCCGGCGCTGTACGCCGACATGGCGGCACGGGGCTTTCCCCTGTGCCCCTACGTGAATCCGCTCAAGGAGATTCCGGACGACGGGATCGCCGACTTCCTGGACTCGCCGCGCTTCTCCACCGGCTACGCAGCGTTGCATCACACCATCGGCTTCATGC
>Ga0307516_10003530_pt1 | contig 20022 bp, 14 predicted proteins | sample 19_EM_MG_FD_203310 | JGI IMG/M metagenome (GOLD analysis project Ga0307516, IMG submission 203310) | Populus trichocarpa ectomycorrhiza microbial communities from riparian zone in the Pacific Northwest, United States - 19_EM | ecosystem: Host-associated > Plants > Roots > Unclassified | place...
GGATGGGACGAAACGGCTGCAGTCGATGGAATGAATGGCATCGTACATTCTTGTAGCGGGCGTGGGAAGCGTCGCTGCTCTGTGCGGAACGGCGGCTGTCTCGTCGAAGCGTGATATGGCTGTCGTTATTGGATATTGAATACCGAAGATCGAAGACTGAAGATCGAAGACCGGAGATGCCTGGGGAATAGATGAGAGTGTGTTGAGAAGACGGGGAAGCCAGCGGAGGGAGAAAGGGAGGGAGGGAGGGAGGAGGGATGGAGGGATTCTTATTACCGGGCAGGAGGAGAGGAGAGAGGAGAGACAGAAGGAAGGAGGTGGGCTAGTTGGCAGCAAGCAGGAGCAGGCCCCCAGTCGACTTGCTTTGGTTGTTTTTAGTTCTATTTATTTATTTATTTAATTTTCTATTTTCCCATTCGGCGGGGATCGAAGCGGCGTATGCGGTGGCCGCGAGCGGACCTTGTGTTTTGCCGTGCGTCGTGGCCGTGTTGTGCGTGGTGTGTGATATCTCTGGCTGCAATGCGAGCGTGAGCCTTGCCTCCCTCCAACTCGTGCGTGCGTGCGGTCGGCGGTCGTCGAGCGCAGCCCGAGGCTGGCGGGAGCTGGTGGCTCTGCCTCTCCAGCGCTGTCGATTCGCGCCGTTCAAGTATGTGCTCGCGATACTCGGACAGCGCGGCAGCACACACGAAGCGACCGCTCCGGCGCTGCGCTCGCTGCGGCGCCATGGCTGCCCGCACAACAGCCACCAACCACCGCGCACGCCGGCCCGCTTGCGGTTTCTTTTCTTTTTTGTTGCTTTCCCCACAGACCGCTTACTTGATACATGCAACCGTCTCAAACCTGACGCGAATCGAGAACTCCCTGCAGGCCGTCCGTAACCGCGTGCGTGCGTGCGTGCGTGCGTACGTGCTCTACCCGCTGCGTCCGCCGCGATGCGACGATGCTGCAGAACTCCAGGCCCGCAACGCCGTCGCCAGCGTCGAGCGAATCGCTTCTCGTTCCGCGCCATTCCGTGATCCCGGGTCCGCGCCCCACGGCTGGCCGCAGCGACCGAATCCATGCCTCCCCCCCAACACCAACACACAGCGAGCTGCGGCGGGCCCCGCGTTCCTTCCTCGCCCCTATGTGCGATTCATCCCGGGGGACGATCACCCACCGTCGTTTCCTTCTTCTCTCCGTCTCCTTCTTCCTCCTCTTCTCCGTCTCCTCCTTCTTCCGCTTCCGTCGGAGATTCTCATATCCCACGCGTCCACTGCACATCTACATAGATATCTAATGATGGCTATGTAGATATCTAATGATGGCTATGTAGATATCTGATGATGGCTATGTAGATATCTGATGATGGCTATGTAGATATCTAGGTTGTCGGCCAGCGAACCACTCGCGGAAAATGAAAAGCAAAATATCCCAAACAATCACAAGGCTGCATCATAGATACCTGCATAGAGTATGTATACACATTTATGTATGTATGCATGCATGTATGTTCCTCGGTTAAATGCCGTTCGGCCAGCCACGTCGCGGGCCCCAACAATTAATTGATGCAACGGAGCCGAAACAGAAACCATCTACAACTCGTGAGCTGGAACAACATGAGCGGAGAGAGAGAGAAAAAAAAAGAAAGAGAAGAAAAAAAAGAAAGAAAAAGAAAACACATAGCGGACGGACCGCACTGAGGACAAGCCTCGCGCTCCCCGTACACATCCGGGTCGGACTTCGAGATGGGAAATTAGACTGTCAGCCGCAGAAGGGGGGAACGAGCATTTTCGTTCGTTCGTTCGTTCTGTTCGATTCGTTCGACTTGGGCAAAAACCGAGTGCGTTGCAAAGTGCAACTGGATTTTCCTTTTTTTTTCCGTTCGAATTTCGCAGAAGTAAGTACCTACCTACATACTACATACATACATACATACCTACATACATACACACATCATACATATGATACGTGCATACTTTGTCAACCATAACTATGTATCTAGCCCACATACAAAAAAAAGCAACTGCGTCTGCATCTGCATCTACATATCTAATCATCCCAACAGCCCACGCTTGTGCTTTTTTCTCTTTTCTTTTCTTTTCTTTTCTTTTTTGCTTCTGTCGCTTCCAACTCCTCCGTGTCTGTCCGCCCCGCGCCCTCCTGCCTGACCGACCGATGGGCTGCCGTCGACCGCTCGAGCACGTGTTTACCTCCGCACAGCTGCCCACTTGCCCCCCCCCCCCCGTCTGCAAGAAAACGGAAGGAACCCGCCGAACCAGCGAGAGCACGTAAACACCGTCCGTCGCAGGGGAGAAGAGGGGGGAAAGCGACAAAGCCCGTCCATGTGCTCCTGCTGTGCGCCAGGACACTTTCCAGCCCCGACATATGTGCGTTCGCACGCACGCACGCACGCACCGGACAGAAGTCGGCTGGACGTCGAATCAGCGCCGCCGCCTGGAGGATGCACCACTCACAGAGATACGACTGCTGCAGCGAGACGGCGCGGACGGAGGAGGGATGGCGGGATGGATGCGCGGAGAGCGAGGGAGAGGGGGCAATTTAGGTGTTGCCCGCGTGGTTGAAGTGCGGTGCGGTGCAGTGCACGCGATGCTGGTAGCCGTGTGCGTTTGTCCCCCCCTCCCGCCGGTCGCCGGTCGCCGGTCGCCGGTCCGCACTGGGGTCGGAGCGAGCGAGCGGAAGGGAGGCAAAGCCGGTCGAGTGCCACGGCCATGGGTGGCGATGGATTCGCAAGGAGAGGTGGTGATACGGCGATTGGTGCCACGGACCGCCGCCGGACGGTGGGCGGAATGGGTGCCGCCCATCTCTCTGCACGACGAAGAACGCCGTTCACCCCCCTCCCCACTTGACCGATCCCACTCTCCACTCCGCTCCTCCGCGTGACAGTCCCCTCCTCCTTCTCCTACTATGCCGGCACGCCCCGGGGAGGGGGAGACGATAGAGTTTGCGTCAGAGCGTTCGCACAAACACAAATCCCTCTTGCGTGATGACGGCGGTGATGATGATGTGCCGTCCGCAACCTCCACTGTATCCCAGACTCCCGGCGCCCTCCTCCTTGCCGTGCAGCCAACCACTGCACTTCAGTACCTGCCGGGGCTCTTCCGCTGGCCGGCAATGACTCTCCCCTTTGGCGCCCAGCCTGCCGGGAGGGAGAAGAAAAAGGATGCATAACCTAGCCTAGCCTGGCATGGCACGGCATGGCATGGGCATGGCATGGGCATGGCATGGCGTGGCAGGAGCATGGCGGGAGCATGGCAGAAGCCACGAGGCGGATGGATGGGATTCCAACACAGCAGAGCGCAGTATGTACATACACATAGCGTGCGGTGCAGCCGAATCCCCCTCCCCGCAGCAAGCCGCCTTCAAACAGTAGCGTCCGCAGGAAGGATGGATGGCTGTACATACATACATATGTATGCAGTTACGCGCCGCTGGCCAGCTGCAGCACCGCCAGCCCGTAGATGCATACACAGATAGCTGTATGTACTCTATGTATGATGTACGTCTGTTCGGTTCGGATGCCTGATTGCTCATGTAACTGTGGCATGTATGCAGAGTATGCAGAGTACTTACCTCGGTGCGGAGCAGGGTGCAATGTCAAACCGTCGGGGGCGGCGACTGCAGGAACGTGATTGGGTCGAAAGGCCGGCCGGACGGACGGACGGGATGGACAGCTGGAGAATGCGGTGGATACATTCTATCTATGTAGCCCTCCCACGCGAGCATGCAGTTGGCACTCGGCCGTAGAGCTGCCTATGCAAAACAGTGCCTCGTGGCGCGTGCACATCGAACCGCCCCTCAGAATCCAAAGAAACGTGGAGTCCCGGAAGATTTCGTATGTATGTCGACATCCTGGTGTGGTGATTGGTGATTGGTGGTTGGTGGTTGGTGGTTGGTGGTTGGTGGTTGGTGGTTGGTGGTTGGTGGTGGTGGTTGGTGGTGGTGGTCGTGGTGGTGGTGGTGATTGACGTGGCACGGTCGTGATTGGTGATTAGTGTTTCTGGTCGATCGGGATCAGGATGTCGCGGGAAAGAGGGAGGTGAAGGTGACCATCTCCCAAACGGACGAAGCAATAGCCACGTTTCTCCGTTTCTGGAAGCCTTCCATCGGAGTGCCGAGTGCTGACACCGGAGTGAAGTCGAAAACAAACTTGTCCAGTGCTACCTACAATGCATCTACTTATGTACTTACATAGTTAGCCCCCTTCTCCTCCCGCGGATCAGCGAACGGGCCTGGGCACTTGGGTACATACTTTCTCTCTCTCTCTCTCTCTCTCTCTCTCCCCGCCCAACCCCAAGTTTTTCTTCCTTTCTTTTTCGTCTTGAATCTTGTTTCTCCTTGCGTTTCTTTCGCTCCGGGGTAGTTTGATTTGTGCGGAAACGTCGTGTGTCCTCGTTCCGACTGCTGATCCAGAGCGAAAAGGAAGTGCCGCTGTTGTTGTTCCGGCAAGTTTGCCGTGTGCAATTCCAGAAGCCACATAGATAGCCGTCTGCGGCTGCGCTCCTCTCCTTCGGTGGCCCGAGTTGACCACTTCTTCCCCCTTTCGAACGAGGTGTTTCGATAGAATATCTATCGGCAGTTGGGAGGCACACACACACACACACACACACACAAAAGGAAGGAATGAAGCGGATGGGTGGAGAGAGATGTTTCAACATTTTTTATTTTTTTTTTGCCTCCATCGTTCGCCGTAAGGATATATATATAAAAAGAAGGTTGTCGTTGTAAACAGGCAAGTGTTGGTTTCTGGTTTCTGGCGGTAGTGACACCCATCCTCCCCTGCGCGCGTTAGTTAATCTCCTTCTTTTCGCCGCAATCGTATAAGCCAAGGAGGAAAAGGAAAAGAAAAAAAAAACCAGTCGACGAAGTGGGAGACGAAGAGATGGCGGCTTCCGAGAGCATCGACGCTGAGCGAACTGGACTCAAGCTCAGCGTACACAAGAGCAAGTGCACGGTAGAGTGCGCACTCGGACAGGCAAGCCCGGCGATTTGAACGACCAGGATTATCTGAGGCGGTGGAGTAGAGCACATAGAGGTGCCGGCTTTGGCATCACGGACCAACACCACCACCATTGGCGATTTGCTTTCGACCCTCCTTGAAGCCAACGGAGAACATACCGAATCCCGACTTTTGTCTCCCTTTATTATACCACTTCGCATCGTATAAAGCACGCTGTTTTTTTGCGTTTTGTCGCTTTTCGTTCTTTTCTTGTATTCCATGTACCCCATCTCGGTCTGGGACCCTTCCGTTTAGATAATCGTATTCGCACTAGCGTTGTATTCTGGTGTGTCATACAAAAGCGACCAGCGTTCAGTCTTGATCTAATCTGATCCCCATCGTCTTACTAAACTGTTCAATCGCCGACTTCCCTGTCCGGGTACACCTCTATGTACCCGCAGAAAGGAATAATGGAGAGTTTATGCGGTCCGACCACGCGCCCCCGTCCTCGTCTTATCTAGCAGCATCTCGCTTTTCCTTCGCTTCATTCGTCCGACGGCGGAGCAGGCTCCGAAACACGGTCGACTCCTCACTTCCCCGAGAAGCCTCTTGCAGTTACCGACGGGCACAAGGCGGCGTTGTGATCGTTCGATTGTCCTCCGCCATGGAGGGAGATTGTCCTGCAAAAGGGGATATCTATGGTAGACCACACGCAGTCAGGCAAACCGAAGCGAAAGGGCTGGAATCGAATGATTAAATGTCTGGAACACGGCTGGGTGAGACAGTGTCGCGGATGAATGAATGGGGCTAACCAGTCGCGTACATAATTGTTGGTTAAGGTGCGGCTCTGCAACGATAATCCACGGACCATCTCGCATGTCGGAACTTGAAAAGAAAAGAAAAGAAGCTCGATGCGAGGCACCAGTCAAGCCCACGGCACGCTCCATTTCTCATTCGGACGAGAAGGCCGGCGAATGGGCCAAGCTGGCAGCGGAGGAGCCTGACGCCCGCGGCGTGGAATGGCTAGGGTACTCGGAGCGGATGGGGGGCACCGCTTCCCAGATCCCCCGCACACCCCAAGCGAGAGATCTCCGAGAAGAAGTCGGCAGAGACGGGCGGGCCTCCAGGAAGAAGTACAGGATGCCGAGTAGGCGGAAGCCCGACATCGCGGTTGCGGGTAGTTCCAAGAGGTTCGCCTTCTAGCGCTCAGTGCTCGTGGCGCCGGTACCGGACGTAAACACGGGATCGCCTCTTCAAGGTGTGCCCTGAGTGGAGGGCCCCGCAGAAGATCCTGTGGGCAGAGGCGCGGGAGGAAAGCAGGAGGGGGAAGAGCTGGTTCAAGATCCGGCGCCTCCTCGCTGATGAGGTGCAGCCAGGCGGTACTGGACTTCCTCTCCACTACAGATGTGGGAAGACTAGTTCCGGCTGAGGAAGATGCAGGGAGCGAGGCGTCAGAGTGGGAGCTCCGTGGGCTGCGTGAACGGGAAGAGGAGCGGAGGCCGAGGAGCTGTGCCGAGGGTGAGGAACAACCTCCGTTTCTCCCCACGCCCTCCTTCATGGCATCCGCGGAAGAGGACCGGGGGCGGGTCTCGATCTCTTTCGTTCTTTCTTTTGGTGCGCTTCGTATCTTCTTGAGACAGCCACCAGCTCCGCGGTGCTCGACACGGCCCGCTGGATCTTCCTCGCCAGCCTCACAGTGGTGCGGGTATGAGTACTTACTATCCGCTGGTTTTGTGTCGGCTGGTGGGACTGCTGGGGACTAAATATTGGCGGAGCAGGTGGATTCATTCTATTGCCTCTTCTCCCAAAGCGTACGGCCCATCTCGAGTCTTCATGGCTGTCTATGTGCCACAACAACCCATCGAGCCCATAGATTTCACATCAGTCTCACTGAGCCGGCGTTTTTTCCCCATTGCTACCCCACCTGGGTACTATTCCCATCTTCCCGAAGCCACTGTATACGTCCTCTACTGCAGATTAACAAACAGCCCGCCATCGACGAGGATCTGCGCGCCGGTGACGTAGCCGCTGAGACTGGCGCAGGCAAGGAATACCGCGGGGCCGACGATATCCTCGGGCACGCCGGTGCGTCCGAGCGGGATGCGGCCCTCCATGTACGCCCTCTTCCCGTCGTCGCGCAGGTCCTCGTCGTTGAGCTGGGTGCGGATGGTTCCGGGGAGGATGGCGTTGCAGCGGATGCCGTGTCTGCCGAGCGCGGTGGCAGTCGACTGCATCAGCGAGAGCACGCCGGCCTTTGTGGGCGTGTAGTGCGTCTGGCCGGCGCCGCCGACGAGCGCCGAGATCGACGAGATCCCGATTATGCTCCCGCCGTGCCCCTGCGACACCATCTGCGCCGCCGCCGCCTGCGTCGCGAAGAAGGCGCCGTCCAGGTTGATCCGCACCGTCGCGCTGTACAGCGACTCCGGCAGCGTCAGGAAATCCGCGAATCGGCACACCCCCGCGTTCGAGACGAACACGTCGAGCGACCCGAACGTCGCCACCGTCGCCGCCACGAAGTCCACCGACGTCTGCCGCTGCGAGATGTCGCCCGGCCGGGCGAGGAAGCGGGGGCCTGGGGAAGAGGAGGAGGAGGAGGAGGAAAGACTGGCGACCGCGGCGCGGAGCGAGGCGATCAGCGACGATTGCGACGTCCCGAGGTAGTTCACCGCGACGTTCGCGCCGTGTCGCGCCATCCCCAGGGCGATCGCTCTCCCTATTCCCGTCGCCGCACCGGTGATGGCTACGGTCTGCCCGGCGAGTAGTTGCGGTGCGGGCGGGCTCGGCGGGATCGTCGCTGTGGCGGCTGTGGGCCCTATCGTGGCGGCGGCGGCGGCTGTCGGTGTGGTCGGTGTGGTTGTTTTGGGCAAGGCCGTGGTGGGAGCTGCGGATGCGGCAGCTGGCGATGTGGGAGCTGATGATGGGAACGTAGAGTCTGACGAAGTTTGGGGTGGGTCTGGGTCTATGGGGGCACCTAGACTGCTACTGTGATGGAAGTCAGCCACCGGCTGCACGTAAACTTGATTTGACTACCGAGCGAAATTCCATTCCATCCAGGCCCGCAACGTGTGGCCTCCATCATCACCGAAATCAAATCACCGTCGCCATACGCTAAACGTGCTAGTTAGATAATCGAGAACCTCCAAAAATATACCCATATCTAGCGCAGAGCAATGGAAACAAGACGCGCGCAGCCTCTCCGCATCCACCAGTCACACTTACTCGCTGACACCGTCCTTCTTAACCACTTTCTCTTTCTTCACCGTCAACGGTCTCTCGGGGCTCGGGGCAAGGATGCCCGCTGCATCGATCAACCGTGCGCGCGGGTTAAGCGTCATTCCGAACCCGGGCTTGTCCAGCACCCTGACCGCCATCTTTCCGTTGACGGGCATGGGCTCGTCCAGGAACAAGTCGCCAAACACGGGCATGACCGACTTGCCGTCGGGTGAGTTGGCGAGGTACTCCTGGAAAGGGCAGTTGCTCTGCGAGACGACGTAGTGGTACGAGTAAGGGCCGCTGGCGTGGGGGACGACGGGGATGTCGTATGCGGCCGCCATGGCGGTGACCTTGAGGAGCTCGGTGAGACCGCCGACCCATGTCACGTCCGGCTGGACGATGTCGAGGTTCCGTCCCTCGATCAGCTTGCGGAAGCCGTACTTGGTGTACTCGTGCTCGCCGGTGGTGAACTTGAGCTGCGGGAGCGCCTGCTTCAGCTGCTTGAAGCCATCGAAGTCGTCGGGATGTAGCACCTCCTCCCACCAGTTGATGTTTAGGTCGAGGGTGGCGGTGGCCAGCTGGATCGTGTACGGCACCGTGAGCGCCATGTAGCAATCCACCATCAGTGGGAAATCCGGACCGATGGATTCCCGGTGTTTCCGGAGGAACTCGACATTCTTCCGCAGTCCTTCGTGACCATCGTCAGGACCGTAAGGCAGCGGCACTTTGGCGCCGAAAAAGCCCATCTCCTTCGCCGCCAGCGGCTCGGGGGTGGTGCAGTAGAAGTCCAGCGTCTCGCGCGTCGCCCCGCCGATCATCTTGTACACGGGCTCGCCCCGAATCTTTCCCAGCAGATCCCACAGGGCCAGGTCGACGACGGAGATGGTCGCGATCGGTAGTCCCTTGCGGCCGTAGAACATGGTCGCGCGGAACATCTGGTCCCAGAGCAGGTTGAGGTTGCGCGGATCGGCGCCGACAAGGAAGCGCTCGAGGTGCTGCGCGACGAGCCAGCACGCCGGCGGTCCGCCGAAACCGGTCGCGAAGCCGGTCGTGCCGTCGCTGGCTGTAATCTCGACGCAGAAGGAGCCGAGCACGTTGATACCCCAGGATGTCCGCGACGTCTTGTAGGCCGCGAACTTGGACATGGGAGTCGCGATGGGGGAGTCAACGAGCCTGCATTTCCGGTATTGTCGTCAGAGACAAACCCACCACAGCGCGAGAACCGAGTACCGGGGGGGGGGAACAAACCAGTGGCCACCCTCGACGTTGTGGTAATCGCCTCCGGAGCCCGCTCCATCAACGATGAAGGTACGGATCGACTCGATCGTGGGGAATTCTTTGACGGACATCGCTGCGGATTCCGACTTGGGGAAATCTTGGGGGAGGGAGAGGATGAATGGAAGACAGAAGGGACGAACAGCACCACACAGCGGCCGTGATTAAGTACGCCCAGGTAGAGCAAGGCAGGTCTGAACAGGGGATATAATGGAGACGTTCCCAAACGCACTTTCCGTTCACCTTGCGCAGCGTGCTCGTTCTTGTCGCTCACTCACGCGCGCGGGTACTCTTCGTCTGCGGCGGGGCCAGGCGTACTGTATGTGTTAGGTCGTTCGTGTGCAGCAGCTGCGTGTGGGACAGCCATTCTCCGCAATGAGATGGATAACTAGACGGGATACATAGAAGTTGCGGGATTCAGGGGAGTACAGAATGGTCAACGGTTCTGTTGTGGGGAGGGGGTGATTCTCCAGGCGGTAGGCGGGTCCGGCGATTGAATAATTCCGCAGCCAAGTGCGGGGTTGCGAAACTCGGTAGGCTGACGGATATCCGGGCGTGCTCGGTGGGCATTGTCCGAACTACCGTGGGAGGCGGGGCTGCGAGAACAATGGACTGACCAGGTCATTAATCTGGGAGATAGATACATACTACGCGTTGCGAATGCGCTCGGTAGGGATTGTCGTCTGGGCATGGCGGGGGCCGGGTGGCAATCTACAGATGCCCCCGGTGTCACTCGCGCATGCCTGGATCTACTATGCGGCGCATGGAAGATCGCACGACTTGCATCCACGAACCGACAGGCGCGGAAGGCAAAAGCGCGTGTCAGCTTCGATTTTTTCCATTTTTTATTGTCCTTTTTTCTATCTACCGATCCATGAGAACGGGTGGTAAGACGCGTAGAGACGGCGACCATGCTACTTGGAGCGGATATATCCTCATCGACACCCGTCCTCCAACCATCCTCCGCACAGGCTGGAATGTCGGGTATGAATAATCACCACCATCACACTACCGCTGCCGTACTCTGCCCAGTCGGATGCAGTGCGATAGACAAGATACGTCACGGGACATCAAAGCAAAACCATAGGCAGTTACTCTGAAGAAGTCACAAAAAACGAATCACGAAAACCCCCAAGAGCCAAAGAAAAGAGATAGAAAGTCATTCACTATGCCGCCAAATGCTATTGTTTTATCTTATAACGCCCAAATATTACATCATCCTACCGCCCGTAATGAACGATCAAAACAAACAGTACACGATGTTAGAAACAGACAAAGCCATACCTAATGATGAAATCATGCCGACGCCGTCCAGCCATTCCTGTCCTCCGAAAACATTGGTTGTCCAAATACCGAGTTTCGAAGACAAAGGCTCGATCCGAAAAGAAAGAAAAGGGGCCGGCGCGGGGGTTGAAAAAAACAACAGGAGACTGCTTCGTCGACGGAGGGCGCGCGTCAGCGTCCGACTTACTGGTACCGGAGGTAAAGGGAAGGATCGGTGGAAATCCACGCGAGTCGCAAATCTCGCACCATCCGAGTCCAGGTGAACGGGAGGACATCCAAATTTTCAAGTGACCCTCTTATGCCCCAGGTCTTGAAGCGGTAGTCGAACCACCACTGCCGGACATTCTCCCCGGTCATGTGGCTCGAGGCAAGCAAGACGCGCATGTGGTCGGTGGTGAGCTCGCCGTGCTCGCGGGGGCAGTTGGACTCCACCGCCTTTACCCACTTGTCGAACCAGGGCTCGCACACGGGTCCCGAGAGGTCGTGAATCTTGAGAGGTCCGCCGTCGGCGTCGTCTGACTCGGGCTCGTCTTCGCCCTCCGCCTCGCGCCTGAGCATCTCCCGTACCTCGGCCCGCTTGCGGACTGGCACGTTGTTCGGATCCTCCAGCCAGCTCGTTCCCGGAATGCTAGTGCTACCCTTCGTCGCACCTCCGGCGGCGACGGCCCGCTCTCCGCGAGGCATGGCAGTCCACTCCTCGTCCTGACGGTCCAACTGGAGACTGGTTAGAGCATCATCCGCGTTGCCCGCCAGAGGAGGCGGTGATCGACTGCGCGGGTTAAAATCAACCCAGGACCCAGCATCTTGACGGCGTAAGGCCCCCATTGACTCGCCCCAGCCTCCGTCCTCCGCCTCGCGCCTGAGCATCTCTCGTACCTCGGCCCGCTTGCGGACTGGCACGTTGTTCGGATCCTCCAGCCAGCTCGTGCCCCAAACGCCGGTGCCACCCTTCGTCGCACCTCCGACGTCGACGGCCCGCTCTCCGCGAGGCATGGCAGTCCACTCCTCGTCCCGACGGTCCAACAGGAGACTCGCTGCAGCATCTTCCGCGTTGGCCGCCAGAGGGGGTGGTGATCGACTGCGCGGGTTAAAACCAACCCATGACCCAGCATCTTGACGGCGTAAGGCCCCCATTGACTCGCCCCACCCTCCGTTCTCCGCCTCGCGCCTGAGCATCTCCCGTACCTCGGCCCGCTTGCGGACTGGCACGTTGTTCGGATCCTCCAGCCAGCTCGTGCCGGTGCCACCCTTTGTCGCACCTCTGACGGCGACGGCCCGCTCTCCGCGAGGCATGGTAGTCCACTCTTCGTCTCGACGGTTTAACGGGAGACTCGCTGCAGCATCCTCCGCGTTGGCCGCCAGAGGGGGCGGTGATCGACTGCGCGGGTTTAAATGAACCCAGGGCCCAGAATATTGACGGCGTAAGGTCTCAATCGTCGTTCCCCACTGCTCTCTGACAGCCGGGAGCTCCTGCGGTTGGTTTGAGTTACGTTTCTTTTCCGCGTCGGCCTTGTCGTGCTCGGCATGAACGCGTCCCTCGTCGCTGGTCTTCGCATCTTCAAGCTTAGGACTATCTCCGCCCTTTGCACCCCCGGCTTCATCTCCGACTTGGTCTCCAGGGCTCTCATACTCGAGACCAGCTAGCTCAAGCACATCCACAGACATTCCCACCCTCTTCAAGGCCTGCGTCAGGGCTGCATTGGCGCTCCTCAGGTTCGCGATCTCGAGGCTCAATTCGGCCAACTGTGCTTTAGCTTGCGAGTGTTCGAGGTGAGAACGCAACGCCTGCCGTTCCGCAGACGCCCGGCAGGACATCTCTTCGGCCAACTGGAGTTGGTATCTGGCCAGAGTGGCCTCATGCCAGCCGATTGGATCCAACCTGGCCGTGTTGGTAGGAGGGCAGTTGGGGATGTTCGTCAAAGGAGGAACAACCGAAGCGCCGCCAGTTCCAGAGGACAGCATTGCCTCGTTGCTGTGGTGGCCGGAGGAGGAGTCAACTCCGCTCTTGTCGATGGAAGGTCGAGCTGGCATCGTATGTGTTTGCTTGTGGAGGGAAAAAACGAAGGTATACGGGTGTGTACGGGGGTTGGTGATATGGGGGCGGGGGGTGAGGAAGGGGGGGCGGGGGTGAGAGGAAGGGTTGTGGTGCTGTAGTAGGAAGAGGAGGCAAGGGAGAGAGGAAGAAGAAGAATGAGAAGAATGAAAAGTTGAAGGCAGTGGAGGTGTTTAAACACAAATTTTGGGCCCTAACCTTTTTCGTGCACTCGGTAGTAGAGTTCATATAGGCCCGTCCACAAGTGGCCGTTCTCCGGCGTTGGAGGCGGACCGTCGAGGGTTTGGCCCCGGTGGACCGTGTTGGGATAGGTTGTGGTACGGCGGCGTGGGCTGCCTATCCGGCCTCGGCAACGTTCTGTAACCGGGCAATCGCATCGCATGCACCAAAGCTTCCATCATCCCAGTCAGTGTACGTATTGGGAAAAAATACCAGATGAATTCGCCCTCTCTCCCCTGCCATTAATCGCATGCGGCCTATCTGGATCATGGCGATCCACACAGCCCGTTTCTGTCCACTGCCTTTTCAGCTCGTTGTGACTCTCTCCTGCCCTCCGCCCAGGCCTGACCCAAAATAAGATACACGCGCAAAACTCACCGCTCCCTCCTACAGTCCGTTCCTCTCCTGTCGAAAGCACAGCACACAGCACCCAGCTCCTACGCCTCCTGCCTCCTCTCCTGCTCCTCCCGCTCCCTAGGCTCCAACTCCGCGCCTCAATTATGGCGTCTTCCTCAGCCCTATCAAGCCCACACTTGGCCCCGCATCTGCTGCCGAAAGAAAACCCAAGACCCCTCGACCGCAGCGCCCACCCGCAAAGGCCCCGGACCCTAAGCCGGTATTTACTTCTCCCCGTCTGCTTCCTCACATCAGCCCACAGAATCTTCTACTGGCACTTCCAGTGCGGGCAGAACTTGAAGAGATGCTCCTGAGTCTGGGTCCGGCACCGACACCACCAGCGCATGGCTGTGGGTCAGTTCTTTGTCTTATGAAGGTATTGCCCCTTGAGACAAAGCCCGGTTTTCAGCTGGTAAATCGGCCGGCCAGCCGCTTCGAGCACCCAGACACCACTCCATTCAGACACCGCTTTCTGGCATCCTGTGCTTTGCTGTCATCCAGGGCTCCGCTGCCAGCTTAGCCCACTCGTCAGCCTTTTCATTTCCCGGAATGCTGTTGGGGGAGAGGTCACCATCGGATCTCAATGGCGATATGCAGTCTGACTTTCCGAAGTGCCGCAATGTGCTTTCTGGTCTGGGTCGCATACATCTCGCCGGCGCCGGGCTCTTCTGAGGCCAGCCGCTAAATGGCAGAGTCCGCCGCCCGTCACTCGCCGAACCACCGCTCTGCGATGCTCCGAGTACGGGATTGTGAAGCAAACAGCGTCCGCTGCAGGACAAGAGAGCATCCAACACCTACCACCCATACATTTTCAAACGAAAAGCACAGGGCAGTAGATAGCAGAGACCTAGACGAGCGGCGGCGAGGAAATCCCAATCGTGGGGCGGCCGTTACTATGTTGGGCTACGTTCGGCTCCAGTACGACGGCTGGCTGGAGCGACAGTGCTGGACCGTGAGCCGTTACTACCCACACATCAGCTTCGACACGGAGAGCAGAAGAACATATGCAACCCCCGCCCACCCACCTTGCCCCCCACCAGATGCCCCGCACTGCTTTCAAAGGCAAGTACAGTTTTCTCATTGAAATGAAAGATGCATATATATATGAAAAGAAGAAGAAAAAACAGTGGTATCGATCTTTAACTCCCAATCGAAAGAAAAAGAAAACAAAGTCGACCAGACCGCCCTGCATGTATGTCGCCGCTGCCGACGGGCGTGTGCATGCCGAGCCCGAGCGGCCGCGCCGCTTGCTGCTGCTGTTTTTGCTATGTTACGTGCAGTTGGGATTCCAGCTGTCGCGACTGCGCCACCAGCCTCGACCAGTATTCCAGCGCGGAGGCCGGGATTTTCTTCTGGCTCCTACACTAGCCACAGCTCGGTTGAGACCAGTCTTTCACTGTTTGCACGTCTCATATCTGCCGGTTGCGAGCGCTCGCACACCCTCGTCAGCCGGATGTCCCCCGTGTTGAATGAATATTGATTAGCGATGAGGATAAAGCCAATGACAGGAGTTCGAGCTGGTTCAGAGTGCGCGCTGAGTGCCGTATTGCCCAACTTCGTTGTAACATTCTGTGTATGGAGCAAGAGGAAAAGGGAAGAAACCGCAGAACAAAAGATCCTCCCGCTCTTGCGTCTTACACACTCACGTCCTCAACAAACTCTAAGGGCACAAGCGCCAAATCCAAAACTGCACCGATACGAGCTCCAGTAACGAGAAGTATTTCCAACACCCCGACCCGCCACCAGAACATTACAGTAGCAACAACGGTTTTTTTTTCCTTTTTCCTCTCTTCCTCTTTACCCCTCTTGCTCTCTTCTCTCTCGGAAAGAAGAAAGAAGGACTCATGAAGAAACCCCGTCCATCTTGCGCCGCTTGCTCTGCTGACCGCCGTTGTCGCCATTCGCGTCGCGCGAGTGATTGAGGTCCTCCTCGGACGAGTTGCCGTTGTCGCTGCGCTGCCGTTCGTGATGATGGACAGTGGACTGCTGCTGCTGCTGCGGGGGCATTGGATTCGGAGTTGGCGGTGGCGGCAGCATTGGCTGATAATACGGAAAGGTGGGTACGAATGGGATGGAGAGAGAGAGAAATGAATGACTGACTATCGATCTATTGGAGCGGAAAAGAGAGACATTATATACACTGGGTACCTGGCCTAGGAGGCGATGTCGGCATCGGCTTCGCTGCCTCGACATCGCCATGATGTCTCGCCATCGCCTCTGATGTCTATGGTGCCGAGGCCACGTACCATCCGAAAACCCTGTTACATAATCGGGATTCAGTTGAGGAACAAAAAAGTAGGATTACTAGCAACACCTAACACATGCGTCAACACTGGGTTCCCGGGGAAGAAAGAAGGGAAACGAAAGGCAGGAGGGAAAAAAAGCCGGGGAAGCCCGGGGATAAGGGCGGTCTATGTACCTATATCCATCCTTCCACACATCCATCCTTCACACATCTACCCTTCCACGCATCTACCCATCCAGCGCAGGTACGCGGAGCGGAGTGGTCGGTCACTATCTGTGGTGCAATCGACACCAATGGCCATCTTGCAGACCTCTGTCGGTCTGGTTCGGAGAAAAAAACCCATCCATCAGATACAAGGCGCGGGGAAGGGGAGAGCGCCTTGCTCACTACAGTGCAGACCGGCTCGCAGTTTTCCCCCTACCCACGCATTCGATCCAGTTTGTTCGCGGCCGCCGACATAGGCTCATGGCCTGCTCGCTCGACGAGACTGGCATATATAACCTGTCTACATGGAAAACGCTTCTGCTTCTTCTCCCCACGCACTACGTGTTGCAGTGTTGTTGCAGTGCACTACCCTCTCTCCTGGCTGGTTGAATGGCTGTGGAGGGCACGCAATGGTGGCGATGGTGACGATATCCCCCACGAACCAGCTGCAGTTTCCAGTCACGATCCCTCTGCTTTTTCTTACCAGCAGAACAGCGGCGCTTCCCATCCCCCAGCACCAGTCCCCAGCACCCGCACTCGTCCCCAGTTCTGCCCACACTGCGGAATAGAATGGAGGCGAGAGTTGAGTGCTCTACATGTATCCATCTACCAGAATGTATCTCCATTATCTGGATGGGTGAGGCTACTAGTCGAGCCGGCGGCAGGCGCGTAAATAGCTTCTGTGCTCGCTTACGTAAGCACGGCGAGAGTAGATAGGCGGTACATACTCATATGTATGCGCCGATCGTGTCCGAACGCGGCATCGCACTCGAGCTCGACGTCACCGACTGCGATTCTTGACGTCACTCTCGCCCACCTCCCAAAACAAGAGCCGGAAAGACAAGTCGGTTGAGACCAACACGAAACAAACTGCGAAACACCAACCCACCATGGCCCCGAACGACAGCTTCGTCCGACTCAGCCCGTTCGTCCAGCCCTCGCCGTACGGCAAGAAGGGCGCCAACTCACTCGTGGCTCGGTTCGCGGCCGCCACCCGGGAGGATTTCAAGGTCGACGAGGAGCAGTCCTACGGCGAGGTTCGTCCCTTTGCTGCGCGGTGGCGGTTGCACGTGCTGATCGGTGGGGAGCAGATGTGGATGGGCGACCACCCGAACGGGATGGCGCACACGCTCGACGGGACGCCGCTCGCCTCGCTGATCGAGTGCGACCCGGAGGCATACCTGGGAAGCGCCGTGTACCAGCGCTTCGGTGGCGACAAGCACCTGCCGTTCCTGTTCAAGATCCTGAGCTTCGACAAAGCGCTGCCGCTGCAGGCGCATCCCGACTGCGCACTGGCCGGACGGCCGGTGGAGAACGGGAAGGCGGCGACGGGCGGCAACGAGACCTTCGTCGGCCCGAACCACAAGCCCGAGGTCGCCGTCACCATCTCGGAAACGTTCGAGGGCTTCGTCGGGTTCCGGCCCGTGCGCGAGATCAAGACGTTCCTCAAGATCGTGCCGGAGCTGCGCACGCTTCTCTCAGACCACGCCACCGTCGAGGCCTTCCTCGCCGCGCCCGACGACTCCGATGCCGCCCGTGGCCATCTCAAGACCATGTTCGCCGAGCTCCTGGACGCCAACCACACCGAGATCGCGGCCTACTCCCAGCAGCTGCTCACCCACGTCGAGCGCAGCGAGGACGACGCCATCGGCGACCTCGGCCGCAGACAGGGCCTCGCCCGCGTCATCCGCAAGGTCCTCGCCGATTACCCGGAGGACGTCGGCATGTTCGCCGCCGTGTTCTTTCTGAACTTCGTTGTGCTGCGCAGGGGCCAGGGCATCGCCGTGCCCGCCGACTGCATCCACGCCTACCTCGAGGGCGATGTGATCGAGTGCACGGCCTGGTCCGACAACATGGTAACTATGCACCCCCCACCCACGTGACCGCGCATATGGTTTCCCGGCTGATGGGCGAACGGATCGCGTGCGGCCTTGGCGCGCCAGCCGAGCGGAACGACGCGCGTGTGTTTCTCGAGATGCTGCGCTACGACACCTCGGAGTCGCGTCGGCTCGGCCTCGCGCACGAGACGTGGACCAAGTCGGCCAGCGGCAGGACCCAGCTGTTCCGCGCGCCCATGGACGAGTTCGACCTGCTCAACACCAAGCTCGCGCCTGGCCAGGAGGACGCGGTCGACGGCGGCATCGACGGCCCCGCCGTCTTCGTCGTCACCCATGGCGAGGTCACGCTGAGTCGCACGGACGGCGCCCAGGAGGAGACGCTGCGCCAGGGACAGGTGGTCTTCGTCAAGCCGCGCACCCCTTTCAGGCTCGCCGCTGTGCAGGGCGCGCAGGTTTGGGGCGCATTCGTGGAGGTGTAGACACTTACGGTTAATCGAATCGGTTCGCGTTTCGCTGTGCGCACGTGACTCCATCCTTGGCCGAACGCGTGATCGTGTCGAGTGTGTTTGCTGGACTGCTACGTACTGCAGAGTGATGTGCGCCTTGCAACGCGAGCCGGCGCCGAGCACTGCGCAGTAGAGGAGAGCAAGTGTGCGTTCCGCCGTCCGGCCGCTCCCGTTGCCGGAAGACGATCCACGCCCGCCGGCAAAGGCGTCCGCGGTCCAGCGGATGTGGCGTCCATCGGTAGCGCGGACCATAGATAGATATCCGGTGAGACGTAGACCGCCTTACCCGCGCTCATCATCCGGGAAGAAGTGCCTGGCAGGACGTGGGTTTTCATAGCAGAAACCGCACGAGAAGAACAGCTTGCTAGTTGTAAGTAGAAGACTTGGCATAACTCGCAGTAAAAAATGAAGAGACTTTCCTTTCCTTTTTTTTCTTCTTTTTTTTTTCGTTCAGCGCGTCGAGTGACGGCCGCTGGACGTTTGACCTCGATACGCAGCGATGTCGCCGCATCGCGTGTTCCACCCGCTCGATCCGACGGGCAGTTTCGCGCCAGTCGAGCCGTGGCACCCGATACAGGTCGCGCGCAGGCGATGATCGAACCGAAAAAAAAAAGGAGATACACAGGAGTCAAGTCGGCAGCCCCCAGTGCAAGACCAAATGCCCGCCCCGAGTGTCGGCGGGATGGAGGGGACGCTGCCCAGTGCCCGTGCCCGGGCACGATGCAGTACCCGCACGAGTCTGTCAGCGCGTAGCAGTGTGTTGACCAGTGCTTGCGGGAATTGAACGTAGTGGTATGTACACATCGCGCGAGTTGTGCGTGTATCGGTCGAAACCGCACCCTCCTCATAAGCACTAAACTAGCTCCAGGCAAATATCGGGTCACATGGTGTAATGGTTAGCACATAGGATTTTGACTTGTTGTCTTTCTCGGATAACAATTGAAATCTTCCTGGGATCTGGGTTCGATTCCCAGTGAGACCTTTGTTTAATTTTTTTGCTTTTGTATTTCGTTCTCCCCAGCATCGACTTTTGGCCATTCTCCCTTATCCTATCTATGTACCTACTTTTTTTTTTCCCCCTCCTTCTCTCCCCCCCACCGAATACATATCTCGCCGTCGTAGTCGTGTCGGCTCCATCGGCAAGTCGCAGGAGGAGAGCGGAGCAGGGGTGCTGGAGCCGTTTGCAGGGGAGTGCCGCAGCAGCTGTAAAAAAAAAAAAAGCTGAAACCCCTGCGCGCCGCGGCTGTCTCCCCCTTGTCTGAGATTCTCATGCGATGCGGATGAGATCTGGTCGGCCGAGGAAAGATTGATCGTCCGTACCCTGTATGCGTAGATAATTGCATCGACAAGTACAGATACAAGTAGAGTACATACCTCATGCCTCGTTCGCAATGGCGACTCTGCGCATCGCCGTCGTCGCCGTCGTCGTCGCGTAACCGGTGTCCTTCCTCCGGATCTACTTGTGCCGCCAGGGGGGGTAAACCAAAAGGAGATGAAACGGCCCCGAGGTTCGAGGTCCGGGCTGGGCTGGGGCTGTGTTCTGGTTTCCGCGTTGGCGTCCGAGGCTCTTCCTGTCTGGCCGCCAACCCGCCCGGCTGTGCGGCTGCCGACGTGGACTCTCTGTAGACACGTACGACGACGCCGGATGCAACGGATACCGTTCAAAGAGGGAAAACGATGCGGCTGCGGCCAGCACGCCTTGCGGTTTCCCTTTTCTATGTCGTCGCGCAGGCGGAGAAGACTGGCGGGCGGGCGAGCGCATAGCCGCCCGGGGGGGGGGGGGGGGGGGGGGGGGGGGGCCCGGGCCCGCAATTTAAACGCGGACGAGCCCGACCCCCCGGCCGGCGGATGGT
>Ga0307516_10003531_pt1 | contig 20012 bp, 15 predicted proteins | sample 19_EM_MG_FD_203310 | JGI IMG/M metagenome (GOLD analysis project Ga0307516, IMG submission 203310) | Populus trichocarpa ectomycorrhiza microbial communities from riparian zone in the Pacific Northwest, United States - 19_EM | ecosystem: Host-associated > Plants > Roots > Unclassified | place...
TGTTTTTTTCATTATCAGTCAATAGGAGATCCATACATGCTTCAAGAACATGGAATGCTGATAAATAAACTCACGTACCTGAGGAAGCAGATAAGGACTGAATATGGAATTGGTGAATCCCAACAAGGCCTCTATGCGCATAGCAACCTACATTCCACAGGTAAATTGAGGGTTGGGAACAACTTTTGTAAGAAATAACAGCCATTACTTAAAACGTCACATGTAACATTGCATAATTTCAAAATCCGAAATTCTAGGCTAAGTTGACAAAGCACTAAATAAGTTATGGAAATTTAGGTTCAATCAAGAAATGTCTGAAAGATGTTCTTAACACTGGTTTCCCAAAAAGTCAACGTATCCACCAAACACTTGTAATCCTCTGAGCCAGTTGACAAGCAGTAAGAAATAAAATTTCAGCTGACTCCAACATTGCATAATACAGAGCATCCAGTTAAACAGATTACTTGATATGAAACCTAAATCAGGGGTGCATAGTCGCTCTTCATTTCATTTAGTCATGAAAAGTAAATTGCAATTACATACCATGCCTCCTCGACTTGTCCATGGTATCCGTTTCCATTTTAGTACAACATTTGTGAGATTTTCCAAAGCCACATTAACCTGACAAAAGGATAACACACAAACATTGTAATGTTCAGTAATTTCTCAATCACATCAGCTAATCACAGAGAGTAGTGCTATTTGGAAACAAGAATAGCTTTATCATTTAAAGAAAATAAAAACACAAAGCAACTACAATAGCACAGTTGTTTGTAGTACCTGGCCATCATTTAAAGCTGCCTCCATGAGAAGATGATCTGCTTCTTCTTGAAGAGCTAGAGAGATGGCTCCAGATGAATCTGGCCACAATCGCTTGTGCAGATTTTTTACCATATTGTAATCTCCTTGACTGGAAAAAGCACGCATAAGGGAAAGATAGAGGTGAGGCTTTGGTCGAAGCTTTGGGTTCACACCAGCACGTTTTATTATTTCTCCAAATACACAGACGGCACCTAGATGTATCACAGCAAATATCTCATGAGTGCTTATAAGACTTTTGCTCTATTTATATATCAAGAATAATTTAGAACCATTGCTGGTGTAACACCCCTAAATTTGCATTGGCTATAATTGGTGATTTCTTTAGAATAATGCAAGATTAGAGAAAATTAGGGGACAAAAGTCAAAGAACTAAAGAAAAGAAGGTTCAAAATGCAATTACTAACTTAAGTAGGTGAAGTAGGATAAATTTTGCATGATTAAGTAGGTGAAGGAAGACACGTGTTAGCATGTCATGCTTATCAGGTGTCAGTAGAGATGTGCTTTCCTTCCAAATTTTCAGAACCAACTACATCCTTTTCTTGAACTTAAGAGAGAGCTAAACACCATCCTATAAACTAAACACTACCAAACCATATATTCCAAGAACAAATTGTAAGGTATTAGGGCTTAAATTCATTAGAATTGTTAGAAAGAAAACCAAAGATAGATTGTGAGGTTATAAATGAAAGGAAAGTAAAGGAAAAAGTAGGGGGTAAAGGGCTAAAGCTTATGGTGAGTGATTAAATTAATAAGTATGCATAAATCCTATTGTTTTTGGATGCTTTTATGTATGAAGAATTTCTTTAAATGCTTGCTGGATTTTCAGAATATATATGTATAACCTTAGTTTTCAATGGAAACTTCATATGATGATTGCTAAATAAGAGTATGACCGTGAAAGATTGAAAGCATTATGTGTTTTTTAAAGTAGAAGATATGTTTTAGCCCAAATATTGTGTTGATATAATTGCACATGATATGTGAAAAGAAGAAAGCTTGCTTTACATGAAATAGTGGCCACCTATATGCTACAAATGCTACCATTGAGTAGTATATGGATATGAGATATGGACATTCAATTGTCATACATGTTTCCTTGTGCAAATATTATGTCGATATGATGTTAGGCATATATGTTGAAAACTTAGAAGTTTCCCATGCTTATTTCTTTAATAATTCACTGGGTTATCTCATTAGTAGTTGACAAATTATTTTCATAGAATCAAGATGAGGTTGAAAGAGGGCTCAAGAGATAGGCTACCAACCGAAGAGTCTTTGGAGTCCTAGCTTGAAGTTTAACTTAGTGATGCTATTGTATCTTTCATAGGTTAGCTTTTGAGTATGGGTCATTACACATGTAAATGCACGTGTAAACATATCATGCATGGACTCTTTTAGTGTGTAATTGATCAATAGGATAGCTATGTGCAAAGATGTAAGATATAAGTGAATGATCAAGACAAGACAACAAGATGTCATATAAGTTTGTTTAATGGACAGCAGGTTGTGTATGCTTATAAATACATGTCTGGTAGGTAAATTTAATTGATTAGGTAGGTAACAATAAGAAGCAATTAGAGAGGTTGGTTTACTTAACTAACTTAAAGCACAATTCTAAAGTGAATATAATCAAAGATACTAAGATGCATTACCAAAGTAATTCCGAGAGGGGTGTGACAGCTAGCGTCAGAAGTGAAAGATGTAGAAGTTCAACTACACTTTGTGTAGCCTTCACCCATTAAAATGAATCAGATGGTACTATTCAGCATGAAAAAAAAAACAGAAAGCACTTTTTTTAAAGAATACATGCATGCATATATGGTTAAATGCTTAAATATTACAAAAATGCTGATATTAATTCAAATTTCAATTCCAATGCAGCTTATAACCTAAATTGATAAGCACTGCAGAACCCTGAGTAAAAATCCAAATGTGGCATACCATTCATGGAACCACAGTTTAGCAATGCATCAACCATTGCTGTGAATGCAGTTCGATCAATAACTAAATTCCGATGCATTTTCATTTCATAGACAATCTTCAGAACTGACAGGAGATCCTTGGCACCACCAAAGCCCTGCAGAGGAAAGGAAAGCAATAGAACAGCTAAACACAAATTTTTTAACTGCAATCTCTGACTCACACACAAGAAGATCAAGAGGCCACTTCAGCAGTAAAATAAGCACGCCATTTTGTTAAATGGTTTTTGAACACTTTGGTAAATATTCTAAATTCTCAAATTCGAATTTCCACAAACTCCTCATCACAAAATAAAGTATTATGCACAATTCACTGACCTGAAGTAATGTTGTGTAAGTGACAACATCCGGATAAAGCTTGTCACGACTAAAGTTTTGTGCTTTGTCCTGAAAAAGGTCAAGGGTTTAATAATTTAAGTAAACTAACGTAACTTCTTGTGCAACAACCTAATTTCTTGTATACAGAGGCTCTAAACTGGCCTTTCAAATGCATGCTTGTGACCTTCATTTCGTCAAAGAATTGCATTGCAGCATCCAATTTCCCAGCCTTCACACATGCAGATATCAGAGTATTATAGGTGAGCCTGTCAGGGGTTAATCCTAACTCCAATATTTCATCATGCACAGGCAAGGCATCTTGAGGACAGCCAGCACTTATATATCCCTGAAAGGTCAAAGAGAAAGATGTTTAAAATGATAACAAATACTAGATATTTGTTTCTCAATGGAATGCCATAAAACCCAAAAGTACAGATCAGTGCTCAACCTTCATTAATAAGTTATATACCAAGATGGAAGGATTGCAGCTTTCATGAAGCAAATAACCATAGCGGGCTAGAAGACCCTTAGCTCGGCGTATATCTCCTGCACTACAGCAGTGCAAATGCAGCAATATAAATAAGCTCATGATTTTCAAAATATCAATAAATAAAAAAACCCCATGCTTGTAGTGAGACCACAATAAGTAAATAGATTTACTAAAACAAGCAACGAAAAGGCAATTTGTCCAAGATATTTCAAATTTGGGCTCGATGTCTTATCATGAAATGGTAATCCTAATCAAGCACAATCCAATCTATCCAGTTTATCAAGAAAAGCTCTTAACAGTTTCAAGTGCTGCCACTAAAGAACCTGGAAACAAAACAAAGCCCATAACTTCATCTCTTATTTTACAAACCTGCTGAAATTAGAGCATTTAAGAGACCAAATATCATCGGAGCCGACAACTTTGGACTTCCAACAGCTGTACCCATTTCCACTGATTCCAATATCTGAAATGCTTCATCAATTCTTCTAGCCACACCCAAACCCTATCGAACAATAATTAAAGTAATAGTCAAACTAATATGAAATCAAAAACAAAAGTTGCGAAAACAGAACACCCCATTTCAAATTCAAGTACCTTCAACAGAGTCCCATAAGAGACACCATCAACCCCACAACTTTCTGACTTGCACATTTCATCAAACACCTTAAGAGCAGACTCGGTATCCCCGCAATGCACACAAGCTTCCATCACCGCATTCATAACTATCGTATTTAACTTCCCATACCTTCTCTTAGCACTCTCGACTTCCTCAAAAATCTGTTCCAATTGTCTTCGTCTAGTGAGCTGAACTATACGAAAGGTAAGGCGTTTGAGACTATGATGAGGCTTGTGAAACCTACGACGAGTGGGTGTAGAGGAATAAGAGAAGGTGATTTTGAAAGTGGGTAATGGGTTTGATGATCGGAACTTAGTAGAATAGAGGGAGAGAAGATGATTTTGCATGGCATTGCTGGTGATGGTAGTAGTGAAAAAACCCATTAATGATCAGCCATGGAAATGAAGGTGGAGCTTAGAGAGGGAGAGGAGAGGGAAACAAGGATAACGGATAATGTGTGGGCAAAGATGGAAATTAATGGCGGGTAAATAAGTGGAAGACGCTAAAGTTGGTTAGGTTTGGAGATGGACTATTCATCTTGTAGTTACCCGGCCCGTGACCTGGGTTTTGGGCCGATACAGGGTCATGGACCGGGTCAGGTCTATGAACTTCAGTTACCAAAAATACCATAACCAACTTCAAAAAATTACACTCGAAATCCTTCTCCTCTTCCTCTATTATCTTCCTTCACTTATAAAGAACACAAGGGCTGGATCTGTTCGGGTCAGTCAAATACTCTCTCTCTATCTCTCACTGAATTCCACACGCTCTCTCTCTTTCTTCTAGTTGGATCTCACCTCATCGTTATACGGTTCGTTTTGCCTCTCGAATTCTTTCTCGATCTGTTTGGATTCCGAGAAAGTGATTCCATTTTCTCAGTACCCAAAGTTATTGCTCTTTTATCTGTTTTGAATTATCATTACTATCATCTATGGCTCTAATTGATTGATTTTTAGGTTTCGATGTGCTCACAATATAAGACGACGACTTTTTTATTGATTATTGCTTTGTATTTAGGATTCTGATCTGAGTTTAGACTGAGCAGATCTGAAATGCGTTTTTTTTTAATTAATTTCTAGATCTAATTTTGATTATTTTTGAGTAATTTAGTTGATTAGCTGTTATTGTTTAATGTTTTTGGTTTTGGTTTTGGTTTTGGTACTAATTACAGATTTAGTTACATTTATGTGTTAATCGTGCTGGATCGGTAATTTAGGTAAAAATTTGGTTAGTGATTTGTGTGTGAATTTTGATGGAAAGTTGTAAGAATGTGGTGATTTGGGAACACTAGTGGAAATAGTTGGGAGTTTGTGAGAATTCGGTGGTGCTGAATTGTTTGAAGAGAAGGTTGAATTTGTTTTGTTTTGTTAAATTAGTGATCACATTGATTAGTGTTTACGATTTGAAGAATTTAAAATGAGAATGCTGTTAAATTTTAATGCCTAGTGCTGATTTGATTTTGCATCTAGTTGCAAATTTGGTGTCCTTCAAATCAGCATTATTATGTGAATGGAATGTGTTAAATCATGTGGTATCTGTAATGTAGGTAGAATAAGTTTGGTCACTGTGGTAATTCTAACTGAATTCGATGGAAATGGTAGGATGTTGTTAAGAATTTGAGTTGTGTCTGTTGGCTTAATATTATGAAATAGAGAGGCTAAATGTATATATCATGATATTTGTGGTATTTTTTTTTTTAATCTTGTGCTTTGCTGAATAGAGATGAATTATTTATTTATTTAGTTGTTCTTACATTTTGTTTTTCACAGTCGGTGCTCTTTTTGCCTTTTCTTGCCTGTTTATCTTATATTGATTTCAGTTAACATGACTTTTTTGTATTACCAGGTATAAAAAAGAGATGGAGAAGTCTTGTACATTTCTTGTGCACTTTGATAAAGGGACCCCAGCTATAGCTACGGAGATCAAAGAGGCGCTTGAAGGCAGTGATGTGTCGGCTAAGATCGATGCCATGAAGAAGGCAATTAGTCTTCTATTAAATGGGGAAACCTTACCACAACTGTTTATCACCATAGTCAGATATGTCCTGCCGTCGGAAGACCACACAGTCCAGAAACTTTTGCTTCTGTATCTGGAGATTATTGACAAGAAGGATGCCAAGGGGACGGTGTTACCAGAGATGATTCTCATATGCCAAAACCTGAGGAACAATCTTCAGCACCCCAATGAATACATTCGTGGGGTGACATTGAGGTTTCTCTGTAGATTGAATGAGACAGAAATAATTGAACCACTTATCCCTTCAGTCCTTCAGAATCTAGAGCACCGACATCCATTCATTAGGAGGAATGCTATCTCAGCAGTGATGGCCATATATAAGCTTCCTCATGGTGAGCAGCTTTTGGTTGATGCTCCAGAAATGATTGAGAAGGTTCTGTCAACAGAGCTAGATCAGTCAGCTAAGAGGAATGCTTTTCTCATGCTCTTTAATTGTGATCAAGATCGGGCCACTAATTACCTCTTGACCAATGTTGATAAGGTCTCTGAATGGGGTGAACTGCTGCAGATGGTTGTCTTAGAGTTGATTCGGAAGGTGTGCAGAACAAATCGAGGAGAGAAGGGAAAATACATTAAGATCATTATATCATTGCTGAATGCCCCTTCTAATGCAGTTATTTATGAGTGTGCTAGTACACTTGTTTCTTTGTCATCTGCACCTACTGCTATTAGAGCTGCTGCCAGCACCTATTGCCAGCTTCTAATTTCTCAGAGTGACAATAATGTGAAGCTTATAGTTCTTGATCGTCTGAATGAGCTCAAGTCTTCTCATAGAGAGATCATGGTTGACAGGATTATGGATGTGCTTAGGGCACTATCCAGCCCGAATCTAGACATTCAGAAAAAGACTCTAGATATTGCCCTTGATTTGATCACCCCAAGGAACATCACCGAGGTTGTTCTCATGTTGAAGAAGGAAGTTATGAAGACTCAAAATGGAGAGCTTGAGAAGAATGGTGAGTACAGGCAAATGCTCATCCAAGCCATCCATTCTTGTGCCATCAAGTTCCCAGAGGTGGCAAGCACAGTGGTTCATTTGTTGATGGATTTCCTGGGAGACAGTAATGTTGCTTCAGCTATTGATGTTGCCATATTTGTCCGGGAGATAATTGAGACAAATCCAAAACTTAGGGTTTCTATTATAACAAGACTGTTGGATACTTTCTACCAGATACGAGCTGCAAGGGTTTGCTCCTGTGCTCTTTGGATAATCGGCGAATATTGCCTGTCCCTTTCTGAAGTTGAAAGTGGCATTGCAACCATCAAGCAATGCCTGGGAGAATTACCATTTTATTCAGTTTCAGAAGAAGGGGAAGCACCTACCGATGCTTCTAAGAACTCTCAACAACCAAGTTCTGTTACAGTTTCTTCTAGAAGGCCTGCTATTCTTTCTGATGGGACTTACGCAACACAGAGTGCTGCTTCTGAAACTGCCTTTTCCCCGCCTACCATTGTTCAGGGGTCATTGGCTGCTGGGAACTTGAGATCCCTTCTTCTCACTGGTGATTTTTTCCTGGGAGCAGTTGTAGCATGCACTTTGACAAAGCTTGTTCTGAGATTGGAAGAGGTGCAGCCTTCTAAGGTTGAAGTAAACAAAGCATCCGCCCAGGCATTGTTGATCATGGTCTCTATGATACAACTTGGGCAGTCACCAGTTCTATCACACCCAATTGACGGCGACTCTTATGATAGGATTCTCTTGTGCATAAGATTACTATGCAGTACAGGTGATGAGGTCAGGAAGATATGGTTGCAGTCTTGCCGTCAGAGTTTTGTCAAAATGCTTTCAGAGAAACAGCTGAGGGAAACTGAGGAACTAAAGGCAAAGGCTCAGGTTTCTTATGCACAACCAGATGACCTTATTGATTTCTACCATTTGAAGAGCAGGAAGGTAAGAAAGATTTGCATTTTTTAGTTTTTGACTTGGAGTTTGCTAAGAGCCGCTGCTAGTTTTGGTTATTAGTATTTGTTACTATCATTGATACATTCCTTGATAGTTGCTTATGGAAAAGTGATATTAATATTTGTTTTTGAGCTATGCTTCATTTCCCCCTTAAAACTCATGTAGCTGCATATTTTACATTATTTTTCTGATGCTGTGAACCAAGTCTCTTAAAAGTTGCTTGTTTACCCTTTCATTCTTTGAGTGTTGGATCTGCTTGATATTATTTAAGCGTCATTTTTTATTAGACTGATTCAGTTTTAGGCATTGGTATCATTTGCTAGCAAAGATTCAATGCCAGTGACCATTTCATGCTATGATGTTTTGTACTTCCAAGTTGATGTTTTCCGCATGTTTCAATGGTCAGGTCTCTTCATTTCATTTTTTTGTTGAATATATAGGCAGTGCTTGATTTCAGATGCTGTTAATTGATATCACAGTGATTTTCAGTTGATTAGTAAAATTTCACATTAAGTGTTCCTGGCTTCATCTAAATTACAGGGTATGAGTCAGCTGGAGTTGGAGGATGAAGTTCAAGATGATTTGAAAAGAGCAACAGGAGAGTTCATCAAGGATGGGGATGATGCAAATAAGCTTAACCGCATTCTTCAGCTCACAGGATTCAGCGACCCTGTTTATGCTGAAGCTTATGTGACAGTTCATCACTATGACATTGTACTTGATGTCACAGTGATCAACAGGACAAAAGACACTCTCCAGAATTTGTGCTTGGAACTTGCCACAATGGGTGACCTGAAACTGGTGGAGCGGCCCCAGAACTACATCCTAGCTCCCGAGTCTAGTAAGCAGATAAAGGCCAACATCAAGGTGTCCTCAACCGAGACTGGAGTGATTTTTGGAAATATTGTGTATGAGACATCCAACGTACTTGAGCGGACAGTTGTTGTCCTTAACGACATCCACATTGATATCATGGATTATATTTCTCCTGCAGTTTGTACAGATGCTGCTTTCAGAACAATGTGGGCAGAGTTTGAATGGGAAAACAAGGTACCATTGGCATTCCCTTTGACTTATTTATTTCTGTGATCTGTGTTGCATGCCTGCTGCAATGATGTAAGACTATTCAAATTTCATTTGACATGATCATGCAAGGATACAACCCTCACTTTTTTGAGTTACTGGGACATGAGTAACAATTTGCACAATAATATCCGAACTGCATCATTCCATTTATATATAATGATAGCCACTTGAATTGTGGTATGATGTAAAGCCATCATTCTTATCTGCAAAAGCTTTAGTTATTTGGGTATTTAATTCTCTGCTCTTATTTTTGTGGTGAGAAAATGGTTTCTTTGCTAGCCTCAATCTAAACTATCATCCCTTGCAAATTCCGTTGGTGGCTGGCAGTACTAACCATTTCTTTGTTATTGACTTTGATGTCATCACCTGCCTGAATCCTGCTTAAGGGATTGTCTCTAGACTGGATGTTTCTGAATTCAATCTCCATTCTTGTACTCTGTTGTTAAATGGTTTCGTTATTCTTATTTCGGTTTCTGCACACTTCTCTTCTACATCAATTACTGGTGCATTTCGATATATAATAAATTCTAAAAATATTGCTGATATCTTGTGTTTCAGGTCGCTGTGAACACAATAATTCAAAGTGAGAAGGATTTTCTGGATCATGTCATCAAGTCTACCAATATGAAGTGTCTTACGGCACCGTGAGTTATTTTGGTCTACGCACTCCACACATAACAATAATATAACAAACTCTTTGACTGGTCTGATATCCTTCCATTGGTATTTGACACAAGTGCTTTTTTGGTCGGTTGAATTTCAGGTCTGCACTAGACGGGGACTGCGGTTTCTTGGCTGCAAATTTATATGCAAAAAGCATTTTTGGTGAGGATGCGTTGGTTAATATCAGCATAGAAAAACAAGCTGATGGGAAGCTTAGTGGGTACATCCGGATACGGAGCAAGACCCAGGGAATTGCCCTCAGCCTAGGGGACAAGATCACTCTCAAGCAGAAGGGAGGCAGTTGATGTAGAAACTCAGCAACATAGCCATCACAAGATTAGCCATACCCCACTTTGAACTGCAATTTTATATGTTTTGAGAATCAAATTACGAGGGTTGTTAATATTTTTATTTACAAATTCTTAAGAATTGATTTAGGTACTCTACATATTGGTCCTTGAATTTTGTTACTTGTACCTAGAAGTAGTCTTATTCTGGAAGTCGCCTTTGTTGTGTTTGGAGGGCCATATTTCTAGGGTTGGATGTTGTTGGCAGTGGCAGAATCGAGGCCTTTTCATTTGCTTAAAGAGCATTCTTTCTTTTTGGTTATTAAGCTTGGTAATGTAGAATAGGCATCCTGCTTGGCGCTGCTTCATATTTTTGGCTTCAACATTTGGTGTTTAGGTCATGTTGAGCTAGCAGGAAGAAGACTTGTATTAGACATGGTGATGAACAATGATATCTGGAACCACAATTTCCATTTCAGCAAAGAACAACTTTTCTGCGTTGGGTTTATGATCGGTATGATTATGTTTAAGTAAAATTTACTTGCTCATACTATATTATATTTTCTTATTTAACATGGTTTTACTGTCTGACCACTTGTAGCTTGTAAATTATCGAGAAAAAAAGTCCACCACTCTCAAGCATGAGATGGATGGCGCGTTGATTTGCTTCTCTTCTTAGGTTAAAGTAATGACACTCGATGACAAGTATAAATTGGGGATTTCATCATTCTCAATTACAAGCTCTTTCTGCAAAGCAGTAGCTCTCTTAATCTTCACCTTTTTGAGGCCTTCATTAACCTCCTCTTCCTCTCTATCCCTTTCCATTGAATCCTATGACCGAAGTAACTTTCATTACCTGTGATTGTTTTCTCATCTTTTTATATTGTCTGCCTCTTCCTCTCGTTATTCCACAATCTTCTCAAACCTTTCAGGTGCTCTTCACTTTAATCAACTCCTTCGTAGTCTCTTTCTATGTTTCTTACCTCTTCTTTTCTTTCTAAATTGATTTTATGTTAATGTGTTTGTATATGCACGCTGAGCTTACTTTAAACAAACAGAGATGACAAACCAGCTTACTTCAATTAATTTTACAGAGACTAATTTACTATTAACTCGTTTTCAAAGTGAAATTGCACCCTTTCTTCTTGTCGAACACTAGAGAAACACCTTAAAATGTGAAACATGGCACATCAATAGCAGATCAAACCTCCTTGCGGTGAACAAGTCAAGAACAATACAACAGTGATTTCATGGGCAAGGAGCTTGGCTTTTAGAATTGAAAAAACTGCAGCAGAAAAACAGTGATGAGTACTTGTTAAAAGGGGATTAAGCTTAAATCCATTGCAGATATAATCTTATTTCAAGTTGGAAGAATTTTGGTGGGTTAATGTTACTATTACCGATCAATATTATTTCTAACTTTCTGTCAATCCTTGCATACGACTCTGATGGTCATTTATCAGGTTCCGCAACTCCCTGCGCCGAAATGCTGACAATTAGCATGAAGTTTTGCAGTTTTAAATATTTAAAACCACTGAATATTATCTCTTAACTATAAGTAATAAGTACATCCAGTTGGTTGGTTTGTTCATCAGAAACTACAATGAATGATTGATATATACCTTGCCTCGGAGTACTTTTGTATGAACTTGTTCAAGCTCCTTCCATGAAGTATCAAATCAACTTCATCCAATTTGATCTGCTTCAACTTTGGTGTGCTTTGGTTTTCATCTGAATCCACGATAGCAGCAAAGGTTTCCATTTTAGGACACTGACGAACCTCTACTTTTTCCAAGGATGGCCATTTGAAAGGCAAGCTATCCAAGCAAAAAGCAGCAAGGTTAGGAAGGTAGAGTAGTGAAAGCTCTACTAATTGAGGGAGCACCACAATATCAACCGTCACTCTGCCATCTTGTCGTTGCGGTTCCTTTGCAACAACTGTTTCCAGCTCATCACAACCTTTTACGAGCAGTTTTTTCAATTGGCAAAGACTTTGAGCAACAGAAGCATCGAAGAGAACTTTAAGTTTCTTGCAGTTTTGAATGTCTGCAATTTGAAGATTATGCAGGCGCAGTAGTCTAGTAGGGCCGTCCCATATGCACTTCATTGCTGGCAAATCACAAAGTGCAAGTTCTCTTAAATGGGACAGCATCTTTTTCTCCTCAAACGCAGGCTTTTCGATTTTGAGGTTGAATACATACTCCAGTGCTTCACATGAATCTACTGAAAGCTCTTCAAGTTCATCGAACCGTTGCAGCAGTTCAAGTGAAGCAAAGACACTAGACAGTTTCACGCACTTGAAAAACCTCATACTCTTGAGCTTCTGCAAAGACATGGACAATTCAGCAGGTAGTGCACCATGGCATAACCCTTTAAAGGATCCCAAACACTGAAGGTCTAGCTTTTCCAGGTGCATCAAACAAGTGTGTTGATGCTGCTCTATTACGGGTGGCATCTTCCATTCTTCACTGTCAATCAAATACTCAAGGTCAACACAATCAGATACTTCCAGAGTTTTCAAGACAGCTAAGCCATCTCTATCTGCCAACTGGTAAGGGAAAATAGTCCTTAGCCCCTCAAAGGACGATAGTTTAAGATACTGCGTTCTCTTCAGTAATGGCTTGACACAGCCTAGTGAAGGAATCGCGAAAATTTTCTTGGCATTGACCCAACCACAAACCTCAAGATAATTTGATTGCTTGTGATGGACAGAGCCGCGTATGGCTATTTTGAAAACCTCCAATTCAGGAAAACTGAAACCTTCAGGTATACATCCAAAATCAGGGACCTCCATCATTAAGGTGGTTAAGTGGGACAGTGATTTCAGCTCAGCTATGTGCTCTCTGGTGTATTTCATGAAAGAACTTGAGTACAGCTCTTCTAATCTGGACCACCTTGAGATGACATTTGGAGGAAATATGGCATTGAGTTTTTTTCTGCTATGATGGCAGTCTTCCAAATCAAGCAACCTTATATTTGTCAACTCCCCTATTTCCTGTGGTAGGTCTAGGAGCTTGCAATTTGCCAAGCTTAGAACCTCAAGCATTTTCATATTCCCAATAGCAGCTGGGGCAGCAATCCTGCAATTTTTAATGATTAATGTCCGAAGACTTGTTAGATAAGAAAATCCTGGTTCCAATTTCCTCGAAAAGTAAGGATCGCCTTTCGAGATAATATCACTCTGATCAAAAACTTTAAGGGCTGTCATCCCTTTGAAGACTCCATCTGGCATAGGCTGTTCAATACAATTGCCTTGCATCAACAATATCTGGAGGTCTGAGCAGTCCCAGGAAGCAGGGTATCCATTTATCTGATTGTACATTACTGATATCCCAGTGAAATGCTTCAAAGTTTCCGCATTTGGCCACTCCATCAACTTCACCCCAGCTTTCACAAAGTAAATATCAGATGCAATTGTTTTTGCTACATCACGGACAACATTGTTCATTTTGATGCATCCTGTTTCATTGCCTGCTAACAACAGACATGAATCTTTGAGATTTTTTGTGATAGAATGTGCTCGCCTCCTTGCCTCCTGTATAGTCAGAACATCTTTAAACATTTCCAGTCCAATCCCGTATCTCACTAGAACCTCTATACAGATGTTGTAATCCTCCGGAAATAAACAGCAAAGCAAGAACATTGACTTTGCTTCCCGATTTTTCAGGTGGTCATAGCTTAGCTTAAGGCACTTATACACGATTTCGTCCGTGCCCTCAATGTTGGAAGGCATTGGTTTCTGAAGTGCTAGAGCAGCTTCTTCCCATTCTTCCAGGGCTTTGTCTCTCATTGCCCTTCCCACATTAACAAGGGCTATGGGCAAACCCCCGCATTCTCCGCAGACCTTCTTTGCCACGGAATTCAATTCGGGAGAGTCGATAACCTCACCAGTATTCATCTTAAGCAAGCCCCATGATTCATTTTCAGATAAAGCATTTAGATGGATGATCTTCGAAGTCTCAATTCCTGTGGTCATAGAATTGCATACTAGTCTGCATCGTGTTGTGACCACAATCTTACGAACTTTACAATTCACATTTTCAGGATCTTGATGATCATCATCCCCAAATGGAATGCCTATGGCAGCAAGATCAAGGGCGTCCCAAATATCATCCAAGATAATAAGGATCTTATCCACATTCTTCAATCTAGCATGCAACCGACCGGCTCTTCCTTGTTCTCTTTTCTCGTCGAACTTGAAGCCCAACATATCTGCTATCTGCTGCTGGATGTTTTTCACTTCAACAGTACGTGACACTACAGCCATCACAACAGCATCGAAAAGCATATCTTCTTTAGCCCTTCTTTCAATTTCTTTGACTAAAGTCGTTTTACCGACACCAGCCATCCCATATATCCCGATAAAATTGATTATATTGCCCTCCAATGCCTCCATGATTTCCATTATAGCCAATCTAGTGCTTTCAAAAATAACAAAATCTTGAGACACTATTTCTGGGGGAGCTGCAGGCATGGAAACATTATCGAACTGCCCATCTACTTTTATCTTTGCGATTGCTGTTATTTTGTTTTCTGATTCTCTGCTTAGGCGACAGCGTGAAGCCAAATCAAGAAACCACCTCTTGTTTGGAACGGCATCATCTTCCAAAATTTTCCTAGCCTCCAAGATGACTCCATCAACTCTCGACATCCAGTTTCTAACCTCATTTTTTATTGTTTCACCCTTCGCTATTGCTGCGTCAACTGATCCCTGGACATCTTTTCTCACTTCCTCTAGTATTTGAACTTGATCTTTGAGAGTCTCCATGTTGCTGTTGTAGTGAATTAAATATTCAAATTTTCGTCCGATTGGCTCAACCATGAACTCTCCAATCTTCCCAATGACGGAAATCACAATATCAACAGCCATCTCAGTATACGTATAGCGTCTGAGGTAAGATGATGAAGAAAAGTATAGTTAATGCCTGCACAATGCATGTCTCTGGATATCCTTACAGCAATGGCCTAGGTACAATTACTTATGCATCCAAAATAATGATAGCAATGACACAAATACAAATAGTAAAGATTTTGACGTGAAAATTGTTATGGATACATTGGAACAAATAGATAACCAAAGCCTATAAAAGAAAAATTACCGTCAAGACGTATCAAATACATAGCTTGACAAGAACAGTCATAATTTTAGATATTATAATTAGATCGGCTCAAATTTTATCGAATAATTCTACAAGCTCAGTTATGTAAGAAGTCAGCTGAAGACCTTTAAATTAGATCTAAAAAATGTTGTTTGTACTATTTTTATTATTTCTCTAGTTAATTTTGGTTTTTAATTACTTTTCCAACTTAGATTTGGATTTCTTTTGGTTAAGTCAGTTTTAACCTATATATAAATTGGTGTGTTATTTTTATTATTATTAGGTTCTTGAATTACCAACTTTTTAGAAAATATAGAGTTTTCTCTTTATTTTTATGCAATTTCATACTGTAATTTCAGAGCTTGAGAAACCTTGATTTTATCTACGCTATAAACTTCATATCGAATTTTTCAAAACATAGTACGAAGATGATCACAACTGGAAATTGCAAAAAGAGCTCATCATCTCTCTAAGCTAACATCATATTTATCAACCTCCAATACTATAAGATAGAACTTCCTAGTAGCAAAAACGCTTGCCAGTTACAAAAAAGAATTTTAGACATGGAAATAAGAATTCATACTATTCATAACTTAGCAAAATCAAGCAAATTATGCAAAAAACTACTAGATGGTGTGAATCAAGAACATACCTCTCTTTCTTTGAATAGCTTGCAATCAAAGGTGAAAGATGACTGAAACAGAAAATGCAGAAAAGAAAACAGTAGTAGTGAAATCACCATGTTGATCAGATGGAAGGGGAAAGTTATTCTTTTCTTGTTTGATTTGCCTTGCACAATCTATAATACTTTTCTTCATTGAGGAAGTCGCTATATATTTCCCTTTTCCTCTAGCTATCAATTCTTTTTATTTCTTTATAGCATTTTATCAAAAAGTATCAGGATTGCTTAAAGTTTATGCTAACACAGGCCCTTCAAACTATTCCTTGTCAGAAATGCTTATCGGAATGCTACTCACAGACGGTTTTGAAGGTAAGTAAAACTATTCCTTGTCAAAAACACATTGATTTTCACACTCCACAGCCTGTCAATATGGAGTTGCTTTTCCTACCCAACCAGTTGATATATTACAGCTGATGGGTCAGGAAACACGCAGAACTAGTTGGAATTTTTTGTCTGCTGAAATCTCAAGTGTTGATCACAGTGCCAAAAATTCCCAATTCAGTGATTAAAAGATACAAAGATATTACAAGAAGTTATGGAAAAAATGACAAAAAGTCTGGATTAGCGAGCAAAATAAGTCACCGGAAGCAACCCGTTAAAAACAACAGAGAACCATATGTTTTATCAGATGATACACGTTTATGCTCACCATATTTATGCAGTAATGTCCTGATTGCCAATAATATAGAACAGATAGGAAGAAGATAACATTAAATCATTTTGAAGTATTCTATGTAGGGGGTTTTGAACAGTGATTAATGTGATTGGTCTAATTCTAAAAAAAGTTTTGGACGTGTCAAATGACCAATCTGATAGAAAAACCCGTAACTTATTTGATAGAGAAATCCATAACCTTCAATCCAACAATTAAATCATGCTCAAATTGTCTTGTTCAATAGTGGTGGCTATGGCAGCTTCACTGGCTCACATCAAAAAAGTCTTCAAAAAATCCAAGAAGATATTGTTTGATTTAGTATTTATTATTTTCTTGTTTAATTTTCAGTCTAAATTTTGAATTTTATTTTTATTTCTCCTATGTTTAGAAATTCTAATTTTCCTTCCATGTAAGGTCAGTTTGTTTAGAGATTATGATTTTCCTTCAATGTAAGGTCAGTTTTAAACCTTGTAATCCTTTCGGGAAAGATAGACAATTAGAGAAGAGATTATTCAATATATAATAAAACATTAAGAGGGTTCTTGTTTATGCCCTTTTCCAGAAACTGTCTTCCTTGATCTTTGAATCCTGATCAGACTAGGGTCGGCTGTGTTATATTCGAAGCACCAAAAGTAATGCCAGACGATATAAACACCTTAAAATCCGAAACGCAGTACATGGCGGTCTCCTTGCAGTGAAGAAGTAGAGGAACATAATAGTGATGTCTTGAGAGGATGAAGCTTGGCTTTAAGAATCGAAAGAACACTGCAGTACTAGAAAAATAATAGTAATAACATCAATCATAAGCTCGCACTTACAAGGGGTTAAATCCAATGAAAATAATAGCAGAAAATATCAGTTCAAGATGCGAGATACCATGTCACACAAGTATGAATGAAGCAATCTAAATAATTAAAACTTCTTGTACACACTGTGTATAATTAAGGCCATGGAAAATCATGGATCCTTAAAGTTGCAGAATACAATTAGGTAAATTAGCATGATATTGATAGTTGTCATGATTATGAAAAGGAAAAATGACAGGAAACTTGAATACCCTTCTACGACTGCATTCATCAACTCCCTACTGTTAAGCATTATGTCAACACCATCCAGTTTGATCGCTTAAACATTGGGGTGCTCTGGATTCCACCTGAAATCACAGTAGCAGCAAAGTTCTTCACTTTGGGATAGGAAAGCCTGTAAGGTTGGGAAGTTAGAATGCTGAAATCTCTTTTAATTGAGGGAACACCAGACTATAAACGCCCCTTTCTCCTTCGTATCCTTGCAAGTCCTCTGTAACAACTCTGTGCATGTGTGATAGTTCAGTACGAGGACTTTTCCATATGTGCAGTTCTGGTAAATTCCGTAGCACGACTTTTCTTAAGCAGGGAAGCATCTCATTCTCACGAACAGCATGCTTTTCGGCTCTGAGGTTAGCGCTTCACATGATTTTACATCGAGTTCTTCAAGCTCATCGAACCTTTGCAGCAAGTTGAATGAATCAAAAACATTTGACAGTTTCGGACACTTGTAAATCATCAAATATTTGAGATTCTATGAAGGCAATGACATTTCAAGAGGCAGTGCACGATGGCATAAGCTAGCCTTTTAAGGTTTCCAAACTCTGAATTTCTAGTTTTTCCAGGTGCAACAAGCAATTTGCCCAGCTCAACGACGGGTTTCCACTTTCCAGTGCTCTCCTCGAGAGATCTAGACCACCTCTATATAACAATAAGTTCAGAAGAACAATCCTTAAGCCCTTGAATGATATAAAAGATGCATCATCCGTTCTCTTCGGCAATGGCTTGAAATAAGCTAGCGAGGGAATTGCGAGCATATTTTTTCACCGTTCAGATAATTTGTTCCTCCGAAAAAACGAACCCTACATATATTTTGAAACGTTCTCTTATAAAATAATATAAATCATATACGAGTCCTCATCTAACAATTTATTTTTTTTAGACGGTTCTTTGACTGTACCAGAGCCTTAATGACTATCCACTCTCTCGTTCTCTTCTGATTAAAATTGATGGGCAAGCAAAATATGCTAAACCCAAGACCCAACTGAAGACTAGCCGGGGAGAAGAAGGGGTAGCTCAGCCGAAGCTCCCAGCCCAAGGCTAGACGGGGACAAGAAGCGGTAGCCCAGCCAAAGCCCCTTACCCTAACCTAACCCAAGGCCACTCTAGTCTGTTGTAGCCCAGTCAATTCTCTCCCATGCACTTGACTTCTTATGAAAACATGTGCATCCTTTTCCCTCTTGTAGGCGCCACTCTAGTCTGTTGTAGGCGTTGTCTTACCCCTCGATATGCATATCATTATTTGCGCATAGTAGGATAATTGTGCTGTGAAAAGTCATTCTTTAAAGTAGGTTTGTAGCCTCTATCATTGCTATGCTTTTGCAACCATATCCCCTTACTATCAAAAGTCTATCAATTTTGAGGATCACTAGGTCAAAAGGATACAACTTGGAACCCAAAATAACAATCAAAAACACATATATATATCCCCCTTCTCTTTGTTATATATTATTTCCCTACTTTGATTTACTAAATTAGACATGAATGGTCACTTATTCCAATAGATCGTCGACCTCAAGCCTAGCACAAAGCCTAAAAAAAATAAAGTCTTTAAGGCTATATGCAACAAACAAAACAAAAAAACTCAAATCCAACCTTAAGTTCTTACAACTCTATCAAAAATGAACTTTACTTTTTTTTTTTCTAGGTTCAGATGATTTTCTTACACTGCCAGACAAAAAACATGTAGCCTTAAAGTATTCATTCTAAATTTGCTTGCATACATTTTTAAAGCAGTTAGACGGCACAGAGATTTCAAGTAAACTATGTTTTATATTAGACCATTTGAAGATATCCAATGAGGAGGACATGTAAGAATAAAAGACATGTAAGAAAATATTTATGACTCCCTTCTTCTCTCTGACATCTATTTTAAAAAATATATATATACAATAGATTAGCGGATCAATAAGATAATCATTATTGATAATCATTCAAATTAAAATGTAAATTCAAATTAAACGCAAACAAAACCTGGATATGGCATTCAGTGGAAACGACTATTCTTTTGCCACTCACTTCGGAAGTTTCTTCCACATTCTCCGCAAACCTCCTCTGCCACGAGTTTCAACGTGGGAGACTCGATGAGGTCACCAGCATTGGTTTTGAGCAAATCCCACTACTCATGTTCAAATAGGACATCAAGTGGGATGATCGATCTTTGAAATCTCACCTCTGATAACCATGGCTTTGTCATGTTGTGAGGCTACAGTTTAGTCAAAACATCATCCAAGTTAATAAGGATCTTATCCACATTCGTCAATCTAGCATGCAACCGACCTGCTCTTCCTTGTTCACTGGCCTCTTGAGTTTG
>Ga0307516_10003532_pt1 | contig 20000 bp, 35 predicted proteins | sample 19_EM_MG_FD_203310 | JGI IMG/M metagenome (GOLD analysis project Ga0307516, IMG submission 203310) | Populus trichocarpa ectomycorrhiza microbial communities from riparian zone in the Pacific Northwest, United States - 19_EM | ecosystem: Host-associated > Plants > Roots > Unclassified | place...
CACCATCCCCATTTTCTTCGCTACTCTTCCCACCATCTTCACCTCCATCCTTGCAAGCAGGGTCCTGTTCTGCGGCAGGAGTAGGGCCTCGTTCTGTGGCAGGGGTGGGGTCCCTTTCTGTTGCAGGAGTAGGGCCTCGTTCTGTGGCAGGGGTGGGGTCCCTTTCTGTTGCAGGGACAGGGACAGTTGCCAGTTCTGCTTCTGGGGCCGGCTCTGCCTCTGTAGGGGGGGCGGACTCTGTGTCTTCCTCTATGGTTGGATTGTGATTACCTGTGAGCGCAGGGACTGGGCGATTGGAGGAGGAGCCTGTGGTCGCTGGCGCCTGGGTCTCGTTGGCCCTTCCCATCCCAAGCTCGATCCTCACCTCACCCAGTAGTTGGCTCTACGTGGGCAGTGGTCAGTAGTAAGAATGGCAACAGGTAGAGTAGGATCAAATACCACAGCGGAAAGCTCCTGTGAAAAGAACTCCTCCAGTCCCTCACGGACAATGGCCACAACCTCTGCCCTCCTCAGGAGGGGCATGCCCTGTGAGTCACGTACGATGTCCCGCCCCTTCTCCTCCCTGACAGCCATCATGATCCGGTCGTGGTGCTCCCTGACCGCATTGTAGAATCCGGCATCCCCAAGCCGATCTGGATTAACCACGATACCAAGATGCCACCGCGGCTCAGGAAGGTAGAGGAGGTGGCGACGGTAGCGTGGAGCGAGGTATGCGAGGGTGGGGTCTTCGTGGAGGTATATCTCCGTTACACGGGAGAGTGTTAGGGATCTCTCACCCTTCTTGATCATGGCTCCGCGGACGGATGGCCTGTATGCATCGTGGACAGCGCGGAGCTGGCGTTGGAGGATGGCGGTGAGGGTATGCGACCGGAAGGAGGCAGGGGGGACCTGCGTCTCAGGGGGCTCGGCTGCATTCTTGAGGAGCTCCTCAGCAAAACTGTCGAGGACCTGCCTTGCATACATCTGGCGCCGGCGTGACTCGTGGGAGTTGTGACGCCGTCCTTGGGCTTCCTCGGCGACGAGCTGACTGGCGAGCCGGTGGTAGACAGCTGGAACCTTGAATGGAGTGTAGAAGACCCTGGACACTTGCTTATCCTTCACCTTCCTCAACCTCCCAAGCTCAACCGTCTGAATGGTGGTGTCCCCCCAGTTCATGAAGTCTGTGGTTGTGTTTGAGCATCTGAAGTGATAGGTCATCCTGCATGTCAGATGGGATTAGTTTGTGTGCGGGGTGTGAAGTGTTTCTATACGCACCCAACTATCCCTGGGTCCACCGGCATCCACCCTGGACCAGGGCCGTCGGTCTCAGTGATATCCCCATCGCAGGTATCCACTGGGAAATTGGCTGCCTCGTCGTAGACCATTCCCCGCTTAAATCGGCGGGCCGGAGAGATGGGATCGAAGATGAAACACATGTCGTGTTTACGGTTCACCTTCCAGGCAGCAGACAGTGCTGGATCAATGAGATCAATGACTGGTCGCTTGACCATCACCGGATCCGTGACGCTCCCGTCGTCGTCGGCTTTGTCCTCCTGGTCGCCCTCGTCGCTGTCCTCTACAATCGCTCGCGAATGTTTCGCAGCACTCCGCGACCTCGACGGCCGTGCTGCGGGGCCGGCAGACCTTGTATCTGGCGCTCCAGAAGGCTGTTGGATGGTCCGCCTGGACTTCCGGGTACCAGGGGGTTGTACCGACTCCTGGGTACCTTTAGACGGCGCGGCGGCGAGACGCTCACTTCTACGCAGTGACATCAGTGGTGGAAAGGCAAGGGAAATTGGGGAAAGTGCGGGTAAAACGGCGCAGTGAGTATGCAAGCGGGGGCCGATGTGATTATGTAATCATCGAATATTCCGTGGAATGGAATCTTCCCACGATCAAGACTTATCTCTTATCTCGGCCCCAGCCTCCGCCTAACCCACGACCGACCCAACGATGACCACGAGGGTTTGTACTGCTGCGGAGATCATCGCCGAGGTTACGGCACGCGTTCCACCACCGGCTGCGCCTGTGCCAGAGCTGGCGAATGCGCAACTACCGAGGGTGATACCTGAGGACGACTTGAAGAGGATCCTGGCGAAGGACTGTCTAGTAGACCTTCCGATCTCCGGCGGTCTTTCCGACATGCTCGAAGGGCCAATTCCCCACAAGACGTGGCTTGCCGCCCTCCGAGCCGAGCTTGACAAGGCAAAGGACTCCCAACGTACCGTAACCGCACTCCAGCATCCCACCGAGGTGGACCTGATCCTCCCACTCTGGGCGCTGCCCGTATGGGACTCGATTGCGGTGGCGTCACAGCAACGGATGCTGTGGGCACAGGCGATTGACTGGCTGAAGCCTGGCAATCATAGGGCAGAGGACCAACAAGATGTCGAACGTGCGCGGACGCTTATCGCACGGATTCCATGGGGTATGATGGCGTGGGCCCTGCCTGGATGGGAGGCGAAGTCGCACGTTGGGTTCCTCGCAAGGTACCTATCGTTCTCATGGCTGGGTGAGCGGAACGTCGACCTGATGGGTATCTGCTGCAATGCCACTGCCATGGAGGACGGGTATAAAGCACGTGGCTATATGGCTCCGGTCTATCTTGGCGCCCAGCTGCAGGGGATTGGTGGATGGGATGCCCAACGGATTCGGGAAAACTCCGGTCTTGGTAGATGGAGGGACCTGGCTGCAGAGAAGGACCTCCGCTATATCCACATTCCGGTGAACCTCGCTAGCTCTCACTGGATCGTTTTTGGCATCGACATTGAGAACCAGAAATATTACTGGGGTTTGTCATGAGTCCTTACCTGTGCAGACGCCGCCTGCTGATCCCAATGGCCCGCCCAGGTGATTCGATGAGTGGGAGCCACTATGCCGAACTCATACAGACCACGAGAGCTGGGATCGAGAGATGGACGGATGCGGTATTTGGAGTTAGGTTCATCAGTGGGGGCAAGGTTTACGTTGTAGGGTCTCAGACGGACTCTCACTCCTGTGGTGTATGCGTTATCAACGGTATTGATGTCACCATGCACGGCGCCGAACTCTTCACCCGCCCAACCCGCTCCAGGCTTCGACTGCAATACTTCATCAGAGCCGCAACCCATCTGCTCCAGGGCCAGGTGCACCCTCTACCTGCTATACACCATCCCATCTGCTCACGCTCACCGCTCCCTAGCCTGCAATTCATGTGGATGATGAGGCCTTCACCCCTCCCACACTCGACCCATCGCTCGTCCAGCCGCTGCCGGTGGCCACTCCCTCGAAGGCAAAGCCCATCCAATCGCCGCTGTCGGTGGCAACCACCTCGAAGACAAAGCCCATAGGGCCCCGCCTGGAGGATGACGACATCGAATGCCTGGTGCAGGGTGTGGCTGACGACTGGAGGCATGGCCAGTCGTACAAGAGTATTGGATTTGAGAGGGAGCGTGCCATCGTGAGTCGCGCCCTTGCGGAGAGGAGTGAGTAGCCCTTCACTGCCCTGGACTACTACCCCTGAATGCTGCCCAGTCCTAGGGAAGAAGATAGACCATGTGAAGGTCCTGACAGGTGAGGCCCGGAGGGTAATCGCTAGTGCACATTGTCATGGAGTCCATGGCGGTCGGCTGGACGCCCGGGAGCCCCCATACATGGCGCCCTCAGAGGACCCGGAGGGTTACTCAGCGGTGCGTAACTTCCTGACCAGTGCGCCAGCCCATCTGACCCCACCTCTAGTGGTGTTCTCTGTGCAATGATTTTGGGGCGCTCTTGCTTCTGTGTGCCTCGTGCCGGGTTGGCATATGCGTGAGAACCCAGGGCACTACTGGTGGGTGCCTAGTCTGGGACGAGAGGATGATGAGTCCGGACCTCGTCTTCTACTGTATCTTCTGCACTCGCATGCATGGGTTCGACTTCGAGGTGAGTGGAGTGTTGCGGCCAGTATGTGGGACTAATACGGGCCCCACAGTTCAAGCTCCGTGTCCAACACTATCCTAGGAAGATGGACGTCTGGCTCCGGTATGACCCACCCGTCCTCATTGTGGCTGCCACGCTACATAACGAGGAGGACTCGTTCTGTCGCCTCCTCCGCCAGCACATCGCACTGTGCTACAGAGGAAGCGCTAAGTCTGTGGGTGCACTCAGTGGCCATCTATTTGCACACTCCTGACCGCCATCCAGGTAATGCTCTTGGAGGTCGACTTCGCTGGGAAGAATGCAGATGAGGACCCCATCCACGGCGAGAAGACTGCGGCGGAGCGGAAGGCAATGGGCAAGGCAAGGCGCACAGTGCTCAACAATATTGAGGCGGCAGGTGCCTTCCTCACTGAGCACGAGACGGCGAAGATCATCGTCACAATCGACACCCACTGCCTCGAGGAGAATGGGCTCCTTGTTTACTCTGACGCAGATGTGACTAACCTAGAGGCATGCTCCCTGGAGACGGTAGGTATTGTGCGGGTATGGTGTCAGCATTGGTGCGCTAATGCAAACGCTATTACACAGGTTCTACGTGACTGCATCCCGCACACCGTCTATCAATATTTGTCCAAAGACCCCACAGCACCTGTACACGCCCACAAGAGCCTGATCCTCAATCTGGCATGTGGGGCGACAATTGGATCGGCCGAGTCCCGCAGCGGCATATTTAATGGGTATGTCTAGTTCGCTCTCCCCCTTCCCCACATGCTCACATGATACCAGACACTGCGCCGACGCGATTCTCTCATTCGCACAAGAGATAACATTGGTTGCCAGTGTTGCAGCCCCTCTCCTCGACTTCGCATCGACTTGGGTCCAATCAGGCTCGGACTATGAATTCATCATTGCCCGAGCATTCCCACCCACCTGGTGCTCACTCCACCGACCTGTCCTCTCGCGGCCCGACCCTGTCAGCCATTGGGTCTACTCAGGCATCGATCCCCTCGAGCCGGATGGGTATCCGGTTGTGTGCCATAGGGGTTGCGGCCGTGAGCACCTCGATCCCAGCATCCCATCCAAGACAGTCAAGATCAGATGCATCCTGTGTCACTCCACATGTGAGGTAAATGCGACGAAAGTGAATGCACGGACGACTCTTGGACGGATGGGTATTCACAAGGTGAAATTCCCCACCACACGGGCTGTGACAGATTGGAGTCCTCCGAAGGGGCCAACAAAGTTGGTGAATCCAACAGCAACCGGGGAGGCGGGTATCAGAGAGGCCAGGGGCAGACCAACGACGAGCAATCCCTCGCAGGCAAGGCGGGGCAGAGGTGGCATACCGGTGCAGAGGCCACAGACGCACAGTGTACCACGGCTCCCATCGCAGACACTGCCACCACCTATGGCACTCACGCGGACAATGAGCCAGACCCCTCTCCGATACCCCCACCTTCCCCTGACCCCCCATACCAGCCACATATCCCTACCCTCCACACCACCCGTACAGCCGGTTCAGGGGATACACCCACTACCACCATTCTCTCACGGGTCACCATCCACTGCCCATCCCCTCCAACTCCGACCCCCTCAGGCGACGGCACATCGACAACACCAGGCAAAACGACAAAGGACTAGACACGATTTGGACATTCCACCATCATAGGTGTAGCTATCCATCTTTGAGTTTGATAATGTAAAATACCTAAGCCAGTGATGAATGGAACATGGATTGTCTGATACATGAAACATTCACCTCCATACATCGCTTTCACAGCATACAAGATGGCAGGTATATTCATTTCATTCTATAATGGACCTCCTAGATACAAACAATGAAATGTATAAACAAGCTCATACCTAGCAACTGTAAGGCTAGGGGATGTCCACAATAAATGGAGGCTGGAGTGCCCATTATGCACACTATTAAGGAGCATCCAGTGTTCATGCCTGCCAGAGCGAGTGGATTGTTGATCCACCCTTCCCAGAAAGTGTGGGGAAGGGCCATGGTTGAGCTGTGGAGATGGGAGTACTGTTCAGGCTTGCCAAAGCAAGCGGATCATCAATCCACCCTTCTCAGGAAGTGCCAGGAAGGGCCTAACATGAGACTGAGGGGAGGCTGGTGTTCTGGCTCGCCAAGGCGAGTGGATCAATGATCCACCCTTCCCAGAAAGCACTGGGAAGGGCCATAGTCGGGTGGGGGAATGAGGGTACTGTTTGGCTCGCCGAAGTGAGCGGATCGATGATCCACCCTTCCCAGAAAGCGCGGGAAGGGCCATGATGGAGTAGAGGATGAGGGTAGTGCTCTGGCTCGCCGAAGTGAGTGGACCCTTGATCCACCCTCCCCAGAAAGCGCAGGGAAGGGCCATGATGGAGTGGAGGATGAGGGTACTGTCTAGGCTCGCCGAAGCAAGTGGATCTTTGATCCACCCTTCCCGGAAAGCACAGGGAAGGGCCATGGTGGAGTATAGGATGAGGGTAGTGCCCTGGCTCGCCGAAGCGAGTGGATCATTGATCCACCCTCCCCAGAAAGCACTGGGAAGGGCCATAGTCGGGCGGGGGAATGAGGGTACTGTTTGGCTCGCCGAAGTGAGTGGATCGATGATCCACCCTCCCCAGAAAGCACTGGGAAGGGCCATAGGTTGAGCATTGGGATTAGGGTACTGTTCTGGCTCGCCGAAGCGAGTGGATCGATGATCCACCCTTCCCAGAAAGCGCCAGGAAGGGCCGGAGTGATTGGCAAAAAGGGGTTAGAGTGGAGAGGGTGAGACGTACTGCCTTTGCGGCCTTAGCGGCTTCTGTGGATCCTCTGGGCGGAGATTACGCTAATGGAACACGTAAGCTTACCATGCAAGCGGTTGCGGAGGTATCGCGGCGATTCAGCATATTTCAAGCGCAGTGTTGTGCCTGGGCGTCAACGCGTCGTTGGGGCGTCGACGCGGAGACGACTCCGGGCATTCTATAGGGTGTCCATAAAACAACCAGGTTAGGCGGTGGGCTGACAGCGGAAACAGTGGAGAAAGACGCACCAAAAACGTTTCCACAACGGCCTGCGGGATTTGGATCGATCGCGAGGTCTAGGAGACACCATCCAGAAGAATAGACTGATGGGAGGAGTCACCCAATGTGTCTATTCAAGACAAAGACGCGCGCGGCGACCGAAGGATCCTCGTGGTCGGTGGACGCGTTTTGAGCGCCCAAACACGCGTCGTTTGACACACGTTGTTTAACGCTGTTTGTCGGGCGCCACCCAACCATGCGCGGTCGCGGATGGTGGTTGTTGACATGTTTTGAGCGCCAAAACACGCGTCATTTGACACGTATGGAAACCGGGTGGGTTGCGCTCGATTTACGTATGCTGATTTCAAAATCCGCTGATCCGCGTGATGGCACAAGCGATAGGGCCGGCGAGCGGCAGAACCTGGGACGTCGAGCACGATATTGAGAGATCATCATATGATACATTGACGTAGCTACGATAAGAAACACGCAAGACAAGGCGAGTCAAGTACTAAACAATACAAAGATTTTACCGAAGAGTAGAGGCATGGCATGCCAGTTCGAGTTCAGTTACCCTTCGCGGCTCCTCCTTTCCTACTGAGCAATTTTTCAAACGTCTCACTACGAGATCCGGATTTTTTGAGAGAAGTACGAGGCTTGGCCGGCGGCTGGTACGGCAACGGGGACGGGTCCAAAATGGCAACACCAGAAGCAAGGATCTGGTAAAGCTATATCAACCACAGTGAGTGTGGCGCAGTGGGTGAAATTGGTGGAGAACGTACATGGTTCGCGTCTTTTCCAAGGAAATGGTAGATATACAGGCGGGCTTCAACGGCGACCAGAGCACCTTTCCTGAACACGGACGGTGCTTTCCACGGGAGTTTCTTTTGGCAAAGGTACTCATTTCCGCACAGCACGTCGCAACCATACCAATTTCTAATATACAATCTGGGTTTTCGACCCCTCAACGTTCAACAATGATCGCTTCTCGCTTTAGGTCTGCCTAAATATTCCCTGTTCTGAAGATTACCGGCAAATCCTGAGGGCGCATTGCCCAATTTAATATGATTACAAAAAATGCCATCACGTGGATCAGCGGATTTTGAAATCGGCATACGTAAATCGAGCGCGACCCATTCGGTTTCCATAGACACGCGTTGTGATGGCATACACGAGTGAGGGATGTAAGAAAAGTCGGGCGAGATCCGGATCCTAGGAGTCATAGATATGGTGTCGTACCGTAAAAGCATGTCCAATTACATTGGATATAACATATCTTTTGATCCGCGTAAAACCCGCAGGCGGTCTCATCCCCCGTTCTCGATATGCGCTCTTGGGAACTTGGGGCCGGGATGGGGGGTAGTCTGTGAGATTGTTGCGAATACTCCTTCGCTTCCCCTGAATTTTAGTACACATATTATCTACATATACAATAACCTAATCCTACAGTTCTGGACCAACCGGGTGTGTAATGTGTGCCTGGGGGAGTGACCCTCGAATCCAGTGGTCCCACGATCACTACCGTACAGACTCGATCAAGCGGACTCAACTTTCACCGGCGGTGGGTGCACGGTTGGTCTCCAAACGTAGGAATCAATTGATATATATGTAGATAACATGTGTACAAGATTTTAGAAAGAAGGGATGAGTAGTTGTACTGATATTCTTATCATGCCTCTGTTTTAACCCCGGGTTCCCAAGAGCGCATATCGAGAACGGGGGACAAGACTGCCTGCGGGTTTTAAGTGGATCAAAAGGTATGTCATATTCGATGTAATTGGACACGCATTTACGGTACGACACCGTATCTATGACTCCCGGGATCCGGAACTCACCTGATTTTTTGTACACCCCTCCATCTCGTATATCATCACTACATCCGCTTTGTTGGTGTATCTGTAGTGCTAGATTACATGTATTACATCTAATATACAAGTGGTAATCCTACCCAATAAGATATAAAGACATGGACAGTACAAAAAAAGCGAAATTCTGTAAGGTGTTTTGAGGAAGAGGGTAGAACACAAAAATCGAAATAACTTACCAATTCATGATCCGCGTCTGCTCTGTGGTTGCCAATGAGGGCCGCATGCAATAGCGCTAACCGACATGGAAGCTTGCAACCGCTTCCAGATCTCCACCTTCGGAAACCAAATCCGCTTGGTTTGGCATTTGACAGCATGGGAAGCATGGGAATTTGAAAAAAAAAAAAAAAAACGAAATACCCTAGCGTATTTCAATTCTTTTTTCAAATACTCACATCCTGGACTCAGCGCCGCTCCTGGATCAAACCAATCCCCTCGATGCCACAAGATCCGGCTGATGTCTTCAGGACAAAGTAATTTATGAGGTACTACATGAAAATGAATTGAGATTGGATGGGATCGGATGAGGTCAGAGGAGGGGGAGACGAATAGGATGACCTGAAATGTCCCATCGCTGGTGGCCATCAGTCGATTCTGGAGGATTAGTAAGGGCGGATGAGAAATACTGACCAGGAAAGCAAGGTTCCCCTAACCTGGCCAATGGTAGAGTCATTCTGCCTAATGTGGAGGATCATGAGTTCGCAGCAGGCTGAAAGCTTCGGAATAAGTACAGAGGGAAATAGGAGTTAGGGAGAGATATGTACCAGAACGTTGGTGGGGGGTGGTAGGCTCGTCTCATACGGAAGTTGATGGGGAGGTGTGGGGAGACGTCGTCCATGGGCTGCTGGTGCCTGATGAGTGATATTTGAGGTCATTTGAGGGTGGGAGTGATTGTCGGTTTGTGTAAATTGATTGGGCCGATGCGGAGGATCTGGAGCTTGCAGCGGCCGGAGGCCTCACGGAAGAGTTATTAGCGCAGCCATATACATGGCATGAAATATGTGTGAACATGACGTACGGACCGAGGAGGCGAATTCCCTCTGTTATGACTTTGAGTGTTTGTTCGATCCCTACTCCATTTATTCGATAGACGTTGATAGACTTGATACAATGTCGATAAATTCAATACCACATCAATAAATTCAATTCTGATCCCTTTCGACGTATTTCGCAACATACGCATTTGATCACGGTAGTCTCATGTCCTGCTACTGTATATCGCTTTCCATTTTTGACATGGCCCGCTCCTGTAGTACAGACTCGCGAACTCGCAGACTTCTTCTCTTGATGTACGCTCTTATTCCTGGCGCACTGAGGTTTGTTTTTGTATCTTATGTATGCTCACAGCTATAGGGCAGTGGTCGGGAGTAGATCCTTGCTTTCCCACATCCCGGGCAGGCCAATGAAACAGTATTTACCTATGCTAAATATAACATACAGACGAAGGGGCGAAATGGATATCATGGGGTATTGCCACTAATCCACCGCTGGGGATGGTGCAGAGTGGCTTGACCCAGGGTGCCCTCCCACCGGACCACCACTGATAATGTACTTATTGCAGTCCCATGAGCATACATCCCCAAGCTCCCCATCCAGCTTCTTCAACTCGTCTGCAGAAGGCGTGTCCACACCAGAGGCAGTGCGTAACCATGCCGCAATTGGCCCAACACCTCTATCCGCCAGTGGTGGGGTAATACCCACTAGAGAGGCACACCGTGGGCATGTGAACCACTGGCCCTGCTTGCCCTGCTCACGGAATGCCTTCGCGATGCATGTGATGCAGAAGAGGTGTCGGCAGGGGTCAAGCCTATATCGGAGAATGGCCGTTAGCCGAGAATGCCATATAGATACCTGTAACCTACACGCGGGGGGCGAGAAGTATCTCCCCACACAAGTGGCATGTCATAGCCCTCTTGAGGCCTAATACATCCTGGGGTGCTTCGTCAGTGCCCAGCAGCTGGCGGCTAATAGGTGGGGGCTGATCCTACCGGTATTCCCTCCTCCAAGCGCTCGATCCGCTTTGCCTGCTGGTGGGTAAGCTCGCGGAGCATTGAGGTCTCGTTCACCAGTGTCCGGACCCTTTCCACAAGGTGGTCGACCCATGCGCGCAGGTAGGAATGCCGCTGTTCCATTCGCTGGAGGTGACTTGCCGAAATTATGACAGTGGTATCCTGGGGTTCACCAGGCTCCATGATGGTTCCAGGTGGTGGCAGGAGGGGGAGGCTTGCAGTTGGGGCTGGACGAATATCCCAAATATAGCCAGTCGTGTGCAGAGGCAGATCCCGTGGGTGGATTATGTGGAATCGAGTCACGGAGAGATGGGTGACTCGGGCGACATACGGAGGCTGCTTGCCCTGGCTACCCACCACCCTACTGCCGCGGCAGCTCAGGCGGTGGCATCTCCATGCTACTGGGCACGGCACCATTTCGCAACATGTGCCTGATCCCTTTTGATGGTTCCTGATCAAATGGGCCGCTGGTGGAATGACATGGCACCCTCTCAGATTCCGGCTGGCCAGTCCGCATCTCCATTGTATCCACTTCGGTATATCCATGCCTTGTATGTTTGCTCCTTGGACTTTGTATCGTGGTCTGTACATCCTATCCTTGAATGAAGACAGTGATCAGGTTTTCCGAATCCCTCAGTGTCCACTGTCCTGAGGGTCACGTCACATTGTGATGGCCATTGGCATTTTGGTTCTTCTGAGTTTGATCGCAATAGATGTCCTGCTGTCATACATCGACTTCCTCTTTCGTCATGGGTTGCCTCTCTATTTCCTGTACACTGAGGCCTGCCCCCATTGTCTTAGCTAGGCTTGCACTCGTGGTGACCCCTATGTTAGGCTGTTCATGCCTCATGTGCTCAAGTCAACCAATCGACCACACATTTATCTCTATTGTTTGTGCACCCAGATGACATCACAATTTAGACAGGTTCCGCACACATATCTCTGCTACCCGCCCCACAGATCATTCATTCTATGGGATCGCCCTCCGCAGTATGGCCTCAACGGTAACCGGACCATTGACCGTTGGAGCCTGGCCGGCCCCAGAGTGCCTAAACACCTCCCTGTGCACGTGCATCTCGTCAGGAGCCTAGGGGCGGTCGTGGTCACATCAATACATACCTGTTCCACCATGACAGCAAGGCCCCACACTCATCATCGTGCCATGACTTCACAGTCCTGATAAGTGAACTATAGAATTGGTGGTGGGAGAACCGTCTGCCAGGACCACTATACCCAGAGAGGTTGTCATCACTCGAGAGAGCAAAGTAAACCTTTGATGTAATGAGCAATAGGTGATGGACAGTGGATGGAGCTTACAATGACTGCGCTGTAGGCGATTGATGGGATGGTTACCCTGGTAATTCCACTCAGGGCAATGTCGTCACCCCCTGAAGAGGGGCCAAAGGCAATGTGACGAAAGGCCTGAGGCCAGTTATATTCAGCGCCAGCACATGGTTGGAAACCCTCATACCTTCACAAGGAGTGCACCCTGAAGGAACCCCAAATACGGATCATCGCTATTAAACTCGCCATCCCTCCAGAGGAAAAGTGGGTAGTTCTGAGCAATAATCGGAAACGCAGGGTCATTCTCTAAGATCCCGCTTCGGACACTGTGGGTGGGGACTGGGTGAAATGGGGTGTATCCCAATGCAAAGCAGGGGCACTCACTCTGCATTGTCCCAGTTGTAAATCGGGGGACAGAGCAGGCGACCACAGCCCAGGTGGTAGAACCCCCTTGCCGCTTTGTCGATGGTCAATCCTGGGTTGAAACGGTACCAGGAGCCTATTGCCAGTTCGACAGAGTGGGAGTGGGCAGAGAGCATCGCCAGGCGGCCTAGCAGCAGTTGACAGGATATGTATGCACCGCCCTCAAGTCTCCCCTTCCGGTGGAGTATGTGGAGAAGCAGGGCGGGTGCCATCCCAACGAGTACCCGCCATCGGAGCACAGATCTCCGCCCACTCAACGGTGATATCAGTCAGGGGGTCAGGCACACAGAACAGAGGGGGGCTCACATGCGGCCCAGACCACTCAGATTGCGGACGTTGTGGTTGATTACCCCCAAGTCAACAATAGCATGGAAATTGCAAGACATGTCGTGAAAGAATGTGAAGCTCTTTCCCATCTCCTGGAGGGTCAGTTCCATGGCCATTGCAGTTCAGCCTCGCCAGGGTTTGGGGGGAGGGCGGAAGTCGGTATGGCCGGAGGGGTCCGAATATGCCGAAGGCCAGAGCGCCGCACAAGAGGGGGTGAATGGTTCAGCGTTTCGAGGGGGCAAATGCAACCAGCCAATCAAATTCGCAACCATTTACAGGTAAGGTTCCATCCTCCATCCCCTCCATCAGAATGGTACCTGGATGACTCCCATCATAATTGGCTCGGAGCCATTAGTGCTAAGTTGAGGCAGCTAATCCCAGTTGTCTCGGCGTCTTGCAGGCGCCTAGGATCGCCCACATTTACCGCTGTTGCATTCCCCTTCCTGCAGGCGGAGTTGAAGGTGAGGGCTCCCTGTGCTATCTACATGCTGCACTCATGCCTACACGACTAGGTTGGCTGTTAGTCACTTGGAGTCCAAGGGCCTGACCGGTGTGGGGCCTACCAACCAATTAGTGCGTCCTAAAGGTATCCACCATTCTCGTCTTCCAACCCTGTCAGATAGAGATGGCGTCATTCAAGATGTGCAAGTGTGGCTGGGTAAACAAGGGGACAGATAAGGGCTCCTCAACACGAGCCGCTGTTGCTCACCTGAAGAGGTGTTCACGCCGGGAGGAAATGTCCACCATGGCTGCAACGGCCCGCTCCAAGCGTAAGGCCATAGATGTAGACATGGAGAGTGCTGGTGACATGGGCTCTATGGAACCGCCTCGGAATGTTCAAAGATTGCAGGTGAGTCTGGAATACCTTTGGCACTCTGAGGGACAAGTGCTAATGGCTTTATAAACAGGCAGGTTCCATGCTAGAGGAACCAGCAGAGATCACACCGTTGGATCCAGTTGGAGAGTCATCCATACCGCCTGCCCCATCCCCCATGTCAGATCCACCAGTCAGGCGTTCAGGACGTGCACGGAGGTTTCCGCCAGGTTGGAGGGACTATGAAGCGACATCCTACACCCCAGTCGTCCTTCCCCCAGTCGACGAAGAGGTCTTTGAGCAGCAGATCGAACCTCCACCTGCGCAGCCACCGGCACTGGCCATCCCCGACATGTCGAGGCCATCTCCCCAGCGTTCGCAACTCAACAGGTTTCGCATCTGTCGGGTATCTACATCTGTCCGTGTCTCTGCCACCACCAATGAAGACCTCAGCCAGCCCAGCACACAGACGTCTCCACCCCATCCATTCAGGAATGACTCCACATTCGAGATGGTCAAGGCATTCTGTGTTGGCCCATCCTCTAATACGACCACTGGGATGGATCACCTTGTTTCCCTCTTTACCTCTGGAAGAGTCACGCATGAAGAGCTGGCTGGGTTCAGGGCTGTTACAGAACTCCGTCATCTGGACAGGTTCGCAGAGGAGTCACCAATCGGTGGTGGACCTTGGCATACTGGGTCAGTCAAGGTCAAGATGCCATGCATGCGTGCCAACGAGCCGTCATTCTCTAGGGAGAAGGATGCCCCAGAGTTTGAAATATCTGGCATCCGGTATCGCTCACTCGTCGACATCATAACCGCCAGGATTCAGGACACAACCACCTCTGGACCCTTCGTCCAGACACCCTTTACCGAGTGGTGGTACCCATCAGGGACTACCCACCCAATCCGGATCTACGGCGAGGCCTACAGCTCCGACATCGCAATCCAGCTTGCTGAGGAGATCAAACGGATTCCACCCCCAGCAGATCACCCGGATATCGAGAGCGTTGTTGTGATGTTAATGCTCGGTTCAGACGCTACACACCTCGCCAATTTCGGAACGGCTTCTCTGTGGCCAATCTATGTCTTCTTTGGAAACATGTCGAAGTACGACTCCTCCAGGCCATCGGAATTTCCGGCATCTCACCTCGCATACCTCCCCAAGGTAGGGTATCCCACGACGATCAGGGGTGTCACCAACTTGATCCAAATCCCCACAGCTGCCTGACGACTTCGCCGATGCATATATGAAAGAGTTCGGAGTCCCTCCCCCACCAGACGTCTTCACACATTGCCGTCGGGAGCTTTGCCATGCGGTCATCAGGCTCATCCTTGAGGGCCGGTTTGCAGAGGCATACAAACATGGTATTCTCATAGTGTTTCCAGATGGGATCACTTGACGTGTCTTCCCCCGGTTTTACTCCTACTCAGCAGATTACCCTGAAAAGTACGTGATCATTCCCATACATCTCGAACACTGCTTATGTCCAAGCAGGGTTCTCCTAGCAAATATCAAGAGCCTGGGCCGGTGGCCATGCCCTCGCTGCACTATAATGCTGAGTGAGGTCCAAGACTTGGGGAGAGAAGCAGACAGCCATCGCCGTGCTAATGTACGAAGGCCTACCCGTCGGCTGTTTCATGTGGTGAGGAAGGCTCGAAGGGGGATCTTCAAAGGATTCAAAGTGTCTGGCTCCCATGTCGAAGGCCTGCTCGGAGATGGGTCGGGGGTTCCAATCAAAGTAAGCACACTGAGCAGAGACCTCCCCCACCAGAACGCTAACCACAGTGCCGCCAAAGAACACATTCATGGACTGTCTCCCTGGCCTCAACATATTCCCACTTCTCACCGTCGACCTGTTGCACGAGTTCGAGCTTGGGGTATGGAAGTCCCTATTCACACACATCATACGCATCCTCTCCATCCATCCTGGAGCCGTGAACGAGCTTGACAAAAGGTACGCATCAGTCCGGGTGGCGGCAATATGTACTGACACCGACCCCGTCAAGGTTCCGCCTCATCACACCCTTCGGGAAGGACGGCATTCGCCGGTTTGCAAACAATGTATCCCAAATGAAGAAGCTCGCTGCCCACAACTTTGAGGATCTTCTCCAGGTACGGCGAAAGGGTCTCTCATTGCTCAGCACCAAATGCTAATAGCCCAGGGCTCCAGTGCATGCTCCCAGCGCTTGACGGCCTCCTCCCCCCTCCACACAACAACAACATTCTGGATCTCGTGTTTGTGATGGGCTGCTGGCATGCTTATGCAAAGCTACGGCTGCACACAGAGCTAACTCTGGCTTCATTTGAGCATGTCACAACCGACCTCGGGATACTCCTTCGCCACTTCTCTGTGGTGACATGCAGCGCCTTTAAGACACCTGAGCTTCCCCGGGAGAGAGCGGCAAGGCTCCGGAGGACTGCAAATGCTCCCGGACCAGCACCTGGGCCAGGAGCATCGGGAACCGGGCCTAAGACCAAGGGGTTCAATCTCAACACGTATAAGCTCCATGCCCTCGGCGACTACCCTCAAACAATTCGTGAGCGCGGCACGACCGACAACTATACGTCACAACGGGTAGGAGGCAGATGCTGCCATCAATGAGCCATCATTGACAACAGCCACCCATGTAGGTCGAGCTCGAACATCGGAGCTCCAAAGCCATCTACCCAAGGATCAACAAGCATGAGACAGAACGGGACATTGGCCGACTGCACCGCCGCCATGAGGTCCTCCGCTATCTTTCAAAGTGCCGTGAGGGTTCAGCCCACCTTGGCCATTCAAAGCATAGGCCCTGCCGCCCTGACTTGGGAGAACGATACAGGATGTCTGAGGACTCAAGCGACCACCTGAACCTAACGGCATTCATCTCAGTACCCCGTGGCGCCGTCCCAGATCCAGCAATGAAGGTGGGTACCCCTCCCTCAGCAGGCCCACCCCACAGTATCTGACGGTCATCAAGGACTTTGTGAAGAACCTCAAGAACTACGTGCTACGGTGGACGTCAAGGCCAGATCCCAACATCACCTCCTACGCCCACTTCACCGATGAACACAGGCAGCATATCAAGATCGTCTCTGACACCATCTATCGTCACAAGACACTCCAGCTCATGTATACCACCTACGATATGCAGGAAGACCACGACAGGATCTATCAGCGGCTGCACCCCGACATAATGGTTCTCTCAGACGACGAGGAACATCCATATTTATATGGACGAGTCCTTGACTTCTTCCACGTCAATGCTACAAACAACTGCCCAGACACCCTCCTCCCATCCGGCAGTGATCCCGCCATCCTCCAAATGGCCTGGGTCCGTTGGTTCACACTCAACACACCTCCTGGACCATCTGGATTCCGCTCCCTCCGGTACCCATCTGTGTCATTCTGTGAAGCCCAGGAAGTGGATGCCTTCGGGTTCATCCACCCGGACGAGATCGTCAGAGCGGTACACCTCATCCCCACCTTCAAGCTTGGCCGCACAGGACGATACCTGGGCACCCCATCCAATGGACGCCCCGAGGCTGAGGAAGACGATTGGAGGGCTTTCAACGTCAACATGTAAGCATCCTAACTACACCCTGTATAATGTATGTGGCTCACCTGCCTGGTTAAAATGGTCAGATTCGCAGACCGTGACATGTTCATGCGGTTCCGCGGTGGTGGCGTTGGCCACATGTATATGCGCCAGGTCGAGCCATGGCTTGATGCAACTGGGTGGGGTAAGGTGTGGCCTGTGCTCAGTGACAGAGAGCCAGTGGGCACCACACCCATCCCCCCAACCCAGCCTAACCAAGCCAGCGAGGATGGCGAGGACATCATCAGTGACAGTGAGGACAATGACAGCGATGCAGGTGGAAATGTGGAGGACAAGGATGGTGAGGACCCAGAACAGCCTGAAGAGGAGGAGGACCTAGAGGAGGACGAGGACGACGTTCGGAATGCAAATGTACATGCCCACCTCAATGGGAATGGGGTGGACAATGGGGACGAGGCAGGAGACGAGGCGGAATACTCCAGCAATATGGGTCTGTAGGCTCAGTCCCAAGGGCGCACCCACCAGCACCCCATTGGATGGTAACGGCAGCGGGCGAGTGGTGCATCGCTCAATCAACAAATAGTCTACAGCACCATAGCTCCCGATAGGGTAATAGTGGGTTTGAATGCAGCGGTAGATTTGAATACATAAATAGGCTATATCGCCCGGTGGCTCATGAGCGCTGATGCCGACATAACGGATCGTCAATCCATGGTCTTCATTCCTCCGTTCAGCTCATTTCCCACTCCCCTCCAGTCCCAGGAACCACGCAGGACACCTCAAGTGGTCTGCCCCAATTATGGGCCTCTCCCCTGGCCTGTCAGCTTGGCCCACTGAGGTTTACTGGACTCCGGAGCTTTAGCGGTCTCGTACTACTGCCTCCAGCCTGGTTACGGCTCTGTGCGTGCCTGGTATGTTTCAGAATCTGGCAGCGCATGGCTAGGCGAGATGTCAGATGTGCCAGGCCAGTCGGCAACCCCACCACAGCCACAGTGCGCTCCTCCGCACTCCTGTCCTCAACCATCCTCCACCCATCCTGCCCACACACAGCCAGTCACATTCCAAGCATGGTTGAACCTGGCCCTGAGCCCATAGCCATCGGGCCGTCGGAGGAAGTGGTCCGGTAAGTGTGTTTGGTCTGCAAACCCACCCAGACAGCCATCCCACCATGCCAACAGCCAATACGTGGAGTCCGCCCGTTGCCTCTTCGTCTCCGCCATGTTCCCATTGACAAGCCTATCGTACATGCTCCTAAGCTGGCAGACAGACGAGCCAGAGGACACCGCCCTTACGGACTCCGACGAGGACGAGGACCACAACAATGGCGGTGACCCAAAGGTAAGATATGCCACCCATGAGGACTACCAGCGGTGAGTCCCTCAGTCCACTGGCTCATGGATATCCATCACCCATCAATCACCCTCAACCCAGACACATCGAAAGGATTGAGAGGCATTACGCGTCACTCGGAGTGGAAGTCCTCTTCCAATGCCACTCGAAGCTGGAGGAGTACTTGGACCAGCCCGGTAAACATAAGGATAGCCTTGTGTCCAAGGTACGTCCCCTCAGCACATATCCTCCCCCCAGCCCCCACACCCACAACACCACAGATGTCATCCGCCGCAAAGTGTCTGCGTTCAGTCCAGTCGACCCACGTCCACCAGGACATCCTTCAGTACCTTCAACCATCAAACACGGAGGGCCTTGGCTTCGACATACCAAGAAGCCTTCTTAGGGACGAGCGAGGACTCCGAAACCATACCACCGCCCGGTTCCTGATCCCCCGCCAGCACCTGGAGGCTTTCGAAAGGGACCCCGACAGGTATGCCACACTCTACCCTCCATGACAATCACTCCCTAGCCCAACCACTCACCAACCCTCCAGCATCATTGCAAAGTTTCAGGACAACGAAGACCTCGATTGGTCATTGATCGCCGAGGAATGGCCAACCTTCCTCTACGATGAACGCGCCGGATGGAACGAAAAGGACATGAGGAATGGCCTTTTCCGTGGCCATGTCCTTGTACGGGTAAGCTCACTCCCACAACCACCCCACCCAAACTGCAATCAACAATGGCCTGTGAACCCCTCTTGCCTAGGTTGCCCTTCGAGTCTTCCGTAACAATACCGCTGTCCAGGCAGACCGGATCGACGGATGGTACAGTCCGGAAGCAAAGCGCAAGGGCCGCAAGGACTTCCTGGCACAAAACAACATCACCCGTGTCACCGCTCAGATGATCGCATATGCCGCTCTTCAGGTATATCCAATTGTCTATCTCATCCCCCCTCTGACACCCCTCATCCCCCAGACCTATGTTGGACTCTCGTCCATGGATCAATGGGGCACAATGGATGGGACATTCAGCCTCACCCACTTCTACCACCTCATCATCAAGACCCTTTCGAACAGCACGGATCAATGGGTGATGGATACCTTGAATTGGTGGAACAAGTCGTTGTCCATCCATTCCCCTCACTATGCAAGGTCGTCTCACACCCTCACCATATAGGAAGATCTTTGGGGATGAAGCCAGGGCCACCACCGAGCGAACGAAGAAACTCCGCATCACAACCCAGACCGCCTACAAACTGATGAGGCAACAGGCAGCCAATGCAGCTGGGCAAGAAGGCCAGGTGCGCATATGCCAACACTCAATAAGGATGCCAACCTTAACCAGATACTCCAGGACACTGCTCTCGAATACACATACCCCAGGTGGACTCGGCGGGGCTTACCACAGCAGCCAGATGGCGATACCCTTGTAAGTAACACAGATCGGTATGCAGTTAAGAGCTGAACCTACCCCACCCAGGACAACGATCCAGACAGTCAAATGGGTGACCATGAGGGACCA
>Ga0307516_10003533_pt1 | contig 19994 bp, 26 predicted proteins | sample 19_EM_MG_FD_203310 | JGI IMG/M metagenome (GOLD analysis project Ga0307516, IMG submission 203310) | Populus trichocarpa ectomycorrhiza microbial communities from riparian zone in the Pacific Northwest, United States - 19_EM | ecosystem: Host-associated > Plants > Roots > Unclassified | place...
GTAATCTACTCTGTGAGCCGCTGGGTCATCACCTTATCCTACCTCACGTGGCTTGCCTCCCTGGGTGCGGTTTGAGTTCTTCGCGAGCCAGCGGCACTGTGGACTAACGTCGACAATAGAGCAACTGGTTTCATGACGCTCGTCCGCCGATCCTCGCGACCGGGCAGTGTATCTTCGGCGTTCCGTACCTTCCGGTTTTACTCAACGTCCTCTTCACCCGGCTCGTCCTGCACAACAGGAACATTCGCAATGTCGTGGGGTCTACAGCCGGAATCGGTGGACTGCACATGGCCATCGTCACCACGCTCGTTGAGACTTCTGTGCTTTACTGTGAGCTCGCCGTTGGTTGCTGGACATTCAGGTTATGAAATTGTGGATGCCTCCTTGCCCACCCTCTGCGACTCAGGTTCGTGCTCTTCCGCGACTACGATATTCGGGCAGGCGGTCTGAATACATGCAAATGTGGCATACCCATGGGGTGGGCGGATTACTTTCTGAGGGAGGGTGAGCTGTCGTGGAAACGACATGCCGTAAAAGGCATCGTCTGGACCAGGGGCGAGGTGCTCGAGAATGCTTGGTATTTTCTACGAAATAATGGACGTTTATAACGAATAAGCTAGTGGTGTTTGTCGATCGGAGGGGTGTATACTGGCAAAAAAAAGTCAGCGGAAGGAACCAGAGCGGCCATCGAGTTTGCACGCACAGATCTTTCTCGTTTTGATACCAGTCCACTTCGCGCGCTTGACGTATAAGCTAATAGCAGTCAAGGCAGAAAAGAGAATGACAGCCTTCAGTCCAATCTTTTTGCGCTCGTCATGCTCTGGTTCGGCAGCCCAATGGAGGAAAGTGACCACGTCCTTGGCCATCTGAGAGGACGTAGCAGGAGTACCTGGAGGAGGAAGAAATACTTGTGAGAATAGTCTGAGATAATCGAGGCACAATATTTACCGTCTTCGTACTCGACCACTCCATCGAAAAGGACACGGGCCATCGATATAGCACCACCGGGGAAGAATGGGTTATAGTTCATTCCGTCGCGGATTTCTATACCAGCGGGAGGGTCTACGTAGCCGGTGAGGAGGGAGAAAATGTAATCCTACAGTGGGCATCAGAGTGTGCTGTGAGAGCAGTAAAAAACTCGGCTCACGCGACCGCCATGGCGGGCCTTAACGATCAAGCTCAAATCCGGTGGTAAGGCGCCAGCGTTGGAGGCTCGGGCAGCCTCCTCGTTCGGGTATGGTGCGGGTAGATAGTCAGAAAGTTTCCCTGGGCGGGTGAACATTTCACCAGCGTCATTGGGGCCATCCTGATACTCGACTTCTTCGGCCATGGCTCGTGCCTCGTCAGCGGTATGAGAGACACCGACAAGATTGCGCCAGGCAATCCGATCTAAGGAGTGGCAGGCGGCACAAACTTCACGGTAGACCTGGTAACCTCGTCGGATGCTAAAAAACGCGTTAGAAAGCAGAGGGGGGAGGGTCAAGGGAGTATGCTACCTTGCGTGATCGAAGGTGTCAAGCAATCCGTTGTGTGACCATGGGTAAGCGGTAGGATGCAGACCATCCTCACCAGGAGAGTTGGCATGAACTTCGCCAACGAATGGAAGCGACCCGTAAAGGTGGGTGTACCAGGCAATCGAACCAACAGTAAGTATGCTGGCGGAGGCCAACGCGGTACGAGAGGCGAATGAGGGCTGAATGAAATAAGTTCGGAGACTGGCGACGAGAGGAAAAGAGGGAAGTGCGGACCTGAAGAGTGGCTTGACCAGCGTTGGACGAGAGGAACCGGACCTGGAGAAATGGAAAGGTGAGGATTGGACTGCAAGCCGGGGTCTGTTTGGATACGGACGGTTGGGCTGGGGAAAGAGGGTGTACGCGTGGTGGCCCCGACGGACTTCAGGGCGGCCTTTGAAGTCGACAGCCTCGAGAACATTGTCGTCTTTGGGGGAGGAGGAGAGGATGGCTGGCTGTAGGCCGAAAAGCCAAAGGCCGCCTGGACCCGGAATGGTCCGCGTGACCGAAATCCCACGGATTCGATTGGCTGGGCTACTCTCGACCGACGTGAATCCGCCGGAAACATGCTAGATACTTGCTACCACCGTTTCGTTCCACCTTTTTGCCCTCCTCCGTCCCACCGCAGACAGCGTCGAGTATGGCCCCCTTCCCCTCCGCTCGCAGCGTTGCCTCTTCCACAGCCTCGAATAGTGGAAACGCCTCTAAATGACTCTTCATCCACACATGCAGGTCCTCCACATCGGTGATTGTGTAAACCACACCGCCAGGCCGTAAAACGTACGCGTACTCAGCGAGGAGTGTCGGCGAAATGATGCGCGCCTTGTGTTTTCGTAGTTTAAAGTGCGGGTCGGGAAACAAAAAGAAGATTGATGAGAGGGAGTGTTTGGCAAAGTAGTTGGGCAGGAACTTCATGCAGTTGGCACGGGCGACGGAAATGTTCTGAAACGATCCGTCTGTAGCGTTTGCACGAAGCGCCGCAATGCGATCGCGCACATATTGTGTGACTTGGACACGAATCTCCAGTCCTATGCGCGCGTCGGTGAGCCGAGGGTCGAGTGACATCCCAGCAGGGACCGTTCTTACCCAGCATAAGCGATTCCGGGAAGAGGGGCGCCAGTGCAACCAAAAGGCCACCAAAGCCGCATCCTATGTCTGCAAACTCTGGGGCTTTGGAGTCGCCCGAGCAGTTCTGGAAATGTTCAGCCCAGTCAACGTCCGTAGGCCGAGTTGGATAATCCAAGACATGGTCTGAAAATGGATTTGCATGGGCGCGCTGCCTGTAATGACGTTTCTTGAACGGGGGTCAGCAGCCAGTCGGGGCAGAAAGGTGGGATGGACCTGGGGTAGGACTGGTTTTTCCCTCTCATCCTCGCCCTTTTCCTCCGCCTTCTGTCTTCGTTTCCTCTTGCCCATGCGATCGAGGATTGGCGGTACGATCTCTTCCAGTCACGTGGGCTAAACGCACAACTTTTCCCGCTGTTCCGGGTTTTCCCAACAGCTTTTCGCTTCTCATCCTCCTTCCGCTCCGTCCGCCATGTACCGCTCCATCCTCAGGCAGGTGTGTCTCTGCGCCGTTTCCTTCCTGTTTTTCTGCCGGCTAAGCACCCTCCTCAGTCTCCTTCTCCCTCCCGTTTCGCTCTCTCGTCAGCCCGGTTTGTGTCTACATCATCAAAACAGTCAACCCTTAAGGAGAGGTTGGCTGCCCTCATTCCACAAGAAATTGAGAGGGTACGTTCAAACACCCCCGCCCTCGCTCTCGCCAACACTCTTCCAGGTCAAAGCAACCAGGGCAGAACATGGCAAAAAGTCCTTCGGACCCGTCGTCGTCGATCATTTATACGGGTGAATACCCCATTTCGCTCATTTCGCTCCCCCGCTCACTCCAGGGTCAAGTGGCATGCGCGGTCTCCCAGCCCTCATCTGGGATGGTTCTGTCCTTGATGCTGGTTCGTCGCTACCCCCTTCCACCTTTCCTTTGCTCACCTTGTACCAGAGGAGGGGATTCGCTTCCGTGGCAAGACAATTCCCGAATGTCAGGAACTCCTTCCTAAAGCTCCCGGCGGGAGTGAACCGCTACCTGAGGGCCTTTTTTGGCTCCTGTTGACCGGAGAGGTCCCCACCCCAGAACAGGTTGCCGAGTTGTCCAAGGACTGGGCTGCCCGCGCTGCAATCCCCGAGTTCGTTGAAGAGCTCCTTGATAGGTGTCCCCCAACTCTCCATCCCATGAGCCAGTTCAGTTTGGCAGTCACTGCTGCAAGTACCCTCCCACTGGTTACTCTGCTCCTGCCTGATAACCTCGGTTACAGTTGAACCACGATTCTGCCTTCGCGAAAGCCTACTCCCAGGGCATTTCCAAGAAGGACTACTGGGGACCCGTTTTTGAAGACTCTATGGACCTGTAAGGCATTTTCTTCGTTCGCCGTCGCCACCACCTACTAACAGCGAACTTCTAGGATCGCCAAACTCCCCAATATTGCGGGAAGAATCTACCGCAACGTCTTTGGTCAAGGAAAGCTCCCTGCCATCGACCCTGCCAAAGATTACTCCCACAATCTTGCCACGCTGCTTGGCTTTGGCGATAACGAGGCCTTCGTTGACCTCATGCGCTTGTATATCACCATCCACAGGTAAATACTCACACCAACTATGGTTATTCCTCCGTTGATATGTTGGCTCCAGTGACCACGAAGGTGGAAATGTCTCCGCTCACACAGGGAAACTCGTAGGATCAGCTCTCTCGGACCCATTCCTAGCTTTCGGTGCTGCCCTGAACGGCCTTGCCGGACCTCTTCATGGTCTTGCCAACCAGGAAGTCCTTGTTTGGCTTCGTAAGATGCAAAGTAACATCGGCGAGAATGCGTCGGATGAGGCCGTCCGTGAGTACGTGTGGTCCACTCTGAAAGGCGGCCAGGTCGTTCCTGGTTACGGACACGCTGTCCTTCGTAAAACCGACCCTCGTTACATGGCTCAGCGGGAGTTCGCGTTGAAGAACCTGCCCGAGGACCCCCTCTTCAAGCTCGTCAACCAGGTATATACCATCGTCCCCGATGTGTTGCTCGAGGTATGTATTGGGGTTTCCTTTCCGCCTTCACTACTTTAATGTGGGATCTAGGCTGGAAAAGCCAAAAACCCGTGGCCCAACGTCGATGCCCACTCTGGTGTCCTCCTTACTCACTACGGGCTAACTCAAATGGAGTTCTATACTGTCTTGTTCGGTGTCTCCCGTGCGTTCGGTGTCGCTGCCCAACTCATTTGGGACCGTGCCCTCGGTGCCCGTGCGTACATTCCTGCCTCCCACACGGGGGGAAACGGCTCACGTCACTCTTTTAGCGCTGGAGCGTCCCAAGTCGTATTCCACTGCCTCCATTCAGAAGATATTTGCCAACAAGAACTGATTGGGCTGTCGGTCAAATACTTAACGTTTGGAATACCTTGCGATATGTAGATACACTTTCTCATAGAGGGCGACCAGATTTAGCTGTGTTCCCACGATCCCTTCCTCCTCACCATGTCCGACGTACGTGCCTTGCTTAAGGCCAAGCGACAAGAAGCCCGAATCCAGCACCCTTACGCGATTTACACGTCGACTGGTCAACTACGGTGCACTGTCTGCGAAACGGTGATCAAGCAGGCGTCTGCTTGGGCAGGACACGTCGGCAGTAAAGCTCACCGGGAGAATGTTGCGAAACAAAGGGCATCCCGAGTAGCTGATCAACAAGGGGAGACGATAAGACCCACTGGGAAACGGAAGGTTGAGGCGGACGACTACCCGGATGGTGAAGAAGCCCCTCCCACTTCCGACTCCAAGAAACGCAAGGTTACACCTGAGGACTCTTTCAAACCGACACCGGAGCACTCCAGCGCTTTCCCATCCGATTTCTTCTCCGATCCCTCCAGAGCACCTATTCTCCCGGTCGGCGATGACCCCAGTGGCGAGGACGAAGGCAATCCCGTTCAAATGCCACCAGGGACGACCGATAACCACATCGATCTAGAATGGCACAGGTTCCAACAAGAAATGCTGACACCCGCTCCTACCTCGGCCGACCAGCGACACGAGGCTTTCAAACGTGCCACCGTCTTTGCAGAACCGGAGCTTCTCCCAGAGAATGTGCTGGGTTTGCCTACACGAGAACTTCCGGACGCCGAAACGATGGAGACTGAGGTCCCAAGAAACGAGGGGGAATTAAGGAAGAAGAAGGAAGAGGACGAGAAGGAATTGATCATGGATAGGTTGCTTGAAGAGGAGCGGGCGCAGGAGGAGGCTGATGCAAAAGTGGTGTTGCTGAAAGGCAGACTGGACGCATTGAAGAGGAGACGGGATGAAGCAAAGGCCGCCAGGGCCAAAAAGTTGCAGTGAGGTCGTCACTATTCACTGGTCTACTGGGAGAGGTGAGGCTAACTACTGGTATTAGAATCTACACGCGTATCATCTTCCTTCCCAAACCATTCAGTGGGCCAGTCAACCCCGTTCTTATGGATCATCATCAAACCAAGGATGGCGGGGAGGTGCCAGAGACTGTGTTGGAATAGGCTCCTGGCATCTTTTTCGCTCCCTGTACGCCACATCCGCCACGCAGCATGGAGTAGAACGGAACCTGGAATCAAACTGGTCGCAGCGAACGTCCAAGTCGTCAAGCCGGAGAGTGGGAATAGAATGGAACAGGTGGGGATAAGGATGATGGCGTGGCGCAGGGAAACGAGTGCGTTTTTAGCGGGAGATAGCACGGAAAGCATTTTGTAGCCCGCTTGTGCATACGAGCCCCGGTAGAGATGGGAGAGGGCGTTGAAATGTGGAAATTGCCAGGAAAACAATAACATGAATAAGGCGAGGGGACCAAGTGGACCGTCGATCAGGGAGGGGTCCACGGAGGAGACCGCTGGGTCCGAAAGAAAGGGGGGGAGGAAGTATTCTGGGGCGTAGGCCACAGAGGGAAGGAGTTCCCCCCCACAGGCAGTCCAGCCCATAAGAGGGGGGATGGCACCAACGACTGCGCCTGCCCAAGTGTTCCAAATTGTCCTTCGCTTCATCCAAGTGTACGCTCCAGCATACAAGGCGATGTTAGCCAACCCAAGGACAGCTGTGGTGGGGTTGGCCATGGTGTAAAGCAAGACTGGGCCAAGAGCCCCGGTGACCGCCGCAAAAGCCGTGGCATGGAAAGAGCCAATAGCTTTCCTGACCAACGGCCGCATTCGTGTGCGGACCATTTGGGCATCGAAAGGCACCTCTTGGAGTTGATTGAGAGAGTTTGCTGACGCGGAACACAACGCGGTCCCCACGGCAGTAGCAAGGAGGGTGGGTATGCTTGCAGGTAAAGGAGAGATGGCCACACCTGCCGTGGAGGTCAAGACGACGAGGAACGTCAGCTGGGACTTGGACAGCTGAGCGTAGAGTTTCGGCAGGGTACGGGCGGTTAGGGCGGGGGAGGGGCGGTACGTGGAGAGTGGTACTGGGGGTGAACTAGAGTGGGCGTTGAAGGAGACGTCGGGTTGGGTGTGGCCTGGACGTTTGCCAGACCATCGCTCGTTGGGATTGAAAAAGGAGGTAAACACGAGCGACCTGGGGCTTGTTACGGCGACAAAAGAGCGAGAAGCCCCGCATATCTTCCAAGCCGAGAGGAGATTTTTCAACCTAGCCATCTTCTGGGGAGATAAATCATTTCGAAACATGTTGGGTCCTACCGGGAAACTCACCACTGGGTAGGGGGTCGTCAGGTAGGCTCATGAGCTCTTCGCGTGACTCCCGGTCACACGTCTCTCACCCTCTCCCACCATCATCGGCATCCAGGATGCCTGGCACTCACCTCCTCCCTCCAAATTTACTCAAACTCTTCGCACCAAGGCCACCGCTTCCCTACATCCGCCCGGCCGGCAAGGACATCGACCGTGTTACAAAGAAAAATGTCTCTGGCGTTGGTCAACTCCTCGAACAACTACGGGAAACCAAGACCGCAGGAATGCTCAGCACTGGGGAAGCACCCGATATGGAGGATGGCGAGGAACCCTCTCTCACACACGCCGAGGAAACCAGACGTCAGATCCGCAGGGAGGAGCGGAAGAAGCGGAGAGAGGAACAGTTCAAAATCGCAAAGGACACTTGTAATCCTACCTCCCTTCCCCTCCTCCTGCTCAGCTAACTCTTTTTTCTTTGCTTAGACAAGCCTTCTGAAGACCAGGAAGCTGTGGGAGACCCGTACAAGACCCTGTTCATCGCTCGTCTTGTTTGTCGTTTTTTCCCCTCCTGATTTCGGTTCTTAAACATCCCTTCCAGCCAAAAAACGCGACCGACAGCGATCTCAGACGTGAATTCGAAAGTTTTGGGTCTATCGAGCGCGTAAGAATTGTTCGTGATAAGAACAGTCGCAGCAGAGGTTATGCGTTCATCGTTTTCGAACGAGAGAGAGATATGAAAGGTGGGACCACATCCACCCTGGACGAGTTCAGCTTCCTCACCGCAGCCACAGTTGCATACAAGGAATCTGACCGCTTGGTTATTATGGGTAAGCGTGTCCTCGTTGATGTGGAACGTGGTAGGACCGTTCGAGGTTGGAAACCACGCCGGCTGGGGGGCGGTCTTGGAGGTCGTCCAAAGCCAGAACCGTCGTTGCCCCTCTCCAGCAGAGGAGGATTCCGGGGCCCAGATCGTGGCGACCGTGGTGGATTCCGTGGCCGCGGAGGGGGAGGAGGGCATGGTGGACGAGGTGGAGGGTTCCGTGGCGGTGGTGGCGGCTTCCGTGGCGGACGTGATGACTTTGGGGGTGGTGGGCGTGGCGGTGGGTACGGCGGCGGCGGCTTCCGGTGTGTGATACGTTCCATATCGCCCCAACCGTGACTAACTATCTTTCAAGTGGTGGCAGGGGTGGAGGTATCGGCTACCAAGGTGGAGGGGGTTTCAGTGAGTACGCGAACGGCGGACCTGGGGGGCCACCGAATGGTTCTGGTGGGTATGGTCCTCCGGGGGGTGGATATGGGGGTGGTGGTGGATATGGGGGTGGCGGGGGCGGATACGGGCCACCGAGAGGTGGTGGTGGGTATGGAGGTGGGTACCGTCCCGATCTCAAACGGGAGGGCCCAGGGATGGACGAGGATCGCGACTCAAAGCGACCAAGGTATTGAACATGTTTTTAGTGGTGTCCCACCAGGGCCACAGCATGGCGTAAGTTTGCCTGAGTGTTTCTGTTTATTCATTTTCTCTCTCGCTCGTGGCATTGCTCTCACTTTCTCCGACGCGTCGTGTAAGTATCCAGTGTTATTCAGGGTGCAGTACGATGGGTAAATTGTCCCCCGCAACGAATCCGGCCCGGGAAGGGTGGAATTATTGCATCATAATGTCCTTTAATTCTAAGCATATTTTATTCCTTGCCCTGTAACTGCTCAAAGGACAGAGGTTTTAGCTGGCGTTCAAGTTCTCGTTCCTCTCTTTGACGAGCCGAGCCGTGTAGGTTCGGCTGACAATGTTGACTGTTATGCGTAAGCGAAAGAAAAAGGTGGAGCTCGTGGCATCGACGTACACGCTTCCATATAGCGGTCGAGGCACCGCGCGAGGCACGTCTGTGCAACGACGTCAGAAATCACAAACGAGAATCTGGACCATAAAGCGACCGACCTCTTCAGAACTTGAGAGCGACGACGAGGGTTTTGTGATGCACTTGGCGTAACATTTTTCATTCGTCGTCTATGCCTCGTTAGCGTCTGTTAGAAGAGGCCCAACCCGGACGACGCACGTTGATGAGCTGTTGCGCGTTCGCCAACGCCAGCTCACTCCTCAACGACTGCTTGAAGGCCTCTTTTCTAGCCTCCATATCTGAGACACAGGTAAGCTCGTGCCGGTGCAATCCAAGGTATACGGACCAGTGGGAGAGGCAGAAGAACCGAGTTTGAGAAAGTCCGCCATTCCGTAGGTGGTCACGGAGCGAGCGGAAGCGAACGTTCCGTGTGAATTTCCAGAGCCGGGTCAATATCAGTCAGTCACCACCATGGGAGCAGGAGAATCGAAGCCCCAGCAGCAGGTCACCGACTATTACGAGCTCCTCCAAGTGGACGAGAACGCCACCGCGGAGGAAATCAAGGTCTCGCCATTTTGACAGGGAATGCGTCCGCTCACCACTTACAACCCGTCCAGAAGTCCTTCCGGAGGCTGGCATTGATCCATCACCCAGATAAAAACACAGACGATGTAGACGGTGCTACCCAGAGGTTCGCCCTCATTCAACAAGCGCATGAGGTTTGGAATATGCCTATTGTTTTTATCCCCACACCGTGCTCACGATTTCGTTTCAGGTACTCGGCGATGAGCAAGTGAGTGTTTTGACCTGGTTTCCGATCAGCTTTTAATTCCTCCGTACCAGGAACGTGCTTGGTATGATAATCACAGAGCCTCTCTTGCGCCAGAAGCTGATGTGGACACCATGTTGGATGGTATACGGAGAGGCGTTCCACCACCTCGAGGGAAGGACCGTGGGTTGACAGTCAGTCACCTTACCGCGTTTATCGACCCTAGCATATGGAAGACGTTCGAAGGCAACGGTGAAAATGTACTGTACACGTCCCTACCATTTCTCGGCTGGCCTGCATATATAACCTCCCGCAGAGCTTCTTCACTGTTTATCGAAACCTTTTCTCTCGATTGGCGTACGATGAGTCGCAGTGGTCCCATCTCTCCCAAGAGGACTTCCCTGGCTTCGGAGACCACAAATCCACATGGACCAAATCCGAAAACGGTCCTGAAATCCGTGCGTTCTACACAGGGTGGCTAAGCTTCTCCACGTCGAAAGATTTCTCTTGGGTCGATAAGTGGAATCTTCCAGACGCTCCAGACCGCAGGGCGAGAAGGTATGAGACACCTATCTGCCGGTCTGCTCGGTCCGCTCTGTCCTGACCCAGTAGCAGGCTTATGGAAAAAGAAAATAGAAAGGCTCGGGACGACGCACGCAGGGAATATAACGACACCGTCAAGGTAGGTCACCCCTTGTGGTAACAGCACCGCCACCCTCTTACATTTGGGTAGTCTCTTGTGATGTTTGTTCGAAAGCGAGACCCACGATATAAGGCCTATCTCAAGTCCCAGTCTCAACCTGCCATCACCCCGTCATCCGCGAACCCTCCGGTAACACAGACCAGGACAGAACCTGCCGCCGTTTACATCGAACAGGAATGGCAGAGAACAATAGTCTCGGGAGTGGAAGACCTTGAGTGGGCATTAGCAGAAGGGAACGACGACCCAGAGGTCTTTGAATGCGTCGCTTGTGGGAAATCATTCAAGAGCGAGGCAGCATGGGACAGCCATGAGAGAAGCAAGAGGCACATCAAGAATGTGGAGGCCATTCGACGTCAGATGGAGGAAGAGGGAATGGAGCTTGGTCTTCCTGACCCGGGCAAGAACTTAGGGCTCGAGCCCACTCCAGTCACACCACCCCTGGACGGTGGTTCGGGTGCGGACCACGAGACTCCGCACAGCGCCCAAAATTTACCAAAACCTCGAGCGCAGGCGGATTTACCGGAAGGAGCGTTGTCTGAGGGCACCGATGAAACCAAACCGGGCCCGTCCCAGTCTGAACAGAAACCATCGAAACGTGATAAACGGAGGATGCGGGAAGCTAAAAAGCAAGTCCAGGCGGTTGAAGATAAACACGTGAGTGTTTGGCGAGGTCGTGCTGATATTAGGCTGAAAACGGGATACAGAAATGTTATGTTTGCGAAACAAGATTTGAGAGCCGATCGGAGTTGTTTAATCACATACGAGACTCAGGCCACGCGGTCGCCAAGCCAACCGCGGACACGAGCGCAAAAACGAAGGGAACGAGAGGAAAACGGTAGGGGTTGGGTCGTCAACCCATAAGCTGGGTCACGTCCTCCGGGGGGTATTTGGTTTGGGAGAAAGTCAAGAGCCTGGAGAAATCGGTCAGATCGAGGGGTAAAGTTGGCTCGGGTGCGATCAACCTCTTGAGACTCTGGATGTACTTCCGGCTGACCTCATCGTTGAGGACGTGGGCTACCTGGTCCGTTGAGATCTTTTCTCGTGCTGAGCGTTCGTGAATTCTGGGCCGGGTTATCAGTGGGTCGAGCAAAGAAATAGAGAAGGACGCGTACCCAACCATGGTGACCCCGATGGGCCACGGTGCGTTTCCAATGGACAGTCGTAAGTAGGCGTCGTTTGCCCGCTGGTACTGGCGCTTCTGCATATGATGTACAATCTCCGCCACACGCGGCAACATATCATCCGGCATTGACTGTGATAGAAATGAGTGGTGATACGTGGTTGCAAAGACGTGAATTAACTCGTTGGCGCAACATCTTAAAGAAAGGTTTGAGGTACTCTGCCGACTGGCGTTGGGTGGCGGAGGCAAGTTTTCCTTGGGTGGACCGTTTGATGTGCTCTAAGGGTACCTTTCAGTTTCCGGCGGGACGAGTGGGACGAGCGGGGAACGTGCCTGGTCGTTGGTCCATCCATTCGTCCCACTCCTTGAGCCTCCTCTTGAGTGCGTAGTAGATGATGGGATAGACCTTTTGAGGGTCTGTTTTGAGGAGGTCGAGATCAAGTATGTCGACGGAATCCTTGTTTTCGTCTTTTCGTTTCCCAGTTGAGGATGAATCGTCTACGTTCTTGTTCATGAGCCTCTCGACGTTTTCGACATCCTCGAGTGCCTTTTTGAAATCGTTTTGACCGCCCTGCCGTTCCTGGTCGCGCTCCTCAATAAGTTCGAGTGCCCGGAGGCGGAGGCGGCGTTCGCGGTCTGATTCCCCAAAGAGACGGACGGGTTGGCCTTTGACCCTGAGTCTGCGGATGGTCTCCTCGTTGGACAGGTTATATGAAGACTCGGGGTTTGTGGTTGCGGGTTCGGGGATCGAGTCGGGCAAGGGGGAGTTTGTGGAGGCCCTGGAAGATCCGACCTGTTTACTCCAGTGGAAAGAGATTAGGTAGAGGGGGGGAGGGGGCAAAAGGCGGATTGGCTCACATTGGAAACCGCAAGTTTCTCGCCTTCTTCGCGTGTCTTCTGCTCCTGCTCGGCCTTGAGACGTTCGAGATCACCCCTGCGCATATACTTCGAGGGACCCTGGACATCGTCTTGGATTGCCTTCCGCTTCGTCGCGATCTCAGCCTTGAGGGCGTCCATGGTGGAGATCGACTGAGGGAGGTTGTCGATCGGTCCAACCCCACTTGATCCTCTACAGCGAACACGCTCCTACAATGTCCGACTCTGACCTCTCCACGCAAGTCCTTTCCGCTCTTTTCTCTTTTGCCCCTCTTGACTTTTCTATTTTCTTCAGCAAATACACCCTCCAGACCGCTGGTTTCGATGGTAAGGCTTTTTCGGAATCTTCCCGCGCCAGCGCCTTGACCTATCCCGTCATAGCCCGGTTCCCCCAAACGAACCAGTCCAAGCATTGGTACATGCAACCCACAACAACCTAGAGCACACCTGACGCCACGTACAGCTTCCAGAACTACACAGATTACTTCAAGTGCGTCACTGCCAAGGGCGAGGACTTTGCTCCATGTAAACAGTTCAAGAGGGCTTACCACTCTCTCTGCCCCAGTAAGTCCCTCCCGGTACTGTGTTTTACTCGGGTTTTCCTGACTCTTGTGCGCGTTTCAGATGGTTGGGTACGTCTCACCAGAGCCTGGTTGGCTGGGGTGGCCCCGACTGACCTCGTTCTTTTCAGGTTGAGAAGTGGGACACTCAGAGGGAAGAAGGAACTTTCCCAGCCTCCTTAGAGCCGTGAATTTGCGTGTTTAGGTTAGGGTTCGAATGAGCGAATGCAGTTGCCGACCGAATGATAGCGCAGTTGACCGAGCCCGCGTCGCAGTTTTTGCCGACGCTAATGATGGAGTGAATTGTGGAACGCGTGGAAACCCTCGGGTCGACCCCTCTCTCTTGTTCCACATCCCCATGTCCGTCCCCGGCCACACGAGCCACAAAATTTCCACCGTCTCTTTCCCCGCCAGCTGGGTTGCCATTGCCCACACAACTCTCGCTTCTCTCGCCTTTCTGACTGCCCTTGCATTCGGCATTGGTTTCCATTACAAGGAGATCGTCAAGAATGGGGTCGCAGCCTATCCGCAGGAGTGGTTCCCTAGCGTTTCTGCAACGTATGCACTCCTCGTTCCACCCCTCGTCCTCTTCCTCACCACGATCACTTCCGACTAGCATCGGCGATTGGTATCCGGAGAGAAGTTTCTTCCAGATATTCATCGCCTTGACTTCCGGTCCCCGCTTTGTCCTCGTGTTTCTCCAGTACCATATGCAGCGCCAAGCCAGCAAGTCCTCGGGGCCCTTTGTCCTTCTCATCGTTGGTATCGTTAGATCCTTGTCCTGCGGCGGCTGGGTCTACGTCACCTCGACCGACCACCACGATGTGCACGACATCCTCATGATCTCTTACCTCATCTGTAACGTGCCTTGGATGTTCGGTTCCATTTCTTTCACTTCGTCGAAGCAATTGATCACGAAGCGGCGAAGGTTCGTGGGCCACACTAACTGCCACCCACCACACTCACGTAAAACAGGAAATACATCGCTACAGCGTTTGTCGGCTCGGCTTGATATTCGTTCAGCCCCTCATAGTCTAGTTTAGGTTCTTTGCTTCCATCGTCCCTATGATCTATTTCTTCGTCCAACACAAGGTTCACGAGAAACCCGGAGGTGGGTGTGCCCACCGCCCTCGTAATGTATCTCAATCTTACACCTCACCTTTCAGCCTACACAAGATACAGTTTCTTTGAGTGGGGTCTGATATTCCTCGATATAAGCTTCGACTCCATCCTCGTAGCAGACTTGCGTGATTCTGGGCTACAGGTACTCGGCGCATCCATCCCCACCTTCTCCTTCTAACACGCTTTCTAGTTGCTCGTCACGCATGGTAAAACTATGGCAGAAACGTACCACCGTCTTGGTCTTTAAATCTGATATCTAAACTGAATATCACCATTCATCAGTGGCAGTGTGACGTCTCCCTCTCATCTCTTAAAGGCGGACCCAGAAGCTTCTACTGTACGCGGAGAGCAACCCGTTCGGCTCATCAGTTTTTTATCCGACCTGTATCTCTGTGAGTGTTCCAGTACCTCTCGATCCAAGCTCCTAATTTCTGCCTTAGCATACATTTTCTGGTCCGTCTTTACCTCACTTACCCCGACTTTCTTCTATTTCTCCGTTTGGAAATTGGCGATTGCTGGTCCGGAAGCTTCCCTCCTCTGCACTTTGTCCCCCATCCTACTGGGGATTCCCTCGGTTAATCGATTCCTGACCAGCAGACGTGGTCGCATTGCCTCGCATTTGCTTTCTCTCGTTGGGTTGGCAGCGTACCGCTTCGATGATCCGCTGCATCGACTGTGGCTCGTAAACATCGCGAACGTTTTTGCATGCGCACTGGCAGCGGTAGAGTGGTCGGGTACCGACTCCTTCTGCCGGGGAATTGGTCAGTCCACCCCATCTACCGCCCTCACGCCAGGCTAATTCAATATCCGAAAGTATTGGGTGTCAGCTTCATATTATCTTCTATTTCCAAACTCGCCAACCACTCAAACAACCCTGGTATGCTCACTTCGTTGTCCCGTTTGCCCACCGTTTACGCGGCAAGTCAGTGTGGCCGTTCGTGAACGAGAATACTGGCGGGTACAACAAGACTGGCATCTTGCTCGCCATGCTAGCCGTCGTGGAGTTGTCCCTCCGACCCTCGCAGAAAACATCTACACCAATGCAAAATCGCACTGCTTCCAAGTCTTGGGTAACCTCAGGGCTGGCACTTGGCTCCCTCATCTTTACGTTGCACAATCTCCTTGCAGATTCCACTACTCTCATTGCCTGGTCATGGACTGGATACCCTATCCAAGGGCCAGTGCCGCATTTGCACGGATCCTTGACTATCATTGCCCAATGTCTCGGTTTAGCCATCCCGGCACTATTGCCTTCGACTTTGGTTGGACTCCTTCGTCACCCTGCGTGGTTTGCCTACGGGGCGGTCAGTGCATACGTCATGTATCACCACCGCGATTGGGTGGGATATTTTGGGGGGCTTAACCTCGCAGTCTTTTCCATGTCTGTGCTACCCACAACGCTCTCTGTGGCTGCAGAGTCGTCCAATGGCCGTTTGGCGAGGACATATACCTTAGCATTCCTTGTTACTTGTCTTCTTTACCTTGCAAACATGTGGACGGTTGCGTACGCATTCGTTCCTGGTGGCATATACCTTCGCGAAAGGACAGATCTGTGAGTCTCCCATCAGGTATTGGCTTGAATCACACCGTTTAACTCTCGAAATGCAGCGTTTTATTCGCTCAGATGGCTCTATTGTCACTGGTTTTTAGAATTTCCCCTCCGCCGCCGGTCGTTGCGTCTCGGGTTTTCGTTGCTAACAAGCCTTCGAAAAACTCGGGCCGTGTCCGAACAACACTTTTTATCGCGGTCATCGCTTCCCTTCTTGTGACGATCTATAGGTTGCCACCTCTTCCAACCCCCCTCAAGTCTGGTCGGAGGATTGTGAATGCAGGGATCTGGACGATTCACTTCGGGGTAGATGAAGCCGGCAGAGACAGTCAAAGGCGGATGATGGACCTGATCCGGTAGGATGCGGTGGGCGTTGCCGTCGATTTGGCTCTGATTTGCCCTGCAGGGATATGGATTTGGATCTACTTGGACTGCTGGAGACTGATCTACACGTATGTTTTTTTCCACCGGACTAGGGGGGGGAACCTTCTGACCGTTTACAGCGGGTTGTGTACGGAAACAGAGATATGTGAGTCACCACAACCCTCTGTTTCACATCCTTCCTCGTGATCTCAACCCGGACTAGCACGCGCGTGATGATAGAGGAGATGGGCTACGTGAGTCTCGCCCCCTTCGTTGACAGTCGGATGCCAATTTGTGGTTTGCTATAGTATGTAGACGTTGGCCCCGGCCCCAACTCTCACACCTGGGGCGCAATTTTACTGTCGAAAGTGAGTTGAAGAGGCGTCGTTGAATGCCAAGCCTTCTAATGTTCATGTGCCTAGTTCCCCATCGTCAAGTCGACCCACCATCTCCTCCCTTCCCCTGACGGCGAATTAGCTCCCGCGATTGAAGCCACCGTCAGTATATATGGGACTGAAGTTGTGGTCATTGTCGCCCACAACGGTCAGGGTGAGGTTTTCGGCTAACGTAGTTCCTTCCCCTCCTGATTACCAAAAGAGGAGACACCCCTTGACCGCGAGTTACAAAGCAAGGAACTCGCGAGGATCATGGCCAATTCTTTCCCTAAACCCGTGATATTCCTTGGCTACGTGGTTACGGAACCACATGCACCTCGGCGTGAGCTCCCTTCTCTCAATTCCTGTACCTCTCGACGTCACACCCTCCGCAGCCGCTCCGTATGAAATCATCACCAAAGATGGAAAAGTGTTCGATATTGACGAAGACGACACAGATAGATGGTGAGCAAGTCCGTCACTCCGGTTTGGGGTCACAGCGGCCTGATTTAACAGGTGTGAATACATCTTCTTCCGCGGCCTTTACCGGACCGCCTACGTCCGAGTTTCGCGAGACACGGTTACCGACACCGAACTTCAAATTGGCCAGTTTGTCGTCCCGGAAGGTGGGGTGGTGGTCACGAACCACACCACAGAAGCACTGTACCCGCGCGTTGCTCGGGAGTTACTCCCCAAGGAACACGTTCGTCTTTACCTCTTCCCTAGTTCCGGTAACTTGTTGACCCGATTCCAGTGGTTCCCCGACGCGTATTATGGTGAAGGACAGCGCGGACATAGGTATCACGTATTTGATGAAGTGCGTCCCCCTAAAATAAATGTGGCCCCTTCGCCATGCTTACAATCCCTAGCCTTTGTATTACAGAATTCCATGACACAATGTAGTGCTAGTTTTGTACAAGATCACGCTGCCCCCGAATTAAGTCATGAGTTGTCCAAGTTGGTGAGAGCCACCAGGGAGAACCCAACAACCCCTGCATGCAGAACCAAGATGGACGCGGGGATTTGATAGTGGGGTGTCAATGCAGTCAAGTGATCAATAATAGGGAGGCTACAGGACCCAGGAAAACAAGAGACGAGGTTCGCCGTCCGTTCGAAGCAAAGGCATATATCGTGAGCCCAGTAGTCCTCTCGTCCCCGTACCCTCTGACAGGCACGTCGTCCCATCCTTGAAAATGCGAAGAATGAGATCGAGCACGTTCGGTGCCTGGGTGTCGTTATCCTTCTCGGAAAACCCCGCATCATGGACGGGGAGCATAGAAGGCTTCGAATCTGAATGGTTGGAGACTGGAATTCGACCCCGTCAGCGCGGAAGGCATAGGCGCCAACGGAGGTGGGCGAAATAATAACACCCACTCTACAACCATAATTCCCCGGGTGACCCCGCGCTTCCCCTGGGTTCACTGCAGTGGTGGGATTTCCCCTTCCCACAGATTCCCTATTCAGAGACCCCTTTGTTCTTAGATACCAGGGAGTTTTGTTCGTTCCCCGAGGCTTCTGATCTCGCACCAACACAGGAACGCCCGTTGCCATTTCACCTATCAACAATGTTCCCTTCCCGGTCGGCTGGACATTGATCGTCTTCCCTCGCAGCCCTCAACCTAAACTCCTCCGGTATGGCAGACCGAGCCATTCAGGCTTGTCGAAGGCGGTTTCAGGTCGGCCCCCCATCTGTTTAGTTTGAACAAAACTAGGCGCCGCTGGTCCTCCAGTCGTCATCCGTCGCCATTCAATCGGCTTTTATAGTTCACATGGCCTTCCATCCGTAGAGCTTCCAGGTCCTTTCTTCACTTGAAAAACTCCTTGCACCGCTTTGACCCTGTACCCTGCAGAAATCGACCCCCACTCTACCATGTTCAACCCTCAGGAAGAGACCTGGTCCAATAGTCCGAATACTCCAGAGATCCCGTATTATCTGTACTTTTAGGAGAAGGCTTCTTTCGCAGGGGTTCACATCGTTTCGACGTTCTACGGTACATACGAGGCATTCCTACCTACACATCTGCCCACTAATACTCACCTTGCCTCGGTGGGTCTAGGGATCCTCATTGTGCTGTTCTTCCAATGCATGGTTGGGCTGCTTAACCCCTCCAATCACCGGGCCAGGACATCAGGTGGGGACTCATATCCTACACCGTGGTCATGTTTTCGTTTGCAACCGTGCACACAGCGATGAAGCTCAACGTTCAATCCGTTTCCTTCATCGACAACCGCGAACTCCCTGGCGTCAAGGGTGTGTTACCCCCGGACCGCTTGGATACCTGTGGTTGAACTCCAGGGCTCTCTCTGCACCGTTTCCGAACCCTACCCTATATTCCTCTTGAACAGCTGGTTTGCCGATGGCCTTATGGTTGGTTCTTTATTTGATTTTGCCCAGATGTCTAATTCCAGCTTTCCCCCAAGCTCTACCGTTACCACCTGGTTTGCTCCATGAACCTTTGGGTCATCGCCTTCCCCTGCCTCATGTATATTGGCTCTGTGGGTACGCATTCGGGGTTTCTGCAAACTGGCGATGGCACTCCGGGCTAACGTCCTCAATGTAGCAATGGGTATCCTGTTCCTCCACCGGACCTGGCAACCAGACAGCGGCACCTGGAACGCTGTCAACATCCACTTCAGCCTCCCGTACTTTTTGGTTTCGATTTCATTCAACATCCTCTTCACCCTGATTATCATCACCTGGCTCGTCCTGCACAGCAGGAACACCCACACCGCCGCGAGAGTTCTAGCTGGGATTACTGGATTATACACGGCCGTCATCACCATGCTCATCGAATCCTCTGCCCTTTACGCCGTCAGCTCCTTGTTGGTTATCGGAACTTTGGCCCCTAGAAGCTGCGCTGGGGGTCTCTTCTTGCCCATCCTCGCTGAGACTCGGGTTTGTGCTTTCCTGTGGCCACAATCTCCGGACCAGTTGCCTAATGCGATGACGGATCGGACAGGGCATTGTTCCGCTGCTCATCATTAAAAGAATCGCCAACCGGAACGCGCTGGCGGGCAACGCTGTCACTACTGGACATATCAGTTCGCTCGAGGTTGTGAAACAAGGGGAGTTGGCAGGTGGCAGTGGTACCCTTCCTGGTGGTTACCCCATGGATTCAGTGGACGGGTGTAGAGAGGGCTCTGGCGAACTGGGGACGATGCTTCGACCGACCCCTGTCGGGATAGCAAGGTCTAAGGGTCTCCCCGTGGTCACTGTTCCCCACTCTGACATAGCTCCCCCACCTCCCCTGGGCCAATCACCACTCTCTCCCATCACTCTTCATCTTGTGTAGTTTTCATGTCCTTGGATTTCTTTCTCGTTCGCATTCAACTGGGTGTAACTTAATCGGCCCGCGTCCAATATAGTCTGACGTATCACATGCTAAATCGGTTTGGCGGGCGCCTGCGGATTCCCCGCTGGGTGCCTTTGTTCGTGGAACAGCCTGAGATTAGCGAGCACACGTAGGTCACCCCACGACCGTAGTGTGCTGAGAAACTGAACGGGTGAGGTAACGACTCGAGAGGCTCTAGGTGGTCTG
>Ga0307516_10003534_pt1 | contig 19993 bp, 22 predicted proteins | sample 19_EM_MG_FD_203310 | JGI IMG/M metagenome (GOLD analysis project Ga0307516, IMG submission 203310) | Populus trichocarpa ectomycorrhiza microbial communities from riparian zone in the Pacific Northwest, United States - 19_EM | ecosystem: Host-associated > Plants > Roots > Unclassified | place...
GGGGTCCGTGGTGGTGCGAACCAGGGGGGGGGGGGGGGGTATTTCGACTTGGATGGAATCTGCCCTATGCGAAGGCGAAGGGGGTACATACATAGATGGGAGTATCTAGGTACTCTACTTGCTTACATAGTCGACGTGCTGCTGCATAGCTACTCTAGATATGTCCTATATACCGCGCTCGGGTCGCTCGGAGTCGGTCTTCTCTCCGGTCTTCTCTCCGCGTATCCGCGTAAGTACGTGCACTCGCTCGGCCGTGTGCACGACATATTGCGGTCGTACACACATACGATGTATCTAGAGTACATCCGGTGATGCACGTGGCAGGATGTTACATACGCTGCGCAGGAGATGTCCGCGCCCCCCCCCCCCCCCGATGTGGCCGTGGCCGAAAGCGGCTCGCTCGGTCCGTCTGCGCGGGAGCAGGAGAGTGCTCGGCCGTGATGCGGAACTGCATCCGCTGGCACGTGGGGGCTGTGGATCCATCCGACGCCGTGGATGCGCCGTCCCCATCACGCCCGGCAGGGGCGCGCGGGCGCGGCGGCAGTGTGCGCGGATAGGCCGAGCGGAAGATTGGCATCAACTAAGTACTTAGCTACTAACTACTACCCGCGGCTCGAACCCCCGCTGTCCCGTCCGCCGCCGCCGTCGCCGTCACCGACGACCGTCTCGACCCTCAGCCGCCGGACCAGCGCCTCCAGCTCTCCAAGCTCCTCCGCCTTCGCGCCCCTCCGCTCCAACAGGCCCTTGACGGCATCGTACTCCGTCGCCCTGCGCTGGCTCTTGCACTCGGCCGTCCTTCCCACGGCCGCGCTCGCGGCGCAGTCCCTGCCACACTCGTCCTCCGCGCGCGGGTCGGCGCCAGACCCGAGCAGCAGCCGCACCGCCGCGGCCCTGCCCATCCTGGCGGCAAGATGCAACGGCGTCCTCCTCGTCAGGTCGCGGCTGGCGACTTCCGCCCCGGCCGCCAGCAGGACGGCGCACACGCGCTCGTGGCCGGCCTCGGCGGCGAGATGCAGCGGCGTCATCTCCGCTGCACCCGCTCGCTGCTGGGCGGACACGCCGTGCCGCAGCAGCGCGCCGACGGCCCCCGCGTGGCCCCCCCTGGCGGCCACGTGCAGCGCCGTCAAGCCCGCGTGGCTCCTCGCGTCGGTCCCGGCGCCGCGCTCCAGCAGCACCGCCACCGCGGCCGCGCAGCCGTACTCCGCCGCGCAGTGCAGCGGCGTGAGGCCGTAGTCTGCCACGGCGTCGATGTTCGCGCCGTGCGCCAGCAGCAGCCGGATGTTCTCCTCGCGGCCCGACGCCGCCGCGTAGTGCAGTGCCGTGCGCTCGCTCCCGTTGGCCGCGTTGACGGCGGCACCCGCGCCCAGCAGCTGCGCCAGCACGCTGTGGCTGGCGAAGATCGCGCCGTAGTGCAGCGCCGTGCTGTCGCCCTTGGTGCGCGCGTCGACCGGAACGTGCAGCGAGAGCGCCAGCGCGCAGAGCGAGGCGTTGCGCCGGGCCGCCGCGAGGTGCAGCGGCGTTTCGAGTCGGCTGGTCCGGTGCGTCGGCAGCCGGCGCTCGAGCTCGAGCTGGAGCAGCGAGTGCAGGCGGATCGACGTCAGCGCTAGCGCGCGGAGGCTGCCGGCGGGCAGGAAGGAGGCGGTCAGCAGGACCAGTTCGCTGGGGAGCGCCGCGAGGGACATCGCATTCTGTTTCCCGTCGTGCGCGCTGCGGAGGTGTTCTGAGTATTGCGCGGTGGGCATCGAAAAAAAAATACTGTCCGTCACTATGTATTTGTGTCGAGGGTCAGTTGGTTAGTTATTGCGAAGCCGGCTCGTTTTGCATATATACATAGTTGCACACAGCATTGCCAGCCAGCGTCATCAACGGAGATTACCGACTAACTATGTACCTACCTTCAGAGCGGACGACCCGAGACTTGGAGGCCCTGCGATCAACACTGAAGCTGCCGAGGGGAGACCGCAGGTACATATCCAGCCATCCATAGCCTAAAGCCCCAGTGACAAAGCCCCCTAAGAAGCCTACATAAGATTATCTACAGTAGAGGAGATCGTGGCAGTCCTAATATCTATGTACATAGATAGATACCTTGCAGATAGCTTACATAGCTACATAGCCGGATAGAGCCGCATGGCCTCCACACACCTTGCCGAGGCACATGTTAACCAGACAAACCCTGTCGAACAGCACACTGTGCTACATACCGGCAATCTCCAACGCGAAACTTTCATCCACCCCCGAATCCAGTCGCTTGCTTCTCGATGCTCCCGACAGTCAGTGCGCGCACACACTCAATCGCCGCATAACCCGCAGATACGCAACATGTCTTCCAGCATAGCGCTCCATCCGACGGCCGCACGCTCCTCCTCTCCGTTGCCACCAGTCGCCGCCAAAGCAGCTCCATCGGCGCCTCTCCAAAGGCGACCCAAGAATCGCCCGCCAACCGTTGCCCGCTTCATAGTCGACGAGCTGCGCGGAGGCGCTGGGTTCGTCTCGGAGGACATCTGGCGCGATGTATTTGGCTTCCAGAAGAAGGCCGTGGTTGCGGACAGGACGCTGGAGGATATCGACCTCAATGGTACGCGACGGGATGCGTCGTTGTCGATCGCGCGAAGGAGGGGTAGCTAGCTGACGTCCTGGCAGAGGAAGTCGAAGACGAGCCGTTACCGCCCACTCTGTACCTCGCCATCGCGCCGCTGGCCTCTGCCGCTAGCGTCAAGAAATGGACGATTCTTCCCGTTACGCTGATGCCCACCAGCTCGCAGTTCCCTTCGCTCCCTCCAAACACCGTGCTCATCCCCGACTCGATGAACATGGGCGCGCTGGAGAGCATACGATTGCCCAACAAGCGGCCGGTCGGAGTGCTGGTGACGGCGGTAAACCCAGCATATCTGGACAATGTCATAGTCAATGTTAGGACCGTGCCGGGCATCCATAGTTCCGAGACGGATCACGATATCGAAGATCGCGTCAAAGACGCTTTGTCGAAGCTCAAGGTCGTTCACTCCGGGGAGGCACTGCGACTCAGCTATGGCCGTGCAGCGGTTGGTCGGATTGCGCGGATAGCGTTGACGGAGCCCGTCAACCAGGGCTTCCTGAAGCCGGACACGAAGGTTGTGGTCGTGAAGGAGCAGGCCCGGAGGCGGCGGAGAGGTGGGGCACTGGGCGCTTCTGGCGTTATCCTTGCTGGAGGAGACGTCGAGGAATCGGACGCATCGGCGGACTCGTTAGTTCTCAGCGACGAGGACGAGGACGAGGAGGATGCGCTGGAGTTTTCAACCTTCCTGACCGCCCCCTCGGCTGCCACCTCTGTTTCTTTCCCCAGCATTTCGGTTACCCCCATGCGAAATGGGATTGCTTCGCCGAATCCAAGCGGACCCATGCCGAAGTCTGCGGGGCGGGTGTTCCAGCCCCAACCACTGACTTCGCCCGTACCTCCGGGATACCTGCATCCGAAGCCGAAGGAGGGCGACGACGATGAGGCCAGGGTGTTCGTAAAAGTGGGAGATTTGGCGAAGCTGGGATGTTTCTCCGGCGATTGGATCAAGGTCTCCGTTGCAACCCCAACTCACGATGACACGCCGACTTCTCCATTACGGACTGCCGCGGAAAGCGTGGCTAGGGGACGGAACTTCCGACCTCAGGGTAGCGGCGGGAGCGTGTGGAGTGGGAGCAGAGGGTTCCCCGCGCGGGATGAACCTGTTGGGCATAGCGAAGAGAAAGAACAATTTCCAGGCAGGCCAGCGAGAGTATTTTCTCTCCCGGAATCGTGGGAGGCGGCCACGGCCGCGCCTAGGAGCCCCAAAGGCAAAGGCAGCCTCCCGAGCACTGGAGGAGCGGCCGGCAGAATCGTCTATCTGTCGCCTGTACTGCTGGCGAACCTTTTGCCCGATAATTCGACGGCTGACCTCCTTTTGTCTCCGCTCCCTACGGCTGCACCCACGGCGTCGTCTGTTCTTCACGCTCAGGCTCCGGCGTTCCCGCCTCCTGCCAAAGAGGTCACCCTGCTGCGTATTGCGTCGCCGACCTCAACTGACCGCGCACTGCAGCCATCCCTGGTGCTTCAGCTGAAATCCTACTTTGAATCCTGCCGAAGATTGGTCAAGAAGGGCGACTTGATCGCGGTCAGCATCGACGAGGTCCTTGCGCGTAGTCTCTACGGTGAAGCGAGTGAGGACGGGGTGGCCGAGGAACTCCTTGCTTCGTCGGACGTCGGGCGTAAGAATTGCGTTGCATGGTTCCGCGTTGGGAGCATCGTGTCATCCGCTGTCGACGAAGCGGACGGGAAAGACGGGCGATCGTCCTCGTGGCGTGGGGACGTGAAGCAACAGGGAGAGGAGGTGGGGGATATCTGGGGAGGGGTGGTCTTTGTTGATCCCGCGAGCACGCGGATGGCCCAGGCAGGAAGCGAAAAGCGCAAGATCCCTCCGACGATGCACTCGACGTGGGAAAACTACCTTGGCATCCGACCGCCGCCGCTCCGCGAAGCTACGGCTTTGGGGCGGCCGGTGCAGATAACTATGCCGGAGCGCTTTGTCAGTCAGACCCACCGCCGACTGAGAGAGCTGATCGCTGCCGCAACATCTCCGAGAGCCATCAAGATGAACCTACAGCCGCTTGCAATTCTGGTCACTTCGACGCAGAGAGACATCGGAAAGCGAACTCTCGTGTGTGTTGCAGCCGCCGATGTTGGGGTCCATGTCTTCCACATCGATGCATACGACATCATCGCCGACGGAGGTGCCGGCGACACGAAGACGGAGGCGTTCCTCCGGGCCCGTGTCGATCGTGCCCTGTCGTGCGGAAAGGAGACGTGCGTACTCTTGATCTCTCACGTCGAAGCTCTTACTGCCGGTCGGATGGGTGAGGTGCTCAAAGATATTGTCGCGGACATGAAGATTGTCGTTGCGACCACAACCGAAGTGGACAAGCTGTCGGACACGGTCCGCAACGTGTTTACTCATGAGCTCGAAGTCAGTGCTCCAGACGAGAAGGAGCGTGCTGCTATGCTCTCGGCCATCGTCGACGAGAAAAAGATCCGCCTCGCGTCGGATGTCGCACTCTCCGCCATCGCAGTGAAAACAGCCGCGTTGGTCGCTGGAGATCTGGCGGATGTCCTGGATCGCGCGGTGGCCGCCTCCAAGGCCCGTGTTGCAGCTCTCGCCAGACGGTTGAAGAAGACTTCGCCGCCCTGTCTGCCTCACGAGCTCCCAACCATACAGGACCTTCAATTTGCCGGCGGTGATACCGTCACTTCTGTCTGCCGTGTGGACTTTGATGTTGCCGTTGAGGCTGCGCGCAGGAACTTTTCGGACTCCATCGGTGCGCCCAGGATTCCCAACGTGTCCTGGGACGACGTCGGTGGTCTCGCAAACGTCAAGTACGCCGTCATGGAGACGATCCAGCTACCATTGGAGCGACCCGAGCTCTTCGCCAAGGGGATGAAGAAGCGGAGTGGCATCCTCTTCTACGGCCCGCCGGGAACCGGAAAGACACTGCTCGCCAAGGCTATCGCTACCGAGTTCTCGCTCAACTTCTTCTCCATCAAGGGGCCAGAACTGCTTAATATGTACATTGGAGAATCGGAAGCCAACGTCCGCCGGGTTTTCCAGCGTGCGCGCGATGCCAGGCCCTGCGTCGTCTTCTTCGACGAGTTGGATTCAGTTGCACCCAAGCGAGGAAACCAAGGCGACAGTGGTGGTGTCATGGACCGTATAGTGTCCCAGCTCCTCGCCGAGCTCGACGGCATGAGCGAGGGTAAAGAGGGCAGCGGCGGCGTCTTCGTAATCGGCGCTACCAACAGACCCGATCTCCTCGATCCGGCGCTCCTGCGTCCCGGCCGTTTCGACAAAATGCTGTACCTAGGTGTCTCGGACACGCACGAGAAGCAGCTCACGATTCTCGAGGCACTCACGCGGAAGTTCGCGATCGAGGAAGGCTGCAATCTCATGAAGGTCGCCGAAACGCTGCCGTTTACGTACACCGGTGCAGATCTGTACGCGCTGTGTTCGGACGCCATGCTGAAGGCCATTACGAAGCAGGCGAGGCACGTCGATGAGCGCATCCGCGACATGGAGCGACGCGGGGAGGGGAAAGTGTCCACGGCTTGGTGGTTCGACAACGTGGCTACCGAGGATGATGTCAAGGTCATCGTCAGAGCCGAAGACTTCGACGAGGCTAGACGCGAGCTGGTGGGGAGTGTCAGGTATGTTTTGCTCTCCTGGAGTCTTTCTTCCCGTCGCGAGTACTGATGGGTGCACGTAGCGCCAAAGAACTAGAGCATTATCAACGCGTGCGGGAACAATTCGAGCAGCCGGATTCGCAGCCAGCGCACGACAAAGGTAAGGGCAAAGCCACCGACTACTCGGACGACAGCAGCGACGACGGCGACGACGAGGCACCCTCCTACAGTGCCAAAAGCAAGGGCAAGGGCAGGGCAGTCATGCTCGAGCAGGACGGCCACGAGATAGAGTTCGGATCCAATGGATGGGAGGACCCAGCAGGAAAAGACGGAGAGGAGCTCTACGGAGAGTAAATGTGGAGGAGAGATACCTATTTGCATTTGTTTTTATTTGCATGCACACAGCAGGTGATGTTTTTTTTGTTTTTTTTTGGATGTCGGCGTGGATAGACAATGGTGATGATGATGATTCATTGAATCATTTGATAGATAATGGACGGGACTGATGAGTAGATTCACGAGTGGATTCAGATGTGGCGAGCTGAGTGGTCGTGGTCCGGGCGCCCTGCCCCCGTATGTAGTCCCATTGCCTTCCCAGCCGGGCAACCATGGCTGGACGCCAGTCAAGTACCAACTAAAAATGGCCGGTGCTGCACACCCCGTCACTCGCCGAGTGATGTGCCAGAACAGAGACCGATCGAATCTTCCTTCTTTCCTTCCTCCCCTAGCTACCCGCCGGCACCAGTCTCTAGAGCAAGCCTCTCAACATCCGACGCCACGCCGCGGAGCCGACTACGAGCAGAGGAGGCTTGCACCTCTCCCCGCCCCTACTTGCGTCCAACCTCGAGCTGGCAGCTGCGTCTACGTCCGGCGGGCGGAGAGACGGGGCCATCTACGTTCAGAGGATGAGAGATCTGGCTCCAGTCTGGCCACCGAGGACATGCGCCCGCACGACCCTCGACTTGGCCCACGCCGCTGTGTCGCGCAGCGGCAGGAATCGCATCCTTCCCACCGGAACGCATCACCGCATCGCAGTTGCCCTACGGGGGTGGTTCCGTAGCGCTGCCGGCCACTCTGGGGTGTTTGCGACTGGGGTTAGCCCAGATTTTTACTTTCTCTCTCTCTCTCTCTCTCTCTGTCCGATTCCGTGAATCGGGCCGACACCCGACGCTGTCTGTCCGTCCGCCGGTGCCGCCTACGGGCCGGGCTGGACCCGACCTGGCTGTGCTGAGTGAGTTGGAGCCGACACGACACGGCGATCGCGGGCGATGGCTGAGACGCAGCCGAACCGTGCAGCCCGCTCTGCCGAGCCCATGGATAATGACCTCCCCGCTTCCAGGAGTCTCGCGCGTTCTCCGTGCTACGGACAGCCAGGAAGCCCGGATGCGGCGGCCTCCCGGGAGAGGTCGAGTCGTGGCTTGTGGTGGCTAGCCGTGTCCCGCACCACACCACTGGCACGGGGGAGGGAAGAAACCGTACGGGATGGGGGGTTTTTTTTCCCTCGCCTTTAAGAGCCGGCCTGCGGACGGCACTTCGCTCGTAGCCGGCAACCGGCGGATAAGCAGGAAGCAGAGAGCTGCGTCGAATATCACTCGGAGCGGGGTGCCGGTTGCATGGGATACCGGGGGATTTCGGCACCGCCACCGGACGGAGACTCCCCCCCCCCCCGGCGCTCGGCGCACGCACGCGGTCGGAGCCGCCGCCGCCGCCTCGGCGGAGGGAGGGAGAGTCCGCATAGAGAGCTGGCAGCAGTCGTGTTCTCCCCGCGCCCGGAGTGCAGTCCTCCAGCTCGCCCCCGCCCCCCCACTCTCGAGCCGCCTCCTCCGCCGCGCAGACGGACTGGGACTGGTGGCTGCTCTCCCCTCCCGGTCTCAGCTGACGGTCTCGCACCAATCTGCGCCCCCGGCGGGCCGGGACGCTGTGCTGTGCTGTGCTGTGCCGTGCTGTGCTGTGCTGTGCTGTGCCGTGCTGTGCTGTGCTGTGCTGTGCCGTGCTGTGCTGTACTGCGATGCGCACCGCCATGACAGCGCCCCAGCGTGCGAGGTCGGAGCGCAGTGCCTGCGATCCGATATGTGCTGGTACATATCCGAAGGCCGGTAGCTACCTTGGCCAGCGGAGCAGCTTGTTTCTTTCCTTCTTTCGAGTGCGCGTGGGTCGAGCTGACGCACATCAGACGATGCCGTGCAACCCCCCACGTACACCACGCATGCGGAATCGTGCTGCGATCGGTGGGGAATTATTTTCATTTTTATTTTCATTTATTTTTTCTTCTTTGCTTTTGTTTTACTTTGCTTCTTTTTTTTTTCTTCTTCTTTCTTTCTTTCTTTTCGCCATTAGCCGCCCTGGCCTGACCCACGGGCAGCGCTGGGCTCTGTGCAGCGGCCTCTGGACTTCAGGGACGAGGCGGCACTGGTGGCAGCCCGAGTCCGGTTGCTCGTACGCCACCCGCTTCGGTTCGGGGTGCGGGCACAGGCGCGGGGGGGGGGGGGGGGGGCGCGCGGCCCGGGATGCACCACACCTTGCACCGATCTTCCCGCCCGCAGGCACACGTGTGGTGGACATCGGCCCCCGCAGGCGGACGCAGAGGGCGTGCGGCACGAGCGCGTACTCGCTTGCGCGCGGAGGAGTGCGTAGGCGCGGGCGGCGGGTCCGTCGGTATGCTCCGTTCCGACCCGATATATACGCCCGAGCTGGACCGGCAAACCCCGAGAGTGCGCGACAGCGGTGTCGAGAAGCGCCGAGCACGACTGCGGCGCGAATGGGACCGTGTCCACACGCACACGGACAGCAATGCTGTGGCCGGCGCTACCATGCCGTCTGCTCCAGCGCCTGGGTTTGCCGCAGTGGTGCTCGTTGCGTCTGCTCTCGGACTGCCCAACACGCCGCCGCTTCCGCCGACTTCTGGGCGTTTCATTCGATTCCATCCGGCAGCGTCTGAAGGGCGTCCTAGCGCGCGAGATATGTGTGAGAGTTGCTGCGGAGAGTTGCTGGGGGGGGAAAGTGAAAAAAACAGATAAAGTCAACCCCCCTCCCCCCAATTTCCCAAGCAGACCACCCCAGCACCCGGGCGTCTGGTTTGCGGGAATTCTGGAAACACGAAACACAGCTGACTGTGTCTATGTGGTGCGCTGTATAGCAAAAATAGGTAGGTAGGTAGGCAGGTAAGAGGTGTTATGTAGACAGAGGTAGGTCGGCGTCGATGCGAAGCCCCATTGCCGCCGCCGTCCACCACCACCACCGCCGCCGCCGCCGCCGCCGCCGCAATGGTGCGTACGCATATGCCAAGAAGAGCCACCGCGAAGTCGCACGAACTGGCTCCGCACGGGTGCCACCCGTATGTACCGCATCGGGCAATCGGCCGTCGATTCCTGTGGGCGATCGGGCCCCCGTTAGCTCCGCACCTGCCAGCTGCCAATCGCGAGACGGAGGGAGCGAGAGTGTGTGGGGCTGCGCAATCGAGAATCTCCTCTCACGAGGGACCGTGCAGCTGCTGCACAGTTCTGGATCTGCGCGCCGTTGTGATACATCTACGACCACACGGAGCACACATGCTACATACACACATAGATAGATAGCTCGCCGTGCGGAAGCAGGACCTGGGTTGGCTACATACATGTCTTGGCCCTTTTGCACACTCTGCTATGTATGTATGTAGTTAGATAGGTATGTGTCCAAGTATGCAGAGTATCGTACTGTAGATGGCGGTGGCGAACCTTGAAGCAATGGGGAAAGCGAATGCGGAGCGGATAACGTGATGTGCTCGCCACGCGTAGATACGCACGGTAAGCACGCCATCCGCGGTGTGTTTATGTGTGTTTATGTGTGTTTATGTGTGTAGATAGATGTGGTGATGGTGGTGGTGGCAGCGGCGGTGGCAGCGGCAGTGGCTTGGCACGGGCGGGTGGCTCGTGCCCCGGTTGGGAGGCCTGTGCGGGAGAGTGGGATTCTGGGCGCGTGGGATAAAGTACATATGTAATAATCGGAGGCAAAAAGATACAAATAATAATAATAACAATAACAATAGATAGATAGATAATAATAATAATAATACATAAGTATGTAAGTGCATACTGGATGGACGGGCTGTATCGCGAGGCTGCCAACCACCCCATCGCCGGAAACCTTGACCCACCGGTGCCCATCCATCATCCATCCATCCATCATCTATCATCCATCCATCCATCCATCATCTATCATCCATCCATCCATCCATCCTCCATCCATCCATCATCCATCCATCCATCATCTATCCATCCATCATCTATCCATCATCCATCCATCACTCGGTGCCTTGATGACTCCGTCCGTCCTCCCTTCGCGGCCGCTAGCGGGTGCGTGCTAGTGTGTGCGCAGGTCGACGCGGGGGGCCAGGAGACTCTCGGCATTTTGCTGTTCTTTTTTCTCCGTCTCCGGCGCGGCAAACGCCAAGCCAATGGACGACGATCCACGGTTCACCTGTGCGTACGTACAATAGGTTCGTATACGCCCGCAACTTTGGTCCGCGCGCTCGCCCGGCCCCACCTATCTATGTATGTATATATACATATGTACGGTGCATACATACACACTGTGTGCATGCATGGCATTAAAACTCCGCGCACTGCATCGGACCGCCGCGCGTGTGGTTGGTGCCGCGGAATTTAGTGTGCACAGCAGGAATCGCAAGCCCGTCATCACCACCACCATCCCGCCGACTGGGGGGGGCAAGCCACGCCCTTTTTTTTCCCGCAGGATTTGGCCGAGATGCGGATGCCATTGGGTTTTGGCGCTGTGGAGGAATGCTTCCGCGCGCGGTTCCCCGAGCCGTCACACTGCTGCGATGCGCATGTGGGAGGCTAGATACGACGCCTCCCGGTGACACCGGACACAGCGCATGCACCGCAGACATGTGTCTGTCTGTGTTGCGGCCACACTGCATCTACTCTCTACTCTACGCTGAAGGGTGCGCTGCGTTGGGCCGGGACGAGAGCCGACATCGCCCTCGATTGGGAGGAGGGGCTCGTTTCGGAGTTCGGCCCCATCCGGGGGGGGGGGAGAGCGGATTTCCCTGCGAGTTCTGGCCTCTCCACGACACAAGTCGCACATAGCACACACTCGTCCGGAGGGGAGAGTGTCGATGCCTCCCTCGCAATGCATAATCGCCCGCCGTGGTTTCAGGGCGCTCGGTATCCAGCAGATCCGAGTCGCGGCGCGTCTGGTCGCCGCCATTACTGCACCAATCACAGCCCCCGGCCGTCGGACAGCCGTCTCCCTCACCGCCATCGTGGGCGACCCGGGTGGGAGGCCATGCGGTGCACGCTGGATACAGACGCACCGACGCGATGGCGGCGAATCGGCTAGCCGTCGCTGGAGGTGCAGCGCAGGGGACCGCCGGCAGCCCTGGCGCATCGTTTCGAGCAGGCCAATCAGCGCCGTCGTCCGCGGCCTGCATGCGCCGCACTGCTTTTTCTCCTCCCCGCCGCTCGAGAGCACATACACATCTATCTCTGTACTCTACATGTTTGTGTTTTATTGCTGTTTCCTCTTTCGGTTACCGCGTCTCCGCTGCTGGCCGACGCGAGTTCCCGGCACCCATGGCTCCGTGTGCCGATTGGTTCCAGCGAACCTTCTCACCGGGCCTCGCTGGAGCATCCAGCCTGCAAGCATGCGTCCGGAAACGGAGTCCCATCGGGCTGACGTGCGTGCATTCCGTGCAACTGCGCTGCCCACACTGGATATGCACCTTTCTACTCCACGCGCCGCGGGGAGGCTGACCCGCACTTCGTCCGCTCTCGCCGCTCGCTCTGCTCCAGCTCCGGGTCGGCCGATGGCTGGAGTCCCCGTCCCCGTGCTCGTCGGGACGGCCCCCCCGCCGACATCGTCCGCAGCCGCTGCAGCCGGGCGCGGCTGGCTGGCGATCCCGATTGGAGGCTCGCCTCGGGCGGATCGGAGTCGGGCTGCTGGCGGCAGCGGGGGCGGTATCGATTCCCGGCCAAAGCGGCGAGCGTGCTGCGGACGGACCGCGATCACGATGTCGTCCTCCGGCTCCGAGCCACGACGAAAACGCCCCAGCTCCGAGCCACGACGAAACCTCCCCAGCTCCGTCCCCACAGCGCCCTCTCCCGCCCGTCCCCGCAAAGCAAGCCATCCAGTCCTTCCTTCCATCCCCCTCGGCACGCAGATTATCCCGGTCGCCGGGACGTCGCCTAAACGCCTTTGGCGGTCCCCGTATCTGTGCGTGTTGGAGAAGCGGTTCGGCGGGCTCCCGATCTCCGCTCCGGCAAAGATCCCGTCGTGGCTGGTTTCCGTCCTGCGCTGCGGTCGCTGCACAGAGAAGTGTCATCGGTGCTCGCGAAACCTGCCCCACCGCCGACGTGCTGGAGTCCGCTTCGCGAGGGGCGGAGTGCACAGAGAGCGCTCCCGCACGCTGGACTCACTCGAGGGCTGGTGGTGCCTTTTTTGCTTCTTTCTTTTCCTTTCTTTTCCTCTCTCGCTATTGCCGCATGGCACTGCATGAATACGATGGGACGGTATGCAATGTAGGTGAACTCTGGGAGGGACACCTTTCCTGCTCCGGTCTAGACCGAGGACATTCATCGCGACCAGCGACGTTCCATCCTCCGCCCTGCAGCAGACCGACGCCGCCGCCGCGTGCGATACATACCTTCCACCCACCGACGTATGTATATTATGTATGGGGCTGGAAGACAACGCGCTAGGAAAGGAGAAAAAAGGAATATCGACTCGTGAGGTTTCGGACCTGCACGGTGGAGATGGGCGATGGGAGATGCGTGATCCAGTCACACAGCATTCGCCCAGCGAGGCCTGGCCATGATGGCTGGAGAACAAGGCGAGCGGACGGACGGACGGACGGGCGGACAGGCGGACGGGCGGGCGGGAAGGAGGTGGGCATCCTGGGTCCCAGCAAGCGCTTCGTATACTCGTCGACAGAGTACGTACCCCGTCAACCCCGTCACGAGCAGCACGATACGGATGACTAGCTATCAGCACGGCTCGGTGCAGCTTCCCGAATATCTATGTATCCCACCCAACTCTCGCTCTCGCTCTCGCTCGCATCGGGGGCTGATGCATCCGATGCTCCCACTCGCTGCATAAAACCCCCCCGCTCGGGTGCTCCACGCAGCAGCAGCGCGTCCACTTTTTTTTCGGCGGCGACGAGGTATCTTTCGACCTGTCGCCCACAGCGGTTTTCCTCTGATCGTCTGGACGCGCAGGCGGCCGCCGCCGTGTTTTCCTGCTCCGTGGCCGGAGTTGCCGCCATGGTGGAGTGGCGGTGGTTGTGGTATCATAGTATGTAGGTAGGGAGTCGGATTGCTTCCAGTCTGCGGGCAGCCGTCCAACGTGGGAGCGGGACTGGACTGCCAGCAGCATCCATCCGTCCATCCGTCCCAGCAGCAGCTCACTTGGCGTCTTCTCCGTATCGGCTCGTCGATGTTCGGTTCCTTTCTGGGCGTGCTGCTGCTGATCGAAAGACACGCAGGCTTTTTTTTTATTTTTATGTTTACTACTATTATCACTGCTTCGTTATTATTGCGCATGCGGGTCCCCAGCACACATTCGAATCTGTGTATGTACCCTTTACCTTACCCTGACCCCCTCCCGCCCCCCATCAGTCGTGTATCTATGTACCCAAGGGCGGAGCATGGAGTGGGTATGTAGATAGAGTGGCCGCGGTTGCAGCTGCAGTTGCAGTTGCGGCTGCTCTACTGTTGCCCGTCCGCTGGCAACTCCAATCCGATATGATATCGCCGATGGTGTTTTTTTCCACCCCTGGAACGGCAAGTGTACTCTTGCTGGCCACAGGACGGCCAAGGCTGGCTGGCAGGCTGGCAGGCTGGCAGGCAGGCTGGTAGACAGTCGCCAACTCGGTCCGCCAGCCCAGCGGACAGACATGATTCGACAATAAAAAAAACCGATCGGGCTGGGAGTCCCAAGCCACACGTGTAAGTACATATTGCCCACACTCTCTCCTCCACTTGGTCCCCCACTCGCACCATCCTCCTCGCCCAAAAAAAAACAAAAATATTCCCCTCCCGAGCCAGGGGCCTCGACAGGGTTTATCTGGACACGACCGGGTCCGGTAAAGTCTCCATGTCAGACACACTCGGCGGCAGCGGGGTAGGGATCAGTTCTGTGGTATGCTAAATAAGTATCTATGCAGCGGACAAGAGAAGTCTCGCGGAAGAGGCCAAGGAGGGTCAAGTCGGAAAGCGTACATAAAAGCGCCAGAGACGAAGACGGAGCTGGGCGAGAAGACGCGAATACGCCCCCTCCCAACAGAGCTCGGTCGCTACTGTACCCTGCCCGGGCGTGGCGTCCCTTCTGCAGCCTGCACGAGTGCTGCGTCCGCCCTTGTATGGCCTGGTCCCCCCCCCCTCCTCGTATGGGCCCGTGGCCGTCTTCTCTCTGGAACCAGCTGGTCACGATTGTCCGACCGAACGAAACGAACGACCCGGGGAAATTTTAGTGAGCAAGCCACGCTGCGGCCGGCATCACGTATTCCAGTCCCCTGCCTTGCTCACCAGATATCTGCTGCTGCTGCTGCTGGCACTCAGACTTGCGCATTGGCGTAGCGTCCATCGCGCCCTCTCGTACATAGCTGTGACTGCCAGCGCCTGGTCCCCCCCCCCGTATCCACCCAGCCTGGGGAAATATTTGATGATCCACATGCGGTCGGGAGAAAGGGCCATCCGGCATCGTTCCTCCTCCGCCTCCAGGTCCCCTTCTCTTCTCTTCTCCCTCTAGTCAGTCAGTCACAGTTAGCCGGCAAGCAAGCCTCAGGAAGGATCGCGGCTACCATCGCTACCACTACTAACATACCACCCACACACCGCCCCCCCCTCCTTCCCTCCCCTCCCTTCCCTTCCTCCAAACGCTTCCCAGCAAGTTTTCCCCTTTCTTTCGGATTCGCGACTTGTCGAGCCGGGGCCGGCAGGCGGTGTCTGCCCTTTGCGTGCTTTCGGCAGAGGTAGAGAAAAAAAGAAAGAAAAAACGCGCACGTAAGCATACGCAGGACAGCGGGGCCGGGAGAAGGGAGAAAGAGACAGTGCCGGCGAGGGAGAGAAGTGTGAGAGAGAGGAGTGAGTGCGAGAGAGAGTGCGTGAGTGAGAGTGCGAGTGCGTGTGCGAGAGAGAGCGAGAGTGAGAGAGTGAGAGAGTGAGAGAGAGAGGGAGGGAGGGAGAAGAGAGAAGAGAGAGATACCGACGCAGACCCGGGGGCTCTTCGGCCTGCTCGGGTGGTCTTGTACCCCACGATAGCACGCCCAGCGCCGCATGCTGGAGGGGAGTGACTGCATCCCATTATCTCCTGTCCCGTCCCGTCCTGTCCTGCCCTCTGCGCCCAGCTTCCCCCATCGTCCGCTGTGTTTCCTCGTCGGCCGTGATCACCAGCCCGCCCAGACGGCCCATCCTACGTGCCGGGTCCTGCAGTCTCCCCAATCGTGGTTGGGAACGGCAGTCCACCCAGCAATCAATACCTTGTCCTGCTGTTGACATTCTCACCTTCTTCCTTCCCTCACTTACCCACGCCCATCGACCCACCACCCTCCCGTATCCCCCCCCCCTCTTATCCTTATCCGCCTTCGTTGGCGCGAAGGGGCCGACAGAAGAAACGGAATTCCAACCGACGGGCCCCCGGGCTGGAGTAAGGCTCGCTCTATATCGTCCACTATTGGCCACATTTGGCCACTATTGGCCATGGTGGAGCCCCGGACTATCCCGGTCGAGGGCCTGACTGCTGGGGGCGGGAGCGGACTCGAGGATGTAAAGCATCCCTCCCCCGCCACAAGCCCCAAACAGCCCTCCGCGGTACACACTTGCTCGCTCCCTTCCCAGGAGACATCAACCGGTACCACCGCCCCCTCCTCCGCCTCCTCCGCCTCCGCCACCACCACCATCCCCACAACCGCAACCAGCTCCACTTATCCTTCTGCCGCCACTACTGCCGTCTTGGGGGCCAGCGCGAGTTCAACTCGCCGCACACCAAAGAGGCAGCCCTCCGACGCATCTCTGTCGTCCTCGAGCACAAGTTCTTCGACCGTCTCCAGCCGTGCCATGCCCACCATGCTGAGGGAAGGCACTACTCCAACGCAGCGGATCAGTCGGGCGAAGAAGGGCAAACGGGTCCATGCTTGCAACCATCCGGGCTGCGAGAAGGTCAGTTCTAGTTCGAGTACCGCTCTTCTTCTGGGGCATCTCCAACTGACGCCTTCCGATCCAAGATCTTCACCCGGGCAGAGCATCTGAGGTGAGCAAACAGCATCGTGGCCGGGCGGTTCGTGGGCTCCAGCTTTCGGACGGGCTTCTAACCGCAATCTCTCAGACGGCATCAGTTGAATCACAGCACCGAGGTGTTCTACAAATGTGATATGTGCGAGAGGACGTTTGTCCGGCAAGATCTGTTGACCCGACATACCGAGCGCCAGTATGGTCCTTTTGATTCCGCAACACGCGCGGCGTAGCCTCCCCCCGCTAACACCCAGGCCAGCGCAACCCAGGCCAGAAAGGCCGTTCAGACACTAGCATTGGCACAACGGCATCGACAGTTCTCAAGCCATTTTGGCATCAACGCCATTGCGGTATTAGCGCCGCCTCCGCCGCCGGACTATGGGGGGAATGCACACGTTTTTGATGCGAACGCTCGACTCGGGAGCCACGTCCAAGATGCGAACATCTTGGGCTCACACCAACAGCAACAGCAACAACAACAGCAACAACAACAACAACAACAACAACAACAGCACTCTTCGCCATCGGGATCGATAGTGGTGAGCTCAATGGCCGGATATGCCCCGAGCTATTCGGCACCGGTTTCGATACCGATCACACAACCTCCGGATGTTCCGCCAGATTTTTCGACTTCGGAAGCAGCGGCGCCGTCATCCTCGGGACTGCGAGGGTCTCACCTTCCATTTCACTTGCAACATAACGAGCCCCAGCGACAACCGGAACAGTACTTGGTGGCAGGAATACCCCACGCAGAGGCACTCAGACGACCTTCGGTATTGAGCATGGACCAGCACCAGCACCAGCAGCAACAACAGCAGCAGCAACAACAGCAGCACATGTATAACGGCACAGGTGCTCAGAGATCGTGGGACAACTATGACTGGCTATTCGATGCTGGCTATCCGGACCAGGTGGTGATGGAGATGAACCAGAATCAGGTGGCGTACTTGCATCCGTTGGAAATCCAATATTACGCCAACATGGGTGACGCACCGGGGGTCAAAGGCGGAAGTGGGGGAACGCCGCCATTTTACCACCCGCTGGACGAGCCAGTACTCTCGCACGTCTTGCTACTGGTGGGAGACACGCCGAACTTGCACCCGGGCAATGTCGGAATGGCGGCGATGCAACGATATCTCAGGCTTTACTGGACGGACTTCCATCCGCTGTTTCCGCTTCTCCACAGGGCCACCTTTGTTCCGAGCGTACAGATGGTGATGCTGGTGGCAATAGTGCTGGCCATCGGAAGCTCCTTTGCGGACCCAGAGGCCAGTCATTTCTCAATGGCGGTGTACGATAAAGTCAGAGGGTGGATACTGAACGTAAGGCGCCGCCAGTCAGGCGTTTTGGTGGGACGAGCCGCTGATCTCTGAAAGTCCGAAGAATTCTCATCACATAATCCCAGCGTTCTCACGCAGCAGCTCATTCTGTTGACGGACGTGTTCGGCAAGATGCGGTCCACAAGGTCCCACCTGGAGGGAAGCCAACTCGAGCTCATCCTATTGGACGTGAGTACAAGCAGTGGGCCGATAGCTTTCCGGGAAGAGAAGGCACTGACGGGGCGTTTCCAGAACCTTCGGAGGAGCCAGGGCCTGAACACCGACCCGCTACAGGGCGTCAGGAGATGTCACCGGTCAGGTCAGGATTACGATTACGAAGCCGAATGGCAATCGTGGATAGAATTGGAGGCAAAGAAGAGGTTTTTTTCTTTCCCCCCACCAACGCCGCGCTCGCCCATACCACGTTCGAAACTGACTTTGCAAGGGTTGCGCTTCTGTTTTTCTATTGGGATGCCCAGCAAGCGACCCTCTTTGGCCGCGACATGTGCCAGACCGTCTTCGATGTACGCATTCAGCTCCCTTGCGACGAGTACCTCTGGTGCGCCAATTCGCCCAGCGAATGGATCGAGCGGATAGACAATGTTCAAGACGGCCAAGGCTTCCTGGACACCCTCAAAATCTTCCTCGACAGCCGTCGCGATCCCCCAGCGCTTTCTCCTTTCAGCCTTGTGCTGATCCTCCACGGCTTGATCGCAGTCGGCTTGGATCTACAGCGAAGGGCATCGCCCGTATCTCCGGACGCAGAAGATTCGGCGACGAAGCAAGCCCGGATTTCGCGCGGACTCGAAACCTGGCGGACCGGGTTCGAGGCGCTGATGCCACAGGTGCTCGTGCAGAGCTGGTACCAGAAGGTGCTATTGATGTTCCACATGGCGCACGTCGCCTTGCACACGAACCGACAGGTGCTGCTCGCGGCGGCCGGCGACCGCCGGTTCTTCCGGCGCAACTCCAACGACTTCTACCGAGCCAAACACGAACTGCAGCGCTGGCTCGCATTGCCCTCGGCGCAACTCGCCACTTGGCACGCAGTGCAGATCTTACTCAGATTCCTCGGCTCAGTGCAAGTGTACCAGCAGGACCTCTACGTCATATGGTCCACCTACCTGGCGGCCTTGATCTGTTGGGCGTACGGCCAGAGCGAGGGGCCGGATAAACAGCAGCAGCAGGACGAACCCGTTCGCTGGGATCTGGAGCAGGATATGCGGCTCTACTTGCAGCAGATGAATACGGATACGTGGGAAAATCTCGCACTCGTGCGGAGGCAGTACCGGACGCGGACGAAGGGCCTGCTAGCCGTAATGGGCGACACGATGAAGATGACCAGGTGGGGGCTAGTGCAGGAAGGGCTCGAGATTCTGAAGAGGCTGAGGGATCAGAAGAGCATCAGCGTGTGATTGGTTGTTTTTCTGGGCGGACCGCTGGGAGCAGGCCGCCGCATTTTCGCCACCGCAAAGCTATCTATCCGCTGGCAAGGCATTTTGATTTCTTATTATTATTATTTCTTGTTTATTTCTTGTTGTTTTATTTTCGGGGTCTGGGATCATATCTTATAGGGAATTGGCGTGGATTTTTGGTTAGGTTTTTATTTATTTTGTCCTCACGGTTTGTCTGGAGTCTTCATCTCTTCTGGTTTCACATCTTTTGAAAGTTGCACAAGCTATACGTACCATCTACGTTTACTTTCTCGATCAGCCTTTTTCCCCCGCTCCACTCGGCATGTGCATTTGAAGTTTTTCACTCCTCCCCTCCCCGGGCCTACCTCTCCTTCCTACCCAGCTATGTAGCGTGTTTTGTTTTATTTTTTTCATTTGCGTACCTTTTTTTTTGTCTTTTGTTACCAAATATGAATATTTGGCTGGTTTTGTCCGGGAGCGGGAGGGGGCGGGGGCGGGGGGTGGGGGGTGGGGGGTGGGGGGTGGGGACCGGAATTACTGCTGTCGATATGGTTTTTTTTTGTGGATTTACATCTATTATTTATATATGGACCAGAGAACCCAAGTTCCTCGGCGTTTTTTTTTTTGTATCCAATCAAGCTTCGATGAGTTCGCAATTGACGCTGGGCCTATTGGGGGCGGGGGGCGGGGGGCGGGAGGAGGGGTGCGGGGAGAAGGGTAAATACGGTTCATAGTACTCGCATACATATCTAGAGGTGCCAATTCGTCCGAGTTCTTGGGCAGCACTGGCCACACCGCGATATAGTGTGTGCAAATTGCAAAGTGCAACTTTTTTTTTTGGAGGGGGGGGGG
>Ga0307516_10003535_pt1 | contig 19992 bp, 17 predicted proteins | sample 19_EM_MG_FD_203310 | JGI IMG/M metagenome (GOLD analysis project Ga0307516, IMG submission 203310) | Populus trichocarpa ectomycorrhiza microbial communities from riparian zone in the Pacific Northwest, United States - 19_EM | ecosystem: Host-associated > Plants > Roots > Unclassified | place...
AGCGGCGATACACCGGCGAGTTCGGCGATGTCCTTGCGCCGCCGCCCTCGCCGGACCACAACACGATCCGCGCACGAAGCGCCACATCGGCCGGAACATCCCGCGACCCGGCCAACTCCCGTAGTTCTGCCATCTGTTCAGAGGAGAGATCCATACCAGACTCAACGATCACACGAGCCTCAGGTTCCACGAACGGGATCACGAGACACTAGTCCGGCCACCGCTGAGAGCTGTGCTGAGATCGCAGCAGAAACAACGCGCAAATGGCGATGACCGATGGCTGCTTGGCTGGAGCGCAAGCCGCATAACTCACCGATGCGCCAGGGCGAGAGGTTCAACCGGTAGGCGAGCCTGAGCACGTATCCAGGCAGCGACTCCTCGGGGGGAGGGGCAAGACTTCGCGGGAGCACCCTCCGGGCCGGATGGAACATCGGGGTGACTCCGCGGCAGAGCTGGTGTCAGACCAGACCGCGTTTTGCCTCGTCGCGGTGTGGAGGTGTGCATCGTCGGTCCACCGCGGCTCCTTGCGTAGAACTGCGGTGTGTCCGACAGCCGCGTCCGGAGGTACCAAAGCCAGCCCTGTTCGCTTCGTCTTCATGTCGTTTAGCATGCTCTTGCCGCAGTGACACGACTGTCGAACAGCGAAATCCACAGAGGAAGTTAACGTCGCGAGCGTTGCTGGATGTGCCCGAAGTGTCGCGGGCCACTGCTCGTCCTTCCAGGTGGCGATCTTCGAATCGCCCCTCTCGCTGGCTTTGCGGGCTGGGGCCTGCACGCTTTCCAGCCGATCCGGTGCAGCAGCAGGTCGAGCCCGGCCAGGGTGTACTCGACGCCGAACCGGCGGCGCACGACTTCGGAGACCCGTACCAGCGTCCAGCACTGGTCGCGACAGCTACACGCGGTCGGCTCGACTTCCAACTTCGTTTCCAGAGCGCGCAGTTGACTGGCGCTGAGCTTGCAGCGTGCGCCGTCAGGACCCTTGAAAGCCCGGGCCTATCGACCATACGAAGTCAAAGCCCGACGCCAGCGGTTCGCTGACATCCGGATCGCCCTGAACCGCCGGACCGCCCACCGGCCCTTGCCTCGATCAAGTCAGCTGCCGTGCGCCGGACTTGTTCACGCCGATCCCGCTCCTCGGCCGTCAACCCACCGCCAGTTGAAGTCCTGGAACTGCTACGTGCAACGGGTGCCCAGCTGGAGCGATCCCCCTCGTGACCTGCGCTGTACCAAAGTGCCAACTATCTCTCTGATTCCGTGCCTCCAGCCGCTGAAGCTACTTGGCATCAGTGCAGGTCACGAAGGTTGCCTTGTGCCAACTACCGATCCTGGTCACACGCCGTTGTGACGGGGGTACGGCACGAGGGCATGCTGAAACACCCCGACGAGGTCGCCAAGGCGATCCTGAACGACTGATGTCGCGTGAATGAGGTCATCGGACGGCTGCGCGTGTTCGGCGATGGTCACATCTACGGCCGGTTCTCACACACCGTGCACACCCGACGCGAGCGCTGGTGACTTCTGCTCCGCCGCAGCCGTACCCAGTACCCGTCAGGGCTCGTCCGTGATCGACTGCAGGACCGACTCGAGGACAGCGTCGAGTACGGCCTGGGCCTGGTCGCCGGAGGGGAGGGCCCGCGCGATCGTGATCGCGCCCACGATCGAAGCGAGGAGGGCCCAGGCCAGCTGTACCTGTTCCTCCTTCTTGCCGCGCATGGCGGGGGCCAGGATGGCGATCACATCGACCATCCGGTGCCGGTACGCCTCACGGACCGAGTCGCTTGCCCTCGCCACGTCCGCGCTCAGTGACGGCATCACACAGCCGTGTCCGGGGTCCTCACGGTGCAGGTCGCTGAGGTAGACGCGGAGCGACTCGCGGAGCAGTGCGCGGCGCTCGGCCGGCTCCTTGTCGGCGAGGCGGGCGAACTCGATACCGAGCTGGGTGGCCACGACCTCTTCGAGGACCGCTTCCTTGTTGGCGAAGTTGGAGTAGAGGGCCCCTGAGGTCACCTGGGCCGACGCGGCAAGTCCGTCGACCCCGACGCCGTGGAAACCGTTCTCCTTGAGCGTACGGCCCGCTTCCCGCACGATCGCGGCCTTGGCCTGCGCTTTGTGCTCCTTCGAGTACCTCATCCCCGGCCCCCTCCTCTACGTCTCCGAACTTACGGGGCACTTTAGGGTAGCGCTCGTTATATAACGAGCGCTACGCTATGAGGGTCAGACGCCGTCACCGGAACGAAGCGAGAGAAGGAACAGAGCCATGTCTGCTACCAGCAAGGAAGCCGTCACCAAGACCGTGGAGGTCGGCGGGACCCCGTTCGCCTACCGCGAGGTCGGCCCGGCCACGGGCGTCCCGGTGGTGTTCCTGCACCACTTCACCGCGGTACTGGACGATTGGGACCCCGAAGTCGTCGACGGCATTGCGGCCGAGCGGCGCGTCATCCTGGTCGACCTCCGGGGCGTAGGCGGCTCCGGCGGCACCACCCCCGACAGCATCGAAGCCATGGCCGACGATGCGGTGGCGTTTCTGGAGGCGCTCGGACTGAGCACGGTCGACCTGCTGGGCTTCTCTCTGGGCGGCATGGTCGCCCAGTTGATCGTCCAGCAGCGGCCCGACCTGGTCCGCCGCGTCATCCTGGCCGGCACCTCACCGGCCGGAGACGAGGGGCCTGCCGCCACGGGGGCCATCCTCCAGGCCGCCATGGAGAAGGCGGGCGCCCAGAGCAAGCACCCCAAGCACTTCCTGTTCTTCTCGCCGACGGTGACCAGCCAGGCGGCCGCGGACGCCTTCCTCGCCCGTCTGGACGAGCGCACGCAGGACCGCGACGCGCCGGTGTCCAACGAGACGATCGGCGCGCAACTGGCCGCCCTCGCGAAGTGGGAGCAGGGCACCTCGCCCGTGGGCCTGGGGGACGTGAACAAGCCTGTCCTGGTCGTCAACGGTGACGACGACACGATGCTGCCGACGATCAGCTCGTTCCACCTCGCCCGGTTGCTGCCCGACGTCCGGCTGAGCGTCTACCCCGACTCGGGCCACGGCGGCATCTTCCAGCACCACGACCTGTTCGTGGCACAGACGCTGGACTTCCTCCGCCACTGACACGGAAAACGCCCACCACCGCGCCGAGCAACCCCGCCCGGGCCCTGCCGCCACCCCGGCAGGGCCCGGAGCGCCGGGGCGGCGACGATCCCAGGTGGCGGGCAGCTGTATCACCCAACCGGTCAGGTGATCCCGGTCGACGGCGGGTGGATCACCAGCTCCCCCTCGCTTCCCTGAGAGTGCGATACGGGGGTTCAGACGATGATCGCGAAAGTGACCGACGACCGTCAGGAGCTGGGCACGCCCCAAGTCCCGGCCCTGGTCGTCGTCGGCCGGCACGACGTCATCTGCGGAGTGCGCTGGGCCGAGGAGTTGGACAAGCTGATCCCCGAGTCGCGGCTCCTGGTACTGGAGAACAGCGGACACTTCGGCCACGTCGAGGAGCCCGAGCGTTTCTCCCGTGAAGTGCTGGACTTCGTGACCGCCGGGGCCGCGTAGACGTAAGGCTGGACGTCGGTTCAGGCGTCAGGTCGGGCCGGCGTGGTGAACGGTCAGGGCGATCTGTACCCGGTTGGTGAGTTCCAGCTTGGTGAGGATGTGCGAGACATGGGCCTTGACGGTGGCCAGACTCATGTACAACTCGGCCGCGATCTCCGCGTTGGTCTTGCCCTGTCCCACAGCCACCGCGACCTCCCGTTCCCGCTCGCCCAGCCGGTCGAGTCTGATGCGCGCCGCGGCGGTCTCCGGCCGCCAGTCCGTCCCATGGCCCTGGGTGACACGGGCGATGAGCTGCTCGGTCACCGCGGGTGACAGTACCGGCTCACCGGCCTTCACCCTGCGCACCGCCGCGACGATCTCGGCGGGCGAGGTGTGCTTGAGCAGGAAACCGGCCGCGCCGGCGGACAGCGCACTGAGGACCTGGTCGTCGGCCTTGAAGGTCGTCAGCATCACGACGGCCGGCGGATCGGGACGGGCCCGGAGCATCCGGGTTGCCTCCAGGCCGTCCACGCCGGGCATCCGGATATCCATCAGCACCAGGTCGGGGGCGTGCTCGTCGACCAGGGCGGGGACCTCGCTGCCGTCCCCCGCCTCACCGACGACCTCGATGTCGTCTGCGCCGCTGAGCATCAGGCGCAGTCCCGAGCGGACCAGCGGGTCGTCGTCGACGAGCAGGACACGGATCATGCGGGCCAGGGTAGCCAGGCCCGCAGCACATGGTCTGCTCCGGTCATGCCGTGGCTGAATCTGCCGCCGGCCAGCGTGACGCGTTCCTCAAGGCCGATCAGCCCCTGGCCGGCACCCGGAATGCCGTCGCGTGGGACACCTCGTCCGACCGGGTTGGTCATCTCCAGGCTGAGCCCGTCGCCGGGGCCGCCCTCCACGGTGATTTTGACCGGCGAAGCGTGGGCGTGTTTTCTGGCGTTCGTCAGGCCCTCCTGGACGATCCGGTAGGCCGTGAGTCCGGCGATACCCGTCGGACCGCCCGGCTCGACACCACGCATGTCGAGGTCGACCCGCATACCGGCGTTCTGCGACTCCTTGACCAGGTCGGGCACCTCGGCAAGACCGGCCTGCGGAGGCCGGGTGCCGTCCACGGCGGGGGCCTCGGCCGGTGAACGCAACACCCGCAGCACCACCTGCAGATCATCGAGGGCCTGGTGTGCGCTCTCCCTGATCACGGCGGCGGCGCGGGCGGTTTCCTGCGCGGACGCGCCGGAGTTGAACTCCAGGGCTCCCGCGTGGACGCTCAGCAGGGACAGCCGGTGCGCCAGGACATCGTGCATCTCCCGGGCGACGTCCTCCCTGGCCTCACGCTGGGCGTGCCGGGCACGGAGTACGGCCTCCGCCTCGGCTCGTTCGGTGCGGTCGCTCAAGGAGCGGACGAACAGACCCCAGCCAACCGCGGCGGCGATCAGGACCGTAAGGATCACCGCGTTCGCGATCGGCACCCCGGCGACGTAGGGGCTCGTCAGAAAGTGGACGGGTATCGGCAGCAGCGCCAGCAAGGCGACAGTCAGGATGGTGCGCGGGGGCCTGAGGACGGCGACCGTGAAGAGCGCCACGACCAAGGGCACCACGGCCGGGGTGATCGCCGCGGCCCCTATGGCCGCCACGGCGACAGCGGTCGGCCACCGCCTGCGCCACCACAGCATCCCGATGGCGATCAGGGAGATCGGGTTCACCGCCCAGGTGAAACCGAGCAGCAGCGGCGACGAGAAGATCAGGCCGGCGAACGGCCATGTTCCTGAACCCAGTTCCGGGCTCAGCGCCAGATCGCCCCTGATCTGGACAAGAGAGAGGGCGGCTGACAGCACAAGGGCCAGCACGACAATGCCGAGGTCGATGATCTTCTCACGTCGGTAACCACTCACAAGCGACAAATGTAGAGCGGCCGCCGACGGGCGCCCAGGGCCGAAGGGCCCGCCCGGCAAAACACAGACTTTGGTCTATCGCCTCACCCGGTGCGGATTACGCCTTTGGTCGGCGCGAACACAGACTTTGTGCCGAAGCCACTCATGGACCAGCGCTCTTAGCGTTCCGGGAGTCACACCGCAGCTCTTCCCTTCCATGAAAGGCACGGCCTTGAAGAAACACGTACTGCTCCTGTCGGGAGCGCTGCTCGCGCTCTGCGGCGGGGTGCCGCTGGCACAACGGCTCTACGCCCATCTCACGCTCTGGGGATTCGGCGTACCGGCCTACGGGCCGTCGTTGACCAAGCTGGCCCTGGTGCTCGTCGGCGTCGCGGCACTGCTCCTCGCCACGCGTCCATGGCAGCACAATGACTGATCCGCAAGAGACCCCGGCGCTGGAGGCGGTGGGACTCGGCAGGCGCTACAAGCGCGGCTGGGCGTTGCGGGACTGCTCGTTCCGATTGCCGGCCGGGCGGATCTGCGCGCTGGCCGGCCCGAACGGCGCCGGCAAGACGACCTTGCTGTCGCTGGCCGCCGGTCTGCTGGAGCCCAGCACGGGCACCGTCCGGCTGGGCGGGCATGCGGCCCGGTCCGCGAAGGCCCGGCAGCACACCGCGTTCCTCGGCCAGGAGAAGGCGCTCTATCCGCGCTTCCGGGTCTCCGAGATCTTGCGCATGGGCCGTGAGCTGAATCCGACCTGGCACCAGGAGACCGCCGAACGCGTCGTCGCCGCGGGCAATGTCCCGATGGACGCCAGAGTCGGCACCCTGTCCGGTGGCCAGCGCACCCGGGTCGCCTTCGCCCTGGCTCTGGGCAAGCGGCCCCGGCTGCTGCTGCTCGACGAACCGATGGCCGATCTGGACCCGCTGGTCCGGCGGCAGATGATGGACACGCTGATGGCCGAGGCCGCCCAGCACGGTTCGACCGTCGTGATGTCCTCCCATCTGGTGTCCGAACTAGAGGGAGTCTGCGACTTCCTGGTGCTGATCGGTGACGGCACGGTCCGGCTGGCCGGTGATGTGGACGAGCTGAGAGACGCCCACCGGATGGTCTCCGGCCCCGGCGCGCACGCGGACAGGATCGCGAACGCGCCCGGCCAGGTGACCGTCGACACCCACAGTGCGGGCGGGCGCACCACAGCTCTGATCCGCCGGCAGGGCCCGCTTCCCGCGGACGCCGAGTCGGTTGTGCCGAGTCTGGAGGAACTGCTGCTGGCGCACCTGCGGACGGACGGCACAGCACCGCTGATCACGACCACCGCACGTGCCGGTTCGCACCACGAGGTGACGACATGAGTACGTTCTCGGCCTCTTCCCTGCCATCGGCCCGTCCCTCGGCTCCGACCAGGTCGGCACTACGGCTGCGGGGGCTGACCTGGCTGGTCTGGCGGCAGAACCGGCTGGCGTTCTGGATCGGTCTCGCAGTCGCGGCCGCTGTCGCGGCGTACGCGATCGTGCGGCACCAGGAGATGGCGACCGCCATCGCCCAAGGGCATCTCGACGCCTGCCGGGGCACCCGGATCGGGGCCGGGGACTGTTCCAACAAGCTCATGGCCTTCACACAGACCCATCAGTTCCCGATGCGCCGGCCCCTCCAGGTCATGCTGGCGCTGCCGTTGGTGTTCGGCATCTTCCTGGGCGGCCCCCAGCTGGCACAGGAACTGGAGTCCGGAACCTACCGGACCGTGTGCACGCAGTCCGTCACACGGCTGCGCTGGTTCGCGGCCAAACTGCTCGTCCCGGTGGTCCTGACGGTACTGATCAGCGGGACGATCGCCGCCGCGATGACCTGGTGGTGGCAGCCGGCGGGGCATCTGCTGGGCGATTCGTTCCCCTGGTGGCAGTGGTATCCCTACGACGGCATCGGCCCCGTGGTGGTCGGCCTGTCCGTGCTGTCCCTGCTCATCGGCGTGACCGCGGGCCTGATCCTGCGCCGTACCGTCCTGGCGATGGGCGCGACCGTGGTCCTGAGCGCAGGTGCGATGTATCTGCTGGAGTCGGTCCGGGGGCATCTGCTGCCCACCACCCTTGCCACCGTTCAGCACACGACCGACTCGGCGGCTCCGGCGAACGCGTGGGTGCTCTCCGAGGGCCCGGTCGACGCGGCCGGGCAACGGGTGCCGGATCTGCTCAGTTGCTATGCGGCCGACGACTACCCGAAGTGCCTGGTCCAGCACGGCAGGACCGGCCGCTGGGCGGAGTTCCATCCGTCGTCCCAACTGTGGCCCCTCCAGTGGGCGCAGACCGGCCTGTGCCTGTTGCTGGCGGCCGCGCTCGCCGGGCTGTGCGTCTGGTGGATCCGCCGCCGCCCGGCCTGACCTACGTCGGCAATCTCGTCAATCACCCGTTCCAGGAATAGGTTTCCCATGCCCTTTTACAGGCGCATACGACGGTCGCGCGTACTCGTCGCCCTCGCGACCGCCGTGATCACTGTCCTCGCCGTGGCGGTGACTCTGGCCCTGACGGTCACGACGTACGACCACACATCGCCGCGCGCCGCCCGGGGCCAGGCGTCAGGCGCGGTGGCCGGGGATATCGACTGCCGTACGGCGAAGTGTGTGGCCCTCACCTTCGACGGCGGTCCCAGTCCGACGACCCCCGGGCTGCTGGACATTCTGCGGCGGGAACATCTGCACGCGACGTTCTTCCTGCAGGGCAAGGGCCATATCGCCAAGTACCCCGAGATCATCCGTCGTATCGCGGACGAGGGGGACGAGATAGGCAACCACACCTGGAATCACAAGGTCCTGACGCGGATCGGCGCGGCCGACGCCCGTCAGGAGCTGGCCCGCACGCAGAACGCCATAGAGAGGATCACCGGCACCAAGCCCGTCCTGATGCGGCCGCCGCAGGGCCGCACCAACCGCGACGTGGCCAGGATCTGCCGGGAGTTGGGGCTGGCGCAGGTGCTGTGGAGCGTCACGGCCAAGGACTACGAGACGACCGACTCGGCCCTGATCGCCAAGCGGGTGCTCGACCAGACCCACCGCGACGGCGTCATCCTGCTGCACGACCTGCACAAGGGGACCGTGCCCGCCGTCCCGGGGATCATCAAGGCGCTCAAGCGGCGCGGCTACACCATCGTCACGGTGTCGCAGCTGCTCGCCCCTGCCAAGCCCCGGCCGGGGATGGTCTACCGGCCCTGAACGACCGGGCACCCTGCCCGAAAACGATGGGGACGGGCGTGCGTCCCTGCCGGATCACCGCGGCGTAGCGAACCGCTCGCGGCCACGGCTGCCACGCATGTCAGGACCGTGCGGGGGTCGGCTGCCGGGCCTCAAGGCGCAGCGTGTGCTGCGCGTTGCAGCGCGGTATCTGGGCTCGCGCGAGACGGGTGGTGTCAGTTCGAGGGCGTGATCTGGCGGTTTCGGACGGGCGGGCAGCGACGGGAGTGCCGCAGGAGTTCGGCGCTTGTTCCTGGAGCGGAAACACAAAGCCGTCGAAACCGTCGCCCGGCTGACCATCGACCCGCACGGCAACCCTCGCGGCTCTAGCCCCGGCTGTGCAAAGCCTGCGAGAGCGCGCTCATGCTGATGTCAACGATCGTGCTGAGCTGCTTCTGGCTCGCCCCGGCCCTGCTCATCACGGCCAGCGACTGGTTGACCGCAGTGATGTGAGTGGCGTAGTCCTCGGCGTCGCCCTCGGTCAGCTCCGCGGTGTTCAAGGCGGTCCGCAGCCGCGCACGCTGAAGCCCCACGGCCTCGATCGCACGCGCGGCGATAGCGGGGCTGAGTACTGGTGTTGCCATCGCGGTCTGAGCGACCAGACATCCGTCCGGCACGTCGGAGTCGGCGATGCGCTGGAGGGTGACCTCGAAAAACGCCTGTATCGCCCGCAGCGGTTCCCCGGACGCACCGGAGGAAAGTGCCTGCTCGTACCTGTCTCCGTACCGGACGGCGTAGCGGTCCAGGCACCGCAGGTAGAGGGAGTCCTTGTCGCCGAACGAGGAGTAGAGGGAACTTCGGTTCAATCCGGTCGCCCTGGAGAGGTCGTCGAGCGAGGTGTCGGCGTACCCGGCCCGCCAGAACTGGACCATCGCCGCGTCGAGCGCGATGTCCACGTCGAACTGCTTCTTCCCTGCGATCTCGAATGCACCCCTTCTTGAACCAGTCCATCGTGGCCTTGCCCATCCTATCTTGAACTGAACAGTTCAAGATGTGTTAGGTTCGAGGTATGACTGGCGCTGCCATCGCCCCGAACGGCTCCCCCGACCCGAACCACGTCCCCGGGCTGCCGCTGCGCGACCTCGCGGGTTTCACCCACCGCTGGGTCGACGCGGAGGGAATCCGGCTTCACGCCGTGGAGGGCGGCCGGTCGAGCGGCCCCACCGTCGTGCTGCTCGCCGGATTCCCGCAGACCTGGTGGGCGTGGCACAAGGTGATGCCGCGCCTTGCCGGGCGCTTCCACGTGATCGCGGTCGACCTGCCGGGACAGGGCCACTCCGATCGCCCCCAAGGGGGCTATGACACTCACACTCTCGCTTCGCGCGTCCAGGCCGCGCTGAGCGCGCTCAACGTGCCGAAGTACTGGCTCGCCGCCCACGACATCGGGGCGTGTGTTGCCTTCTCGCTCGCCCTGAGGTACCAGGACCGCCTGCACGGCGTGGCCCTGCTCGACGCCGGCATTCCCGGAATCACCCTCCCGGACGTCATCCCAACGGATCCCGAACGGGCCTGGAAGACTTGGCACTTGGCATTCCACCTGGTTCCCGAACTGCCCGAGACGCTGATCACCGGCCGCGAGCGTGACTACGTGGGCTGGTTCCTGAGGGTCAAGACACTGTCTCCGAACACGTTCGACAGCGCCGATATCGACCACTACGCCGCCTCCATCGCGGCCGAGGGAGGGCTCCGAGCGGCTCTCGCCTACTTCCGCGACGCCGCGGAATCAGCGCGCAAGAACCAGGACGCGCTCGCTCCCGGACGAGGGCACTTGACCATCCCGGTCCTGGGAATCTCCAGCTCCCACGGCTCGATCCCCGACATGGCCGCCTCCCTCAGCCCCTGGGCGGAGAACGTGACCGGCGTCGTCATCCCGGAAGCCGGACACTTCATTCCCGATGAGCAGCCCGACGCGACCGTGGACGCGTTGACCGCGTTCATCGATCACGCGCCTGCCGGGTAGAGGGTGTCAGGGAGTTCGCCACCACCAGATCCTCCGCGCGCCCTCGCCGAACCAGCAGTATGCCGACCGCGCACCCAGCCCCGCGTCGTCAAACGCAAGATGCAGGGGGCCTCAGCCGACGTGCAGCAGACGGATCGGTTCCCCGGCGACGAAGGCGGCGATGTCCTCCACCGCTTCGCCGTAGTAGGTGCGGTAGTTCGCCTCGGTGACATAGCCGAGGTGCGGAGTGGCCAGGACGTTCGGCAGGGAGCGCAGCGGGTCGTCGGCCGGCAGTGGCTCGGTCTCGAAGACGTCGAGCCCGGCCCCGGCGATCCGGTTCTCGCGCAGGGCGCTCAGCAACGCGGCCCGATCGACGATTCCGGCGCGTGAGGTGTTGACCAGACAGGCGCCCGGCTTCATGGCGCGTAGCTCCGTCTCGCCGAGCAGACCGCGGGTGCGCTCGGAGAGCACGAGATGGATCGACACGAAGTCACTGCGCCGCAGCAAGTCCTCCTTGCCGTCGGCCAGTTGGGCGCCCTCGGCCGCCGCCCGTTCCACGGTGAGGTGCGGGCTCCAGGCGAGGACCTCCATGCCGAAGGCGCTGCCGACGCGGGCCATGCGGCTGCCGGTCTTGCCCAGTCCGATCAGGCCCAGCGTCCGGCCGTGCAGGTCCTGGCCCACCGTGGACTGCCACGGCCCGCCCTCCCGCAGGGACCGGTTCTCCACCGTCAACTGCCGGGCCAGACCCAGGATCAGTGTCCAGGTCAGCTCCACCGGCGGGGTGCTGGCGCTGGCCGTGCCGCAGACGGTCACCCCGGCGGCAGCCGCTGCCGTGAGATCGATGGAGGCGTTGCGCATGCCCGAGGTCACGATCAGCCGCAGGCGCGGCAGGCGACGCAACAGGTCGGCGTCGAAGGGCGTCCGCTCCCGCATGACCACGACGATGTCGAAGCCCGAGAGGGCGTCGACCAGTTGCTCCCGATCGGTGAGGTGCTCGCGCAGGACGTGCACGTCCACTGTGCCGTCGAGGGCCGTCCAGTCCGCGTGCGTGAGGGCGGCGCCCTGGTAGTCGTCGAGGACGGCGCAGCGCAGGGTCATGACGGCTCTCCTTCTTCGCCGGTCATCTCGCGGATGACCTGTTCGGCGACGCGGAAGGACTTGAGGGCGGCGGGGACGCCGGCGTGGATCGACGTGTGGGGGAGCGTTTCCTGGAGGGTCGGGGAGTCGGTGGTCAAGGGCGTTCCGTCCTCTCCGGTGATGGGGCGGTGTCGTGCTGAGTGCTTCCGTCGATCAGCTTCACGCCGTACAGCCTTCCCGTAATCCATGATTCGGTGCAAGGGATGTCGCGGGTCCAGCGATCTGTGCGCGCTGTAGAAGGCTGGATGATGCGGGGGCCGGCGCTCGGGCAGCCTGACCACCAGCTCGTCCGCGGCCTCACCGCCCGACGAAGCGGCCCGACGTAGCGGCCCGACCGGTGGTATCGACCGGGCCCCCGGCCCATGGCAGGGTGGTGCCCATGAGCGAGGCCGACCCGGGGCTGTTCGGGCCCTCCTCCGTGACCTGGCAGATGCACGGCGACCCGATGATGTGGGTCGCCGGTATCCGCGCCCTCTATCTCCAGGCGCTGCACCCGCGCGCGGTACGTGGTGTCATGCAGAACTCCGACTTCCGCAACGACGCGTGGGGCCGGCTGATGCGCACCGCGGACTTCATAGGCACCACGACCTACGGCACCACCGAGGCCGCGGAGAGGGCGGGCACCCGGGTCCGCAAGATCCATGGCATGCTCGGAGCCACCGACCCCGACACCGGCGAGCGCTACGGCGTCGACGAACCCGAACTGCTGCTGTGGGTGCACTGCGCCGAGATCGACTCCTATCTGCACGTCGCCCGCCGCTCCGGCTTCCCGCTCACCGACGAACAGGCCGACCGCTACATCGGCGAACACCGGGTCAGCGCCCGTCTGGTGGGCCTCGACCCCGACGCCGTACCGGCGAACCGGGCCGAGATGACGGCCTATTTCGAGAAGGTGCGGCCGGAACTCGCCGCCGGACAAGACGCAGGCGCGGTGGACGACTTCCTGCTCCGCCCTCCGACGCACCCCCTCCTCGTCCCGGCGCGCGAGGTGCTGTGGCGGCGCGTGGCACATCTGGCGTACGCCGCCCTGCCGCCGTACGCCCACGAGTTGTACGGCAGGCCGGCCCCGGAACCGGCGACCGTCACCCGCCGACTGCGTGCCACGGGCACCCTGCTGCGCTGCGTTCCCGCACGTCTGCGCTGGCAACTTCCGCCCAAACACATCCTGCGCGCCATGGCCCGCCTCGGAGAGGACACCCGCCCGGCACCGTACAAACTCGGACGATAGCTCGCCATACTGGACCAGCCAGGGGCGGGCGGGGCCGGAGTCGACGGGGGCGGTCGCAGGAGATGGGGGACAGCAAGCTGATCCAGGGCCGGTACCGGCTGCTCGACCTGATCGGGCGGGGCGGTATGGGCGAGGTGTGGCGGGCGCGGGACGAGTCACTGGGCCGGCAGGTCGCCGTGAAGTGCCTCAAACCGCTGGGCGGGCACCACGACCAGGCCTTCACCGGGGTCCTCAGGGAGCGGTTCCGGCGCGAGGCCCGGGTGGCAGCCGCCCTCCAGCATCGCGGCGTGACCGTCGTGCACGACTTCGGCGAGTGGGACGGCGTCCTCTACCTCGTCATGGAACTCCTGGAGGGCCGCAACCTGAGCCAGCTCCTGGAGGACAACAAACAGCACCCGCTGCCCGTCCCCGATATCGTCGAGATCGCCGACCAGGTCGCCGCCGCCCTCGCCTACACCCACCGACAGGGCATCGTGCACCGTGACTTGAAGCCCGCGAACATCGTGCGGCTGACCGACGGCACCGTGAAGATCTGCGACTTCGGCATCGCCCGCCTCGGCCACGACATCGGCTTCACCTCCCGCCTCACCGGCACCGGCATCGCCATGGGCACCCCGCACTACATGTCGCCGGAGCAGATCAGTGGCGTCGAGGTCGACCAGCGCAGCGACCTGTACTCACTGGGCTGCGTGCTGTACGAGATCGCCACCGGGGCCCCGCCGTTCGACCTCGACGACCCCTGGGCGATCCTCATCGGCCACCGCGACACACCGCCCCGCCCGCCCCGCAGCCACCGCTCCGACCTGCCCGCCTACCTGGAGAAGGTCATCCTCGACCTGCTCGCCAAGCACCCCGAGCAACGCCCGAACGACGCCCGCGAACTGGGCCGCCGGATCAGCAACGGCCGCGCCACACCGACGTACGTGCCGACCGTCGTGACCCCGCAGCCACACCTGCGCCCGCCCGAGCCGGCCACCTCCCGCGCGGCCCGCCTGCCGTCCTGGACCCGTGGCATGACCACCGGCCACAAGGCCACCGGCGCCGGACTGCGCACCGCGGCCCCCGACCCGAGCGCCGGCCTCACCGGCGAATGGATCCCGCGCCCGCCCGGCGGCCGCCCCGAGGAACCGGTGCCCGACACACCGCCCGCCCCCTCCCCGGAGGCGGTCACCGCGCTCGCCGGGCGACACAACGCCGGGCTGAGCCTCGGACGGCTCGGTCGCTGGGCCGAGGCCGGTGAGGTGCACCGCGCGGTCGCCGCCGAACGAGAGCACCTCCTCGGCCCCGACCACCCCGACAGCCTCGCCAGCCGCTACGAGGTCGCGTTCACCTACAGCCGTACCGGCCGCGCCGCCGACGCCCTGCGCGAGTACAAGCACGTCGCCCGTTCCCGGAGCATCGCGCTCGGCCCGGACCACCCCGACACCCTCGCCGCCCGCCAGGAAATGGCGTACGTCCTCGGCCAGTTGGGACGCCACTTCGACGCCCACCAGGTCTACAACTCGGTGCTCGCCGCCCGTGAGAGCACCATGGGCGCCGACCATCCGGACACCCTGCGCTGCCGTCACAACCTCGCCTTCAACCTCAGCAGGCTCGGCCGCCTGGAGGACTCGTACCGCATGGCCTGCGACGTGGCCGCCGCGCGCGCCCGCGTGCTCGGCCCGCACCACCCCGACACCCTGGTCACCCGCTACGAGGTCGCCTACGCGCTCGGCCAGTTGGGCCGCTGGCCGGAGGCCCTGCAGACCTACCGTGAGGTCGCCGAGGCCCGCGCCCAGGCCCTGGGCCCCGACCACGCCGACACCCTCGCCGCCCGCTACGAGGTCGGCATCAGCCTCGGCCGCCTCGGCCGCAGCACGGAGGCGCTCCAGCTCTACCGCGACCTGATCGACGACCGCACCCGGATCCAGGGCCCCGCCCACCCCGAGACCCTGCGCGCCCGCCACGGCCTGGGCGTCAACCTCGGCCGCCTCGGCCGTTGGGAGGAGGCCCTCGCCGAGTCCCGCGACGTGTGCGCGATCCGCGAGCGGGTCCTCGGCACCGACCACCCGGACACCCTGGTCAGCCGTCGCGAGGTCGCCGTCGGCCTCGGCTGGCTGGGCCGCTGGCCGGACGCGCTGACCGAGTACCGCCGGGTGGCCGCGGCCCGCGAGCGGGTCCTCGGCGCCGACCACCCCGACACCCTCGCCAGCCGGAACGACGAGGCCCACTGCCTGGAGCAGCTCGGGCGCAGCGCGGAAGCCGTGGAGCTGTACCGCCAAGTGGCGGTGCTGCGGCAGCAGCGCACGACCGACGGCCACTGACCCGGGCGCGGCCCATCTCTGGCCGATGTGGATCACCCCGTGTTACGAAGAAGCATGCCTGCACACGAGGGACACCGGACGTACGACGCCGTAGTGATCGGTGGCGGCCACAACGGCCTCGTCGCCGCCGCCTATCTGGCCCGGGCAGGACGCTCCGTGCTGGTGCTGGAGCGGCTGGAGCGCACCGGCGGCGCCGCCGTCTCCACCCGCCCGTTCACCGGCGTGGACGCGCGACTGTCACGCTACTCGTACCTGGTCAGCCTGTTGCCGAAGAAGATCGTGCGGGACCTCGGGCTCGACTTCCGCGTCCGCACCCGCACCGTGTCGTCGTACACCCCCGTCGAGCGGGCCGGCCGGCCGACCGGACTGCTGGTCGGCGGCGGCGAACGGCGCACCCGGGAGGCGTTCGCCCGGCTCACCGGCGGGGAGCACGAGTACCAGGCCTGGCAGCGGTTCTACGGCATGACCGGCCGCGTCGCCCAGCGGGTCTTCCCGACGCTCACCGAGCCGCTGCCCACCCGCGACGAACTGCGCCGCCGCATCGACGACGAGGACGCCTGGCAAACCCTCTTCGAGGAACCGATCGGCGCGGCGATCGAGGACCGCTTCCACGACGACCTGGTGCGGGGAGTGGTCCTCACCGACGCCCTCATCGGTACGTTCGCCGACGCCCACGAACCCTCGCTGACACAGAACCGCTGCTTCCTCTACCACGTCATCGGCGGCGGCACCGGCGCCTGGGACGTACCCGTCGGCGGCATGGGCGCCCTCACCGACGCGCTGGCCCAGGCGGCCCGAGCGGCGGGCGCCGTCCTGGCCACCGGACACGAGGCCGTCCGTGTCGACACCGACGGACGCACCGCCGAGGTGACCTACCGGACCGCCGACGGGGAGAGCACGGTCGCCGCCCGGCACGTCCTGGTCAACGCCTCCCCGCAGGAACTGGCCACCCTCACCGGCGACCAGGCCGCAGCCCCCGCCGAGGGCGCCCAGCTCAAGGTGAACATGCTCCTCAAACGGCTGCCGAGGCTCCGCGACGACGGTGTCGATCCCCGCGAGGCGTTCTCCGGCACCTTCCACATCGCCGAGGGCTACGAGCAACTCGCCGCCGCCCACACCCAGGCGGCGTCCGGTGAACTGCCCGCGGCCCCGCCCTCCGAGATCTACTGCCACTCGCTCACCGACCCGACGATCCTCGGCCCGGACCTCGTCGAACAGGGCTACCAGACCCTGACCCTGTTCGGGCTGCACACACCGGCCCGGCTCTTCGACCGGGACAACGACGCCGTACGCGACGAACTCCTGAAGTCGACCCTCGCCCAACTGGACGCCCACCTCGCCGAGCCGCTCGCCGACTGTCTGGCCACCGACGCCGACGGACGGCCCTGCATCGAGGCGAAGACCCCGCTCGACCTGGAGCGGGACCTCCGCCTTCCCGGGGGCAACATCTTCCACCGCGACCTCAGCTGGCCGTACGCGCAGGAGGGCAGCGGCCGCTGGGGCGTGGAGACCCGGCACCCGAACGTGCTGCTGTGCGGGGCGGGCGCGGTACGCGGGGGCGGCGTGAGCGGGGTGCCGGGGCACAACGCGGCGATGGCGGTGCTGGAGGGTGACGACGACTGGGGCTGAGTCCCGGGAGCCGTCGGCGCGGGACCGGCACCGCCGGAGGCCGGAGGCTTCCGCCGGCCGGCCCCCCACCGCACGGCGGCCGTCGCAGCGGACGGACCCGGGGAACCCTAGTCCGCCGACGTCACCCACCCGGCCGCCTCGACGCGCGCCGCGTCCGCCGGACGTGCCTCGTCGAACAGGACCCCGGCCGCCGCCTCGACCCGCATCCCGTCGACGTAGGCGCCGCGGCCGACGTACAGCCCGTCGGTCGTGTACCGCCAGCGCAGGACCAGTTGGCGGGCGGTCGGCAGGTCGGCCGTGAGGTGGTGCCAGACGCGGCCCGACCAGCCGGTGGCCGTGCCGGCCGGGTGCTCCCGCGGCAGGTCGCCGGGCCGTCGCGTCGTGAACGGAACCGGCAGCCAGTTCGCGCCGCCGTCCGTCGAGGCCTCCAGGACGAGCAGATCCGTCCGCGGCTCGGTGTCCCACCACAGCGCGCAGCGCAGTCGCGCGGCGCCCGAGGACGTGTCGAGGCCGGGGAGGCCGAGCGTGGCGGACGTGGAACTCGCCATGCCGGAGAACCACGCGCCGCGTCCGCGCGCGGGCCGGACCGCGACGGCGCGCGCCATGTCGTTGCCGGCGGCCACCCGGGGAGCGGATCCGGACCGCCAACCACGCACCGGGTGAACCGAGTTGCCGAGCACGATCAGGAAGGAGTCGGTCGTCGGGTCGAGGACCAGCGAGGTACCGGTGAACCCGGTGTGGCCCGCTGTGCGCGGGCTGGCCATCGCGCCCATGTACCAGTGCTGGTATAGCTCGAAGCCGAGGCCGTGCTCGTCGCCGGGGAAGGCGGTGTTGAAGTCGGTGAACATCAGCTCCACCGACTCCGGTCGCAGGACGCGGACGCGGCCGTAGGCCCCGCCGTTGAGCAGGGTCCGGCCGAGGACGGCCAGGTCCCAGGCGTTCGAGAACACCCCGGCGTGACCGGCCACGCCACCCAGGCTGAACGCGTTCTCGTCGTGCACCTCGCCCCATACGAGCCCTCTGTCGAGCCCCGACCAGGGGGCGCGGGCGTCCTCCGTCGCCGCGATCTTCGGCCGCCAGGACGCGGGCGGGTTGTAGCGCGTGTGGCGGAGGCCTAGCGGGGCGGTGACCTCGTCGTGGAGGAGGGTGTCGAGGGCGCGGCCCGTGACCTTCTCCAGCACCAGTTGCAGCGAGATCAGGTTCAGGTCCGAGTAGAGATAGGTGGACCCCGGCGGGTTGAGCGGCGCCTCGTCCCAGATGAGTCGGAGCTTGTCCTCGTACGACGGGGCCTTGTAGAGCGGGATCCAGGCGCGGAAACCCGAGGTGTGGGTGAGGAGTTGACGGATCGTGACGTCCTGCTTGCCTGCCCCGCCGAACTCCGGAAGGTATCCCGCGACCCTCCCCTCCAGCTCCAGCGCGCCCCGCTCGATCTGCTGCACGGCGAGGATCGAGGTGAACAGCTTCGACACGGACGCGAGATCGAAGACCGTGCCCTCGGCCATGGGGATCTGCCGGTCGGCCGGGAACTCCACGCCCGTGTCGGTCTTCTCGTCGTACGCCCGGTAGCGCACCGCCATGCCGATGGGCCGGTGCAGGGCAACCGTGCCGCCCCGCCCGGCGAGCAGTACGGCGCCCGCGTACCAGGGATGCCTGGGGGAGGGGCCGAGGAAGGCCTCGGCGTCGGTGACGAGTTGTCGCAGGTGGGCGGAGAGCAGCCCGGCGCGTTCCGGGGAGCCGTGCCGCAGGGTCGGATGCCTGGTCGCGGTAGCCGCCGCGGCCGGTCCCGCCGGGAAGGAGGCGATGGTGAGGGCACCGCCCAAGGCCAGTGCCCGTCGCCCGAGTTGACGGCGGGTCGGTCCGCGCCCGTCCGCCGCTCTGCCCGCGTCCGCCGCGTCATCTCTCATGGGTGAACCTCCCGCTGACTGAAAGTATCTTTCCGGGATCACCTTGCGGGGTGAAACCTTCGTGTCAGGTGGGCGGTGTGTCAACGGGACGTGCGGGGCGCCGAGAAAACTGACGGAGCATCAGAAAACCTCTTCCGTCGTCCGGAGGACTGCGGCATCCTGCGCCCATGCAGACGGAGCTGAGCAAGACCCTGGGAGTCGAGCACGCCGTCTTCGGCTTCACGCCGTTCCCCGCCGTCGCCGCGGCCATCAGCCGGGCCGGCGGCTTCGGGGTGCTCGGCGCGGTCCGCTACACCGCCCCCGACGACCTCAAACGCGACCTCGACTGGATCGAGGCGCACATCGACGGCAAGCCGTACGGCCTTGATGTCGTCATGCCCGCCAAGAAGGTCGAAGCCCCGGGAAATCGAACTCTGACCGAGGCCGACGTAGAGGCGATGATCCCCGAGGGGCACCGGCAGTTCGTCCAGGACACCCTCGCCAAGCACGGCGTACCCGAACTCGCCGCGGGCGAGGTTTCCGGCTGGCGCATCACGGGCTGGATGGAGCAGGTCGCCCGCACCCAACTCGACGTCGCCTTCGACTATCCGATACGGCTGCTCGCCAACGCCCTCGGCTCACCGCCCGCCGACGTGGTGGCCCGCGCCCACGACCAGGACGTGCTCGTCGCCGCGCTCGCGGGCAGTGCCCGGCACGCCCGCAAGCACCAGGAGGCGGGCATCGACATCGTGGTGGCCCAGGGGTACGAGGCCGGCGGCCACACCGGCGAGATCGCCTCCATGGTGCTCACGCCCGAGGTCGTCGAGGCCGTCGACCCGCTGCCGGTGCTGGCCGCGGGGGGAATCGGCAGCGGACAGCAGGTGGCGGCCGCGCTGGCGCTCGGTGCCCAGGGGGTGTGGCTGGGCTCCATATGGCTGACCACCACAGAAGCAGACATGCACTCGCCCGCCCTGACCCGGAAGCTGCTCGCCGCCGGTTCCGGCGACACCGTCCGCTCCCGCGCCCTCACCGGCAAGCCCGCACGCCAGCTGCGCACCGAGTGGACCGACGCCTGGGACGACCCCGACGGGCCCGGCACCCTCCCCATGCCCCTGCAGGGACTCCTCGTCGCCGAGGCCGTCTCACGCATCCAGAAGTACGAGGTCGCACCGCTGCTGGGCACGCCCGTCGGCCAGATCGTCGGCCGGATGACCAGCGAACGCGGCGTCCAGGCCGTCTTCGACGACCTCACCCGAGGCTTC
>Ga0307516_10003536_pt1 | contig 19989 bp, 15 predicted proteins | sample 19_EM_MG_FD_203310 | JGI IMG/M metagenome (GOLD analysis project Ga0307516, IMG submission 203310) | Populus trichocarpa ectomycorrhiza microbial communities from riparian zone in the Pacific Northwest, United States - 19_EM | ecosystem: Host-associated > Plants > Roots > Unclassified | place...
GCCGCGCACAGTCTTGTCTTGAGGGCGCGCAGCCACCGCAGATGCACTTCCACTGTCCGAGCCCCGCGAGCAACTCTCTGCCCTGCATGGATCGCTGCCGCTGGCTGTCTTGTCCGACAAGGGCTTGCACTGGGGGTTCCCCCCAGCCCCCAACTGCCGTCCTGTCGCTGTCATGGTGACGAACTCGGAAAAGTCAAGTTCCACTCAAAACGACGAGGAACCCGACCAGGCCGCCGCCGTGTCACGCCCCAGGGCGGTCAACGCGGTATTGCCGTTGCACACCAGTTGCGACGCCGTCAGGCTGAAGCCCGCCGGAATGGCCCGAGTAGATCAGCTTGGCGCTGTTGGCCGTGACGCCGTGGGTCATTTCGTGGCCGGCCACCAGCGTCAGGTAGGTTCAGCGGTCGTTGGCAATGCCGTTGCAGCCATGCTTGGTCTTGTAGCAGTCGAAGGTCTTGTTCTGGCGGTATTGCGCATCCACCGCCACGGTGGCAATGTCGGTCGTGGCCGCGTTGCCCCACACGTTGCCGGTGTCAGCAGACGCCGCGGTGTGGATGTCGTGCCAGCGGTCCAGAAATTGCATCGAGCTGGCGTCAATGATCAGGTGGGCTTCGCTGGGTGTACGGTCGAAGCGTGCGCCGTTACCACAACACCCCCCTCAACGCTACCAGTTCCTCCTTCACCGCCGCTTGCATCGCCTCCACCAGATTCTCCGCCTCCAGCGCCTTCTTCTGCGCAACAGTGAATTCCTTGCCTGCGTCTTCCAGTTGCATTGCCAGCAATTGGTCGCCTTTGTGGCGCCGGACGCCGCTGGCACTGAGTATGGCGACGACGGCGGCGCGTTCTGCGACCAAGGCTTCAGCGCCAGAGCGTACGCGTTGGATGATGGTGTTGAAACCCTTTTCCATTTGGTTGGCCAAGTCAGCGAAGGCGTCGCCGGCGATGGGCTGGCTGTCGCTGTCTTTCAGCTCGGGCGCGTCGGGTAGCAGCAGCACCGTGCCAGCTTCTATGCGCTGAAAGTCCACGTGCGGATTGAGCGACTTGATGTGCTCGAGCGTGGCCTTGCCGGTGGATTTGCCGCCGGTATTGAGCTTGTTGCTCAGGGTTTGCAGGTCGGAGGCTTGTTTGATGACGAGGATGCGCATGGTGTTGCCCTTGGTTGGGCTTTGTCAATCTGTCTGGTTTCGATGATCCAACGGACCGGCAAGGTTGCGCTCATCAACCAGTGATATTGAGTGGCACCATCTCATTTCTCAGCGGCGCCATGATCCTTTTCGTGGTGATGTTGCCGATCGCAGTGACCAGCGTCTTGTCGTCTGGCACGCGAATCGAGTCTTCCCCTCCGCGCACACGGTTCGCGTTGATGATGGCGACGCGTGTGTTCAGCAACACAACGGCGTTGCTCTGATTGGTTTCTGGCAACTCGCATTGGTTGTCGTTGAACAGCACCTCGCCGCTGGCGGCCACGAGCACGGCCGGCGCGCGACCACGGGCGCTGAACACATTGCCGATTATCGAGGCGCTGGACCCTTGCACTTCGACTGCGGCCGCTGGGTCCACACCCACGGCGCTGGTGACGTTGACGTACGCGCGATTGCCAGACAGCACCAGCGTGCGGGTTGGGTCCACACGCAAAGCGGTGTAGCGGGCGATGCGCGAGATGAAGTTGCCATCCTCCAGCGTCGGCTCATCGATCTGTAGCGCGAACCAGGCGGTGTCGCTCGGTGTGTTGTTCGCCTGCACGTCGCGCTTCACGTGGTTGTGCATGATCTGGGTTTGCAGGTAGGGCGCGCGAATGGTGATGCCCGCCACGATGTTGCCGAAGTCGGCCACGGGGCCGACCTCGGTGACCTCGTTGCCGCAGATGCGCGAATGCTGTACCGCGAAGGCGGCAATACCAGCGATGAGCTGCTTGTTCTCGGCTTCCAAGCCGATTCTGCGCAGCGTGTTGCCAGCCACGGTGGCCGCCTCACAGCGCGTGATGCCGATACCCACCGTCATGCCCGCGAGGGCGGCCAGCACGCTGCCCTGGATGCCGATGTCGCGCAGGTGATTGTTCTCGATGGAAAGCGAGCCTGCGCTGCCAGCGTCGGTCATTGCGATGCCGTTGCCGCAGTTCTCAATGATATTGAGCTTGACGATCAGATCCTGCACCGACGCGCCAATCAAGATGCCCGCATCGGGGAAGCCATTGATCTGGTTGGCCAGCACCTGAGCCTGGTCACAGCCGTTCCCATCAAGTCCGGTGGTGAGCTCGATGCCGGTGCCCTGGAGCACGCGGTCGCCGTCGCGCGTGGCGTAGAGCTTGTTGCCCTCGATCCATGCGCCGTCCGTTGCGCAGCGGATGCCCGAGCAGTGCACGTTCAGATTGTTGTCGCTCAGGCGAATGCTCGCGCCAGGCAGCGTTATGCCTTCGACAGAAAGCCCCACTTCGCGGCCGCCCAGCACCTGGTTGCCGGTTATGCGTGTCTCGTAGGCGTGCCCGACCTGGCCCACGAGTTTGACCGCGCTGTCGCGGCATCGGAAGGTGTTGTCGTCAATGCGCAGTACCGCGGTCACGAGCAAGTTGGGCGCTTCTTCCGACGGCGGCTCCAGGGCCCGCACGCCGTGGGGCGCGATGAGCAGGTTGTTGGCGATGGAGGCCTCCCCGACCACGCCACTGAGCGAGATGGCCGCGCCTAGCGCGTCGTTGCCGTCGAACACAGTGACGGCAAGCCTGCGCAACGCCAGGCCGGACACCGTGCGCACGCTGATGGCCGATGCGGCAGGCTCCAACGACAAGATGGCGAGGTCTTCAATGGCAATGGCCACGCTGCGCTCGATGATGAACGCGGCGCCCGGCGCGGTGATCATCGTCGCTTGTCCCTGCCCGTGAATGCGCAGCGACTTCGCGGCGGCAATGCGCACCGGCTCCGCCAGCACGTACTGGCCGTCACGCAGGCACACGGTTCCGCCGGTATCGCGTACCTTGTCCACGGCGCCTTGAATGGTGAGCTGCCCGCTGGCGTGCGACTCGGGTGTGACACAGGCCGTGCACGCGCAGTCGCCGCCACCGCCGGTTTCCTCAGGCCACGGGTGACGGCAATCGGTCACCGTGCGAGCAGCGACGTCCCAGATGCCGAGGCGCGCGTAGTGGTGGTGAATGCCGCGCGGAGGCGCACGGTCCAGACTCTCCACCGACGCGTCCGACGTGCGCGCCGCGAACTCCCAGTGGTCACCCACCTTGAAGCCCTTGGAACCGGTGGATGCAAAGCTCACTGTCACGCCGTGTTCCAGCAGCAGCGTTGTGCCGGCCGCCGGCACGCTGATGAGGCCGGTGGAGCCCGCCGCATCGAGGTCTTGCACTTGCACGGGCGTACCGCTCGAGTCGGTGCGGAAAACGGCTCCCTTCTGGTCCCAGCGGCGCACACGCAGGTTGCGCGTCTTGGGATGCGTGCTGTTCGGAAAGCTCGCGGGCAACATGGCAGCCGGCAATGTGGGCTCGAAGGCAATGCGGAGCGTTGCGTCGTCCACCGTGACGCGGCGCATTTCTCCCGCCGCTTGCGAGAACTCGCGAACGTCGTCGGTGATCTCCACCCAGTCGCCAGTGTTGATGCGCAGCACGTCGTCGCGGCCGAGCGTTTCCAACTCCAGCACCGTGCCGGACACCATGCTCGCCACGCGGCTTCCCACGCTGGCGTTCTCACGTGACCATTTGAAGGTGGCTGTGTCGCCTGGTTGGCCGGGATCCTGAATCTCCACGCGGTAGAGCTGGTTCTCCAAGCCGCGGTAGCCCCCGGTGGGTGGTAGATCGCACGGGTCGTCGGTCGGCGCAAATTCGAAAGCGCCGGTGGTGAGCACGCCGGTGGAAGGCGCGATCACTGTGCTCCAGCCGGGGATGGTTTCGTCGGGCGCACCGCAGGTGGTAGCGGTGTCGGCGTCGTCGGCCAGCACGCGCACTTGCCACACGACCTGGATGCGCGAGCTGGTCTCCACCGCCACAGCGCTTTCCACCAGATTGGGCTGCTCCAGATGCGTGACCTCGCGGCCCCACACATCCAGATACACCAGGTGCCGACCGGCCGTGGGTAGTGCAGGCGGGCTGGGCAGGTAGGGCTGGCTGGCATAGGGAATCTTGTCGACGAACGTGTTCTCGGCCATGAGGCCGTCGAACGTGCGCTTGGTCGGGTCCGTCGATTCCGCGCCGTGGTTCTCGGCCAGCAGCCCGTCCACATACATGCGGCCCTTGTCGATCAGCAAGGCCGCCGCTTCGGCGGTGATCTTGAAGGCATTGGGCGTGGTGCTGGACACCGTGGCACGGCCCAGCGTGTCGCTGGCCAGGGCGCGCAAGCGGCGGTCGATGATGGCCACCAGTTCGTTGGCGTCTGCGTCGAGCAGCACGGCGCCTTGCTTGAGCTCGACGCCCGCATAGTCCAGCAGCGGGTTCAAGCGCACTCGTGAAAAGTCAGCAGCCATGGTCGTTCCCTGGGGATTTCGTCGTTCGATTGAATTGAGGAGCGGCGTTGTTCGTCAGTTCGCGTAGAAGATGCCCGCGTGCAGCCCGAAGCGCAGGTATTCATCGAGGCGAATGCGCAGGTTGGTCTCGCGCTGTGGCTGGTGCAGCGGGTGCATCACGCCGATCTCGCCGCCGTCGCTCGCGCCCTCGCGGATCGCCCGGTCGGTCGCTCTGCGCAACTGCGCGTAGCCCGGGTCGCCGTAGCGAAGTGAGGTGAAGTGCGGCAACACGCGCGGGTGCTGGGCGTTGGGCACGCAGTGGAAGTGCCGCGGCAGCAGCGAGCCTTCGGACGTGAAGCAAAAGCGCAAGCACCCTTCCTGCTTGCGCTCCACCCACAGCGGCGCGGCCCAGGAATCGCCAGCCGCGAGCTGCGCGAAGAAAATCGTGTCGGAGGCCAGTCGCATCAGCCGCACATGCAGCTTGCCGATGACCGTGCTGTCCTGGATGTTCATCTCGGCTCCGGGTTCACCGGCCACCGTGCCTTCGTAGGCAATGGCCTCGGGCGAGCCGGCATCCACGATGCAGTCGGTCAGCGACATCGTCGCGTCCTCGTCGATGCGCAGTGGGCCAACGATGCACTGCTCCAACGTGACCCGGGTGAACGCATGGTCGACGATGAGGCTGGGCGCTCCCGGCGACACCGCGCTGCTGTCAGTGTTCAGGGCAAGGCCCGGCACCAGGGTGCAGTGGCGCAGCACCAACTCGCGTGGCTCGTTGTCGCCCGCGGCGACGGCCATCTGCAGCTCCGCGCCGCTGATCACGAGGCCGTCAAGCACCAGCTTGCCGCGTGCGCCGATCTGGAGTAGCACGGTGCCGCCAGACACGATCAGCGGGCGGGCGCCATTGCGCGCGGTCACCACCACCTCCGCGCCGGGTGCGCCCGGCACCGCCGCCGCATCGACCTTGAACACCAGCGTCTCTGCGTAGGTGAGACTGTCCTCGATGACAAGCCGGCCGCCGCCTGCGATCGCATCAAGGTGCGCCTGCAATGCTTCGGAACCGCTCGCGCTGAGCCGCACGCCTTGTGTCACGTCCGACGGGCTGCGCTTGTACTCGCCGCCGCCGATGGGCCGCGAAAAACCGCTATGGAAGGTGGCTAGCACCGGCCCGCTCACGTTACTACCGAACAACACGCGGCCCAGCCGCGGGTCGATCGAAATCTTGGACGCGTCCAGCGTCGCCTCGTGCGCCCAACCGCCCGGCACGTCGCGCAGGTCGCAGATGCAGATGTCGTTGGTCGGGACCGGCACCGGCGGTTGGCCGGGCAACGGGTTCGGCCGCAGCAGCACCACGCTCTCGTCGGCGCCATAGTCGTCCGGCACGGCCGGGTCGGTCGCCGAGGCCTTGATCGCGCGCGCCATCAGCCGCAGGTTGATCGGATCGGGCACGTTGGCCGGCTCGGCGATGTGGGTGATCTGCGTCTCGGTGATCGGGAAACGAAACAGCGGCTGGTCCGCACCCAGCGGATTGAAGCGGAACTTGCGGGTTGGATCGGCCGCGTCCGGTGTCAGCGGCACGTCACTCAGCGAGAAGGGTTGCAGCCGCCACAGGAAGATGCCGATGTTCGGGATGTTGTAGCGGCCCGAACCCGCTTCGGGGCGGCGCATCTCTGCTGTGTGCGCTACCGCGTTGAAGGCGCCGCCGATTTGCAGCATCTTGGTCGTGGAGCGCAGGTCAGCGGTGGCCGGCGCATGCAGCCGAACGTGGTTCATGTATTGCGTGGTCGCGAGCTGCTCGAAGAATTCGACCGCACGCGCCGGCCAATCTGTCACGTCGTGGGCCAGTTGCTCCAGCATCGCGGCCGTGCCCTTGCGACGCCGATACTTGATGGTGTTGGCCACCTCAGCGCGCGGCGACGAAACGGCTGCGGCCACGCCGTGCAATGGGCGGTAGCCGATCAAGTCGCCAATGTAGGGCGCGACCCATTCATCGCAGGTTTCGATGAACTGGTCGTCATAGAGCTGCTCGACATTCTCTTCCAGCGCCTCAAACTCCCGCGCAATCAGCCCCACCAGCGCGAGCAGAGGCCGGCCTTGCTGCTCGTCGCGGATGCGGTAGACAGCAGGCAGCAGAGCATACAAACGCTCTGCATTGAGCGTGCTCATGTCATTTCCTCCAGCCGGACAAAGGGCCCGGGATTGAGGGTCAGCAGTTCGGCCGGCAGCGCCACGCCATTGCTCACCCGCATGCGCGACGCCAGCAGCCGTGTCTGGAGCGACGGCAAGGTCTGTAAATGCGGCGATGTGCCGCCATACAGGTAATCCAAATCGACGGCAACTACGCCGGGTACCGTGTGTACCGCCGCGACAACGTCGGACTGCAGCACCGGCTGGCCCAGCGAGCGTGCATCGAACGCGAAGTGCGCGCGCAGTGCCGCTTCCACCGCTGCAAGCAACGGCTTCAGCTCATACGCCGGGTCGCGCTTGACCTTTAAGCCGACGGAGAACATGCTGGCCTGGTGCGACATCAGGGCGATGCGCACATGCGGGTCGCCGCTGCTCTTGAGCGCCAGCAGCAGGTTGGCCCATAGCGGATTCGTGGCCGACAGCGTCACGCCATCCTGGCCGGCAACGGTAATAGCGACCGACGTGCCGCCCTGGAGTTGCAGCATCTGCGCTTGCGCCTTCGCGATGCCGGTGAAGGCCATCGCGAAGTCTTCGTAGTCGAGCAGCGACACCGCACGGCCCAATGTGCGCGTGCCCAGCGGCATCGTCCGGCGCGCCTGGTCCGCAGACTCGGCATCGGTGCCGCCTTGCGCAGCGAGCGGATTGCTGACACTCTTCAGCCCGAGCGGGCGCGTCATCAATTGCGTAAGCTGGTCGGCGCCCACGTTGCCCTCCTTCCCGAGCCCCTGTCGGTAAGTGGCGCGCACATTGTTCACGCCGCTCGGAAGACGCGCGCCGCGCACACCGTCGCCGAACCCAACCCAGGTCTTGCCCTGCTCGTCGGTTGCAAGCGTATAGGCGCGTTCGGTCAGGGTGCTGCCGAACATCGTTGGCTTCTCGACCCATTCGATGTCGCCAACGCGTACGGTCAGTTCGCTATCGGCCCCGGTCTCGGTCGCGGCGCTGCGGTACGTCAGCGGCAGGCGCTTCAGTTCGAAGCGCTGGAAGCTCTTGCTCGCGTCGCCGGCACCCAGAACCTGCGACACGGTTTCGCCATGCGTTGCGTTCGCGACATTCGCATGGACGACCACCGTGTCGCGCTGAAGGCTTGCCGGGAGGGGCGGCGTGATCGTGAGCACCGCGCCGTTGGGATTCGACTGCGCGTCGACGAGCGTCGCGTGATGGATCAGCTTGCTTGCGTTGTCGAGCCGCAGGCCGGTGATGATCAGCTTGCGCTTGGCAACAAGGCCGTCGGGCGATACGGCGAGAGGCAGCGCATCGCCACTGACCGCATCGGCGACGGGATAGGGCGCGAACTTCAGTAGTTCGGACTGAACATACACCGACGTCCCGCGTACAAAGTCGAAGAATTGCGTGTCAAGGTTCTGACCATCAACGCCGATGCGCGTCACTTTTCCTGACAATGCAAAGGCGTCGAGCGAGACGTCAGTTGTGCTGGTGATCTTGCACAGCTCGGTGATCTGCCCACGCCGGATCGGTTGTCCCGATACGACCGTGCCGTCGTGAAAGCGCGTCAGGGCCGCGAGTCCGCCTGGCTTGATCTCGCTGAATACCGCATCCAGATCGACGTGGCCGAACTCGTCGCTGATCGTGAAGTTGGGCCAATCCTTCAAAGTCGTCGGGTCGCCTATCTCCTTCGCGTAGTCCCTGCGGAAGCTCCAGCTCATGCTCTTCCACCGTGGCGCGTTGTTGCCGAACACCGCGGCGCGCTTGCGCAGTACGTGTACCTGCGGCGCGATCGTGGGATCAGCCAGAGTCGACACGAGCCGGAGCGGGAAACTCCAGCTCACATGCGTGCGGTCGGCGGCAAACTCGACATCCACCGCATCTATCAGACGGAAATCCCAGTTTCGGTTCGTCGCTGGATGCGCGAGAAACTCCGGGCTGACGAACACAAGCGCATCACCCACCTTGAGATTGTTCGCAACGCCTTTCAGCCACGTTTCCGTGGCACCGAAACCCGGCGCGCGCGGCGCCGAAAGCCATGGGCGCATGGCGTTCCATTCGGGTCGCGCTGAAATCTCCTCGACTGTCTCAAACGTTTGCGGCTTTTCGTTGGGCCCCGGCACGCTTTGCACCTGCAGGCCGCTGCCAAGTGTCAGCCGGGTTGGGATGCCGGTGACGAAGGCGCCCGGGTCCAGGGCCAGGCCGGGCGGCGGTAAGCGCGGTGGCTCCAACGCGAAGGCCAGCCGCGTCTCCGCGGCCACGCCCGGGCGCAGCCGGTAGCCGATCAACTTGGCCATCTCCTGCAGCGACACCCGCTGGGTGGCTGTGCGCAGGTAGGACTCGTTGGCAAGCCGCTCCTGGTAGAAAGTGAGCACATCGGCGGCGCAGGACACGGCATCGATCAGCCCCAGCGTGTAGTCGTTGGCATCGCGAGTGCGCAGACCTCTCAGCATGGGGAAGGCCGGCGACGACAGGCCCGCCTGCAGGCTCTCCTTGAACTGCGCGTACTCGCCGATGCGGTAGCTGATCGCGCTCAGTCCGGCGCGGTTGAACAGGCCTGTCGGCGTGCTGGCGGCGATGCCATCGCAGCAGCCGCAAGTCTCGGTGCCCGGCGGCCGCTGGGTCTGGGTGCTTGTGTCGCTCATTTGCCGCCTCCTGCTTCCAGGGTCAAACGCCCACGCTCGCGGAAATTGGGGTTGTTGGCAAGTTGCGCGATCTCCAGCCGTCCCATCTTCAACACACCGGCCTCCAGCGACAGCACGTCGGGCTGGCCGAAGCGCTCGAACTTCTGCACCCACACCGCCTCCACGCCTTGCACCCGCTGTGCGGCGGCGACGATGCGGCTCAGGTACACGGCCTGGCCGAATGTGAAGTTGTCGGGGTGAAAAACCGCAAGCCGGCCGTCTGGCAGCACGTTGGTGCCAAGCTCCAGTTGCACCGCGCGCAGCACCTCGCTGCGGAAGTAGTCCGCCAGCACGCAGATGTGCAGCGTGACATCCAGCGCCACGTAGCGCGGGCAATCGAGGTCGAGGTCGTAGCCGGCCATGCGGAAGCGTTCGAGGTGACGGCGCAACCGACCCTTGAAGCCGATGTCGATGGCGGTGCCGCCAAAGCGGTCGGCGGTGACAAACACGGTGTGCCAACTGCCGGTCCAGCGGAAGGATGCCGCGGCGCGCTGCACCTCTACACGGCGCTCGGCCGCGGCGGCATAGTCGGCCGCGGTGACGGCGCGTTCCTGTGTGCGAAAAGCCTGCGGTGCGTCACGCCTGGCGGCCTCGATGTTCTCCGGATCGATACCACCGGCCGCTGGCAGCGGATTGGTCAAGGCGGTGAACACACCTGCCACATTGCTGACGATGTGCGCGATCGTGTGGGCCCCGACATTGCCGGCCAGGCCGTTGCCGACGCGATAGGTCGCGGTGAACACCGTGTCCTCCTTGGGCCGGCGCCCATGCGTGTCGTCCCCGAAGCGCAGCAGCGCCAGGCCGTCGTTCTCGGTTTCCACGACGAAATCGGTGGCATCGCCGGCGCTCGCCAGCAAATCGTGCCTGGGCTCCCATCGGCTGGCCACCGATTTCAGATCGCCATTGAGAAGAGGAATCTGCGGCAGAGCGTCGTGGGGGTCGCGCACGACCAGCGCGGTGGCGGGAAGCCAGCCCCCGTCCTGCGTCATCGGCACCCGCAGATCGGCCGCGAGGTCGAACCCCTGCGTCACCGGAAACTGCGCCAGGGCCGGGCGGAAGCGGATCGGCACCGGCTCTGGCGGCGAGTGGCTGCAGGCCTGCGCATTTGCCGCGAGAGCCACGCGCTTGAGTTCGGGGTGTGGCACCGGCTTCATCGGTGGGTCGGTCACCGTCTGCCCATGGTCGACCAGCACCATGTTGCCGAAGGCGACGCTCACCTCCAGCCCCGGCCGCTCCTTCACCGACAGGCACAGCGGGAACGGCAGCGCATCGGCCGCGTCCCAGGCAATCTCGGTGATATCCACCGGGCCATCAACCGGCGGCTCGTCGAAGAGCTGGCCGCTCGGATCGACTCCGGCCTTCACGAGGGTCAGCCGCACGACCCAGCGCTTGGAGGGGTCGGCGTCTTCGGGCAGGAAGGTTGTGGGGCTGACAACCTCCTGAAAAACCAGCAGGTCGCCCAGCTGCAGATCAGGGTGCGGTCCGCGCAAGGTTGCATGTGTGGCGCCGCGCGGCAGGCAGCACCCACGGTCACCCCAGGCGTAGAGCGACAGTGTGTTGAGGTCGGTGAACAACTCCTTGGGATGTGCCGTCTCGAAGACGATGGACCCGGCCGCGAGCGCGTCATGCCAGGGCTTGCTGCCTGCGATCACCTGCACAGGCGGCGCCAACGATGGCGTACTTGGGCGGGTCAGAAGCTGGGTGCCCTGTGGCAGCGGCATGTCGATGGCCACGGTGAAGTGAACGAAGGCACGCGCGTTGCAGCCGTCGTGCAGCGCATAGTCGACCAACCGCGCATGGCGACGCACCGAGACGCGCTTGTGCGCGGTGGCAAGGTACGCCTCGTTGGCAATCGCATCTTGCCGGTACGACAAGTTGTCGGCCGCATAGGCAAGCAGCTCGACCAGCGCCATGCCGACATCAGCGGCCGAGCGTTCGCGCCAGCCGGGTGCCAGAAGGCTGAGCCGGTCCAGCATCAGGCGGCGAAAGCCGGTGTAGTCCTTCGCGAGGTAGTCGATGTCGGGTTTTGCCGGCGGATCCGTTGGACACGGCGTCTTCTGCGCACAGTCGAAATCCGATGGGCATTCGACCTTGAACGAGAACTCGATATCCGACAGCTTCGGATCAAACCCACCCGGCGGTATGTCGCTGCCCGAACTTGCGCGCAGGTGCAGCGTGTAGGTGGAGAAGTCGCCGAATACTTTAGTGCGCACGACCAGCGTGCGCGTCAGGTCATCGATGCCGTCCACCAGCGCTGGGTCGGCGCCGGGTGGCAGGTTGTCGGCAGAGGCCACCCATTCGATGGGAACCCTGGCCAGGCGCTCGCCACCGTCGACCAGCACGTTGTCGGGTGTCAGCGTGAAGCCCGGGCGCAGCAGGCGGACGAACAGCGTGCGCTGGCGCAGGTCTTGCACCGGCTCGAGATGGTCGCGCACCTCCAGGAACTCGATGCCGTTGGCGCTGCCGGAGAGCTTGATGACCTCCAGCCGTTGCTTGTCGCAGCAGAAGTACCTCATAGGCCGCCCCCCGCACCGCCAGGCAGAGCGAAGCTCGCGTGCTGCGTGGAGCCGTCGGCCAGCACGGTGTATTGCACGGTAACCCGCAATGCAGCGTCGATGTTGTCGACGCTCACGGCGTTCACCGCGATCAGATGCGAGAGGTGCTGCTGCAACGCGCTCTGTACGAGGAACTGCGTGGTGCCAGCGAGCGTGCTGCTGTTGGGCTCAAACACCAGGGCCAGCAAACCCGCGCCAAAGTCGGGGCGCATCACGCGCTCGCCGGGCGAGGTGAACAACACCTGCTCGATCAGGTCGCGAATGTGGTCGGCCTCGCTGGTGGTGGCGGTGCGGCCGCGGCCATCGAAGTGGTAAGGGTGGTCGATGTTCATGGCCATCCTCAGCTTCCCATGACCCGGGGCTGGGCGCCGGCCGGCAGCAGTGGTGTGCCGTTCGGCACGCAGACCGATTGGCTGTCGATCAGCACGACCGGTTGTCCGTTCGAGAACACACGCAACGCCGCCGCGACCCATTGGCCGGTGACGCATGGCACCGGGACGCCCGCGACATTGAACGGGCAGCCCGCCACCAGGTAGGGCGCCGCCATCGTCACGGTCGGTTGGCCGCTCACCAGCACACGCGCGTTCGGTGCAGAGGGCATCGCCATGCCGCCGTGACTGCACAGCACGCTGGCGCCGAGGTGGAGCAGTGGGCCGGGCATCGTTGCGTGCTCGCTAGATCACAGTGAGCGCGCCGAGATTCACATCGGTCGTCGGCCCGGTCATGTTGATCATTGCGCCCTTGCCGTTGGAGATGATGATCCCCACGTCACTCACCGAAATCATCGCGCCCAGGGTGGTCTGGATCAGGATGCCGCCGGTTGGCCCCGGCGTGTCGCTGATCACGATGCCATTCTTCAGCGTGGTCTGCAGCGTGATGCCGGCCAAACCAGGCGGCACAGCCTTCGCCAGCGCCGGCGTCTCGGCCGCACTGCCCCAGTAGCCACCGACCCAGATGGGGTAGTCCGGGTCGCCGCGCTCGAACTCGATCCACACGCCCGCGCCAATAGGTGGAACCGTGAACATGCCCATGTTGATGCCGGCCACGGGCACACAAGGCATGGCCCAACTCGACGGGATGAAGCCCGCGACGTCGGGAACCATGGCCTGGACGCGGCCGATCAGCAAGGGATCGATGTTGTTGATCACGGTGCCGCGGTACTTGCCGTAGAAGGGGCCGCGCTCTTTCATACCGGCACCGTCGGCAGGGTGGAGACCAGCCCATTGCGGGCCAGCGAGAAGCTCTGCTTGTATTCGCCGCGCTTGATGTCGTGCGACACGTTCTTGACGTAGTACAAGCCGTCGAACGGCAGGCCCGCGCCGCGCACGCCAACCAACCGGCGCGACTTCAACAAGCGGCCATAGCGGGCGACGTCGAGCCGGCCGTCGCCGAAGACCGAGTCGCTGTGCTGGCCGGCGTATGCCAGGCCGGTCATCACTGCGGCCAACGGCGACAGGTGGGCGGTGTCGTTGAGGCGCACGGTCTTTGGCGGCAACGGCGGTACCAGGCCGAGCGGCGGGTTCAGCGGCGAGATGTCAGGGATCAGCAGCCCGATTGGCGCTTTGCTGAGCAGTTCCTGGAAGAACACGATCGGCATCTCCTTGCTCTGTTTGTCGAACCTGAAACTCAGTTCCTCCACATTGGTGATCGAATCCATGTTGACCGACAGCGCCGGCTGCGGCTCGCCGACACGAATCTCAGGGCCCCAATAGGCCGTGGAGGTGCCGGGGACCGGGCCGGGCTCCAGGTAGAACACGTAGCCGACCTGCTGCGCCAGGCGCGTCACGTAGTCGTAGTCGGAGCCGCGGTGCTGCGCAATGCGCTGCACCGGAAGCGGCAGGTCTTCAAACAGGCTCGGGATCACGACCGGGATCACGCCCAGGGCCGCGTACTTTGCGAGCACCAGCAACACGCGCGCGGCCGGCGGCATGGCCGGATACGGGATGCCCGTCAGATCGACGTAGTCCATCAGCGCGCTCATGTCCTTGCCCTTGACGACGAGCTTGCCGATGCCACCCTCGCCGGGCAGCGTCTCGACGTTGGTGACCATGCCGTCGATCAGCGGTTCGGCATGGCCACCGAAGCGAACCACCAGCACGACGCGCATCAGCGGGGGCACGCCGGTGCCGCCGGAGAGCAGGAACACGGTACGCAGCGGTGAACGCGCCGGCAGATCGAACGTGAGCTCGAAGCCCGACTGCGCGTCGGCGGCGCCCGAGTCGACCCGCACCGAGCTCAGCGCTTCGACCATCTCCACCGGGGCCGGCACCGGCACCGGCCCGATCAGCAGCGACAGATTGACACCGCCTTGCATGATCGCCATCACATGCCCGGAGGCAGCGCGATATCCACGCGCCGCCCGACCGTGTCGGTGAGTTCGTTCGGATCGAGCACGGCATTCGCATCCGCGATGCGCCAGTAGAGCAACGGGTCGCCGAGGTACTTTGCGCCGAGCAGGTCGGGCCGCTCACCCGCGCTGACGACATGCCGCGCCGCAAGGGTCATCGCGCTCGGCGCTGGGATGAAACGCCGGCCCACGTAGACCACGCCGGGCGCATCGGGGCGGCGCTGCAGCAGCGCGAGCGGGACGCCGCTGTAGCGGCTCTGCGGCGCGAACGGCGTCTGCGGGATCGCGCCGGCGTCGATCAGCATCTGTACCGGGTCGGTCATGGGTGTGCTCCGTGGTTCATGGCTGGGCTCACAGCGGCAGGCTCGACAGGCCGAACAACTGCAACGGTGCCGCGCCGGTCTTGCCGGCCAGCGCCTCGCGGGTGCGCAGGTGGTTGATGAAGACACCGCCGCCGCGATGGGCGAAGCCGAGGTCGTCGGTGGTCATCACGCGCAGCCCGAGGCTGACTTTCGCGCGCATCGGGTTCAGCGCCACGTCGAAGGCTTCTTCGGTGATCGAGAAGTCGGTCACCCGCACCGGTACGACGCGGCTCTTGCTCCAGATGAACAGCACCAGCGGCGCCTCGGGCGGCAGGATTTCCAAGGTGCCGGTCTGCGATAGCGCGTTGATCGCGAGCAACTCGGCGCTGCTCGGGTTGACGAGGCTTTCGAGAGCGGCGAGTTGGGGGGCGATGCCGAAGGCGACGGTGTTCGCGTTCTGTTCGGGGTGTTCGAGGGAATCGGTGGCGTCGATTTCGGCATCGAGCTTGATCGATTCGATCGCTGGGCCTTTGAAGCGAAACGGTTGCGCGCGTGCGCCGCCGCCGTCACCGCCGGCGCCCTGGACTTGATAGCTACGCGCGAGGGAGTCGGGGTTGTATTGCAGCGCGATCGTGCGCTTGATGGCACTGCTGGCGGCGTCGAGGATGACGAGGCCGCCTTTGATGAGCTTGGGGCTACCAGGGAATGAACTCATGAATGGTCCGCAGGCGGTGCGTCTACAGGCTCAACTTGCGCTTGCCAGAAGATTTAGCCGCCTCTTCCTCGGCTTCTTCCAGGGCCTTCGCGTCGAAAGCCTTCTGCGTCTCCCTTGCTTTCAACAACCTCGCCTTCTCGGCCTCTGCAATCACCTTCTGCGCTTTGGCGGCCTCCTCGGCTGCCTCCGACGCAACTCGAATCTTAGACGTGCCGCGCAGTGCATTCAGTACACGCATTAGAGCGGCGTTCTTCTCCACAAGCTCCAGAATCCTAAGCCCGAAGTGGCTCGCCTTTGCGGCACGCCCAGCGGCCGATACAACCTTGCCCGCCGCCGCGAGTTCTTCAGCACCAATCAGCAGCATTGCAACTTCCGCCCCGATGTACCCCTGCACCTTGCCTGCGATGACACCCATGACGTAGGGTTCGGCGGCGACGAACTCGTTCAGGAAGCGTCGTCCAGCTTCTTCGCCGCACAGGCTACCGATGTCTTCTCCTGATTCAAAGAGGAGGTTCGGGTTTGAATTCAGCTCGACGCCGAATTGCCTGAGTCCCTCGATCACATCTTTGGCCGCACGAGCCCGACGCACAGTCGGCGAGTCTTCCCCTTTGCGAATAGCATTCCACTCACCGGCAATGATTCCAACTGGTCCTAGCTCCAATGCCATCTTGAGAAGACTAGCAATCCCACCCACCAAATCCTCGAGACTGGCTAGTACACCCAATGGGCGGCCAACGAATTGACCAGCGACAAATGCTCCAAGGTTGGTTGGTTGGGTCAAGGTTGCGGACAACTTGGCCCACGTCTGCGCGGGTACGGTGCGCCGGCTACCTGCGAGGAACCCGATCACGAAGCCGGCTATTGCTTCACTGCCTGGATTTGCCACCACTTCATCGAGGTTGCGTTCTTTGGATTCCTGCTCCGAATTGAGGCACGAATAACAGACGACTCCATCAAAACACGGAAGAGCGATCATTGGACGACCGATCAGATCGAAAACCTGGGGTGGCAGACTTAATCCCTTCTCGCTTACCACCACTTTTTTACCAATGGCATTCAAGCGCTTGCACATTTCCACAGAATCCTTCGTGGCGGGGTCCGCCTCTGACTCGTTCATTTTCTGCGGTGTGTATGCTCCCATCGGTTCGCACAGACTGCCCGTATCTCGCAGGTGATCCTGATAGCACTTGACTTGGCTGGGTCCCAGGCTGACGCCGTCGAAGTTGAGCGGCTTGATCTCTGCGATCTGAACATGCACCGTTGTCGCGCTGCGGCTCAACACTTTGACCAAGTCCGCACGCCCGCGTGCAAACAATGGCTCGAATTTGCTTTCCGAGCAATGATTGCCGGAGCCAGGTATGGGAACTTCCTTCAGTTGGTCTGGATTCGTCGCAAAGTCTTGTTGGATTTTCCTATGCGTTGCGTTGCCTACGTTCTGAGCGGATGGTGGTGGTTTACAGACCGGATTTGACCTGTTGCGCGCCAATGCAGGCTCACAGGCTGGATTGATTGCGCGTTGAAGGAAGCCGCCCCCGTGATCACCCTGCTGCTGTACTACATGCGTCAGTTCATGGGCAATCAACCGTCTTCCCATGTTCGTTTGAGGCGCGTATTGGCCAGCACCGAAAACAATGTGATGCCCTGCTGTATAGGCCAAAGCGTTCACTTCTTTCGCCGACCGCTCGGCCGGGTCATCACGATGGACGCGTACGTGCGAAAAGTCGTGACCGAAGCGCCTTTCGACATCCTGGCGCAACGCAGTTTCCAGCGGGTGGCCCGAGGTCGCCAGGACGCGGCCGACACTCGCAGGTACCGTGTCCTGACTACCAGGAGCGTGCCCAGAACGGCGTTGGATGCTCGGTGGCGCGAATCCGATCAAGGAATGTGCCGTCGATGCCGCGACCGCATCTGCAACTCTGTCAGCCTCCGCTTCCAACGGATCGTTGCTGGCGCCGATCGCGAGCTTGGTTTGCAGCCGCTTCTTGCTCGAGCATTCCGCGCATTGTCCGATCAGTGATGAGGTGGGTGAGCCGCAATCGCACTTCCGTTGCATCAGCAACCCGGCGCGGGCGAGACTGCCGGGCGATTGTGGTCTGACGGGAAGGGTCTGCAATGGCACCGCGCTGCTCATTCGCCAATCTCCTTGCCGATGCCATTCGCCATGGCAGCACCTACTCCGTGCGGTGTCGAACCGTGCCCGATCGGCACGCCACTCACATTCAGGCTCGGCATGTCTCCCAGGCCGCTCAGTTGCGACACCGCCTGTGGCTCGGCAAATAGCCGTTCCATTTCGCGCTGCATCCCCGCGCCAATCTCATACCCATCCTCCACGCGAAATCCACGCAGCACCAGCCGATCGATGTGCACGACCACGCGCCTCATACCCATCCCCGCGTCTCGGCGTCGCTCAACGGCCGCTCACGCTTGCTAGCATCGTGATGCGCCGCCTGCAGCAGATGCGCCATCGACAACGGCTCTTCGTCCTCCGCGGCCCGGAACGCCGCATTGATCGCGATGTTGCGAATGCTCCCGCCCGTGACGCTGAGCCGCGCGAGCTTGCCGCTGTCGATCGCGGCAAGCGGCGTTCGCTGCGGAAACGCGCTGCGCCAGATCGCCTCGCGCAAGGCCTGATCCGGAAACGGAAAGTTGACGACAAACCGCAGCCGCCGCTGGAACGCAACATCGAGCGCGGCCTTCAGATTGGTAGTGAGGATGGCGAGCCCCCGGTACGACTCCATGCGCTGCAGCAGGTAGCTCACTTCGATGTTGGCGTAGCGATCGTGGCTGTCTTTGACCTCGCTGCGCTTGCCGAATAGCGCATCGGCCTCGTCGAACAGCAGGATCGCACCGCTGTCTTCGGCCGCATCGAACACGCGACGAAGGTTCTTCTCGGTTTCGCCGATGTATTTGCTGACCACGGCCGACAAGTCAATGCGATAGAGATCGAGTTGCAGCTCGTGCGCGAGCACCTCGGCCGCCAGGGTCTTGCCGGTGCCGCTCTCGCCGGCGAACAACGCGCTGATCCCCAGACCGCGCGCACCCTTGTCAGCGAAGCCCCAGTCGAGCTGCACCTTCAGGCGATTGCGCACGTGCGCCCCGATTTGTCGCAAGGTCGCCTTCTGCGCATCGGGCAGCACCAAGTCATCCCAACCGGCGCTCGATTCGATGCGCTGAGCCAGATCGTCAAGCTTGGTGCGCCCGATCTCCCGGCAGGCCGACCAGAGCGCCCGATCGGGTCTTGCGCTTGCAGCCAGCGCGGCCGAGACGCTCGCCGCTTCGGATTGAATCGTACGCGCGCTCAACTTGAATTGCCCGGCAATGCCGTCGAGCGAGGTGCCGATGCGCGATGCGCCGTCGCCAAGGGCCTGCCTCCACAGCTGCTTTTGTTCCGCCGGGCCGGGCTTCCCGACCGCGAAGCGAAGGCCGGCACGTTCGAGCGGCTGCGATTGGGCGGCGCTGACGAAGACCACGCCGTGCAACTGCTCGACCAGATGCGCCGCCGCGACCGGCAATGGATCGGCGCCACAGCTCACCAGCAACGCGTGGCCCGACAGAATGGACTCGCGCTGCCACAGGGTCGCCAGCGCTTCGATTTCAACATTCGCGGCTGGCACATCCTGCGCACGCAAGACCAACAGATCGAGACCGAGCACCGCTGAGACTTGTGCGGCCACATCGGCCTGGCCCATTGCATCGTCGCCGGTCAGCCAGACGATTGCAAAGTTCGCGGTGTTCGTCTCGAAGGCGGTGCACACTGAATCGCAAACAGTGCGATGCGACTCGGCCATCGCTCCCGGCGCAGGCGCCGAGCGAAGCAGGCCCAGCAAGCGCACATCAAGGTAGTCCACGCCGGCAAGGTAGTGAAGAATCCGCTCGTCGATGCGCAAACGCCCGCGTGCCAAGCCTGCCGATCCGTCCACTTCCACGAGCCGCCAGCGCCGCAGCGGGCTGACGGGTGCGAGCGCGCTCCAATGCGGCGCCTCCAGTGCCCCCAGCGCCAAGCCGAAGGTGGCACCCTGCCTGCGCGATTCGCCAGTGGCGGCCTCGCATTGCGTGGCGATTTGCGCATCCATCTCCACGCCAGCGCAGAGCAGCAGCACATCCCGCTCGAACGCACTGAGGCCGAAGCAGCGCGAGAGATGATCGATCGCAGCCGGTGCAGGCATTGCCGCGCGCGCGGATTCCAAAGCAGACACGATGGTGTCGTCATCTTCCGCAGCACCGAGCCGCTGCTTGAGCCGGCCAAACTCGGCCACCATCAGCCGCTGATTGGCGTCGGTCCAGGAGGTGGATGTGGGCGCGTTCATGCGGGCAGCGTGATGCGGTGGTTGAAGAATGCCGGGGGCCGTGCGCCGCGGTTGACGACGATGCTCTCGATGTCGTCGACCTTCAGGCGCAGCAGCGGTGTGCCGCCGGCCGGTGGTGCATCAGCGAACTCAAAGTCCAGCGCCGCGGTGTTGGCGGTGAACGGCTGTGCGGGGGCCTCGCGCGTGTCCATCAGCAGCGTGACTTTCTGGCCCACTCGCACTTCAGGCTCGCAGCCGATGCGCAGGCTCAGCACATTGGCCGCGCCGCGCGCTATTGCCACGGGCGGGAAACTGGTGATCGCAGGGGCCAGTGCCACGGGCAGAACGTTGCTGGTGCGCGGCTCGGCGTCGCCGGCGCGTAGCACGCGCAACTGCAACTGATACAAACCCACCGGCAACGCTGCGGGCAGGTTCGGCACATTGAAATCAAAGGTCGCTTCATCAGTGCCGTTGGCCAGCAGGATTTCCTGCTCGATGCCAAAGCGGTCGCTACGCAGCACGATCGCCCGGGC
>Ga0307516_10003537_pt1 | contig 19981 bp, 16 predicted proteins | sample 19_EM_MG_FD_203310 | JGI IMG/M metagenome (GOLD analysis project Ga0307516, IMG submission 203310) | Populus trichocarpa ectomycorrhiza microbial communities from riparian zone in the Pacific Northwest, United States - 19_EM | ecosystem: Host-associated > Plants > Roots > Unclassified | place...
GCTATGGATTGCGATGGCTTGCTCATAGGTGATCCAAAGCGGCTCACTCATGGTCTCACACCGGTTACTTTGCGAGCGCCGCGAGCGTGTCCTTGTATTTCTCCATAATCTGGTCGGCTATTTCCATTGTCTTCTCGAAGTCCGGATCGTATGGCATTGCCTGAAATCCGCCGCCAGCAAGTTCGGTGATGTGCAGTTCCTGACCTCGCTTGAGGTCGAGCCGCTGCATTAATTCACGGGGAAGCAAGAGACCGTCGGAATTTCCAATTTTTTTGATCTCGATTTTCATCGGGAATTGTCCTTTTAATTCGGCACCATCGCCGCCAACGTCGTTCAACGGATGAGACCGCATCACGCGCATCCGTGAATGCCATTAGGCATCGCGTGTTATACAATTGTATAATATGCGATGTGCCTCCGTTCAACAAATGTTTTACAGCAATGCTTCTCAGCAGCTTGGCGCCGCGGGCTAATCGACCACGAAGTCGAACCGCCCGGCGAGCCATCCGGCGTTCTTGGCGGTACGCACCAGCAACTCCTTGCGAAACAGGCCATCGGAACGGTTCTTTGACTCGCCGGGGAAATATAGCTGGGTGGTGAGCAGGCCGCCGCCGGGCGGCTGCACCTTCACATGGATGTGGCGCGTGCGGCCGGGATAGACGCCGGGCACGACGCTGCGCAGCCGATACCGCCCTTCCGCATCCGTGAACTGATGACCACGCAGATGGAAGCCGGAATTGTCGTATTGGCCCTTGGCGTCGGCCTGCCAGAAATCCAGCAGCGCTCCGGCAAGCGGCTTGCAGGCCCGCGAGAGCACCAGCCCGACCAGTTCGATGGGCTGTCCCGACATCCCTTCTTCATACAGTTCAAATCGCTCGGGAGAGGACGGCTTGAAATACGGCCCTTCGATCTGCGGCAATGTCGCTTCATCGCCGTCGTGGCAGGCGGGCGTCGCCGGAAGCGGCGCCTCGGCTGCGCCAGGCACGATCGCAAACAGCGAACCAGCCGCAAAGACCCCTGCCCCAAGAACCACGCGTCGCGTCGGCCTGTCGATCATGAGCCGCTCCACCGCTGTCGTCGCCGTCACCATGGGGCGCGACGGCGGCCGAAATTTGTCACCGCACCCGCTGCCGGCGATGCGTCAGGACATCGCTTCGAGTTCGTCGATCATGCCCGCGATGACAGACAACCCGCCGTCCCAGAACTTTGGATCCTTGGCATCGAGCCCGAACGGCTGGAGCAGTTCGGAATAATGCTTGGTGCCGCCGGCGGCGAGCATCGCCAGATAACGTTCGGCAAACCCGTCCGCAGCGTTCTCGTAGACCGCATAGAGCGAGTTCACGAGGCAATCCCCGAACGCATAGGCGTAGACGTAGAACGGCGAGTGGATGAAGTGCGGGATGTACATCCAGAAATTCTCGTAGCCGGGTCGGATGTCGATCGCGGGTCCCAGGCTCTCGCCCTGCACGCTGAGCCAGATCTCGCCGATGCGCTGGGCCGTCAATTCGCCGTTCTTGCGCTCGGTGTGGATCGCACGCTCGAACGAATAGAACGCGATCTGCCGCACCACGGTGTTGATCATGTCCTCGACCTTGCCGGCGAGCAGCGCCTGGCGCTGTTTGGCGTTTTTGGTCTGCGCCAATAACCGCTTGAAGGTCAGCATTTCGCCGAACACGCTGGCGGTCTCGGCCAGCGTCAGCGGGGTCGGTGCCATCAGCGCTCCATTTTTCGCCGCTAGCACCTGATGCACGCCGTGACCGAGTTCATGCGCCAGCGTCATCACATCGCGCGGCTTGCCCTGATAATTCATCAGCACGTAAGGGTGTGCCGACGGCGTGGTCGGATGCGAGAACGCGCCCGGTGCCTTGCCCGGCCGTACCGGCGCGTCGATCCAGCGGTCGGTGAAGAACCGCTCGGCAATCGCAGCCATCTCGGCCGAGAAGCCGCGATAGGCCGACAGCACCATGTTGCGCGCCTCGGGCCAGGCGATGGTGCCGGTCGCCGCAAACGGCAACGGCGCGTTGCGATCCCAATGGGCGAGCTTCTTCTTTTTGAACCAACCGGCTTTCAGCGCGTAATAGCGGTGCGACAAGCGCGGGTAGGCCGCGCGCACCGATCCGACCAACGCATCGACCACCTCGCGCTCGACGCGGTTGTTCAGATGCCGGGAGTCCGCAACGTCCGCAAAACCGCGCCAGCGATCGGAAATCTCCTTGTCCTTTGCGAGCGTGTTGGTGATCAGCGCAAAGGTCCGCTCATTGTCCTTGAAAGTTTTCGCCAGCGCCTGGCCTGCCGCCTTGCGCTTTTCCGGCGCGCGGTCCTGCAGGAAGTTGAGCGTCGGTTCGATCGCCAGTTCCTTAGCCCCGACCTTGAAACGCAGGCCGGAAATGGTCTGGTCGAACAGCCGGTTCCAGGCGGCATAGCCACTCTGGGATTTTTCGTGAAACAACTGCTCGACGCGATCCTCAAGCTGATACGGCTTGTCCTTGCGCAGATCCTCGACCCACGGGCGATAATACCCGAGTTCAGGCGCCCGTAGCGCGCGTTCGATCACCGTATCGTCAACGCGGTTGAGTTCGAGCCCGAAGAACAGCAAATGCACGGACGCGGCGGTCAGCCGTTCGGAAACGTCGCCATAGAACTTGGAGATCGCGGGATCGACGCTGTCGCCGGCGTGAACGAGGCCGGCATAGGAGCCAAGGCGGCCGGCGAGATCGTCGATCGCCTCATAGCGTTTGACTGCCTCGGCGAGCCATTGCCCGCCGTCTTCCTGGGCAACGTATTCCGCCAGCTTGCCTTTGTAGTCGGTCTCAAACGTGACGCATTCTGAATCCATCTTTTGCAAATCCCGGATCACTTCAGGCGCATCGATGCCGGAATAGAGGTCGGACAAATTCCATTCCGGCAATTTGCCGGCTTTGGATTTGGCCGCGGTCTTGGATTTGGCGACGGTCGATTTGCGTTGAGCAGTCGACTTGCGGAGAGCGGCTGAGGAGCGCGAGGTCATCTTGTTCGAAACCTGTGTTCAATCATTAAGGCTGCGGCGGCGGAATCAGAGCGGGACGGCAACGTTTAAGAGTGCGTTAATCGGCATCGGCGAGAGTGCCCCGATTCGAGACAGATAGTTGTAACGTGCGGGGAAGACCATGGCTGCCACCATTTTGATTGTCGACGACGACGCCGTACAGCGCCGCCTGGTTGAAAACATGGTGAAGAAGTGCGGTTATGAGCCCCTCGTGGTCGATAGCGGCGATGCCGCCGTGGCCTTGCTGACCGCCCCCGATGCGCAGGCAATCGACGCCGCCGTTCTCGATCTCGTGATGCCCGGTCTCGACGGGCTCGGCGTGCTGGCAAAAATTCGTGAAGCTGGACTGACCGTCCCCGTCATCGTGCAGACCGCTCATGGCGGCATCGACAATGTGGTTTCGGCGATGCGTGCCGGCGCGCAGGATTTCGTGGTCAAGCCGGTCGGCTTCGAACGGCTGGAAGTGTCGCTGCGCAACGCGCTCAACACGCAGGCCCTGAAGGGCGAATTGCAGCGCATCCGTCACAGCCGCGAAGGCCGGCTGACCTTTGCCGACATCATCACCCGCAGCGAAGCCATGACAGGCGTGCTGCGCACCGCGCAGAAGGCCGCCTCGTCGGGCATTCCGGTCTTGATCGAAGGCGAATCCGGTGTCGGCAAGGAATTGTTCGCCCGTGCCATCCACGGCAGCAGCGAGCGCAAGGCCAAGCCGTTCGTCGCGGTCAATTGCGGCGCGATCCCCGACAATCTCGTGGAATCGATCCTGTTCGGCCACGAGAAGGGCGCCTTCACCGGCGCCACCGAACGCCACATGGGCAAGTTCGTCGAAGCTTCCGGCGGCACGCTGTTCCTCGACGAAGTCGGCGAACTGCCGCTAGCGGCGCAAGTTAAACTGCTTCGCGCGCTCCAGGAGGGCATGGTCGAAGCCGTCGGCGGTCGCAAACCCGTCAAGGTCGATGTCCGCATCATTTCGGCGACCAACCGAAAACTGCTCGACCTCGTTAAAAGCGGCGGATTCCGCGAGGACCTGTTCTACCGCCTGCACGTGTTGCCGCTGACGATCCCGCCGTTGCGGATGCGGCGCGAAGACATTCCCCATCTCTTGCGGCACTTCCTGGCCCGGTTCAGCGCAGAGGAAAACCGCAGCATCACCGGCATCAGCGGCGAGGCGATGGCGCACCTTTCGCAGCTCGACTGGCCTGGCAATATCCGGCAACTCGAAAACACCGTGTATCGCGCCGTAGTGCTGAGCGAGAGCGACCAGCTTGGCCTGCCGGATTTCCCGCAGGCCGCAGCCGCCCACCACGTCATCGCGGACGGCACCGCTTCGCACCACAGCGAGCCGCTGATTGTCGGCCCGTCGACGGCGCCCGCGATGGTCTCGGGTAATGAGATACCGATTGCGCCAATGGGCAATGCCGGCAGCCTCCCGATGCTGACCTCAGCCGGTGAAGTCAGGCCACTCGAAGAAATGGAAAACGAGATCATCCGCTTTGCGATCTCGCATTATCGCGGGCAGATGTCGGAGGTCGCGCGGCGGCTGAAGATCGGCCGCTCGACGCTCTATCGCAAGCTCGATGAGGCCGCCGCCAAAGATCCTGCCGACGGTGCGCAAGACACCCATTGAAGCCGATGGACGATTGTGGCGCCCGGAAGGCAAGGGACTTGGGGCGCCAGCGATTCGGGAACCTTTGAACCGTGGCTTGTCGGTGACAGACAAACGTTAGGGGGCGTGGCAAAACCGCACTACCCGAATGCAAATGGGTCATTCGAGGTCAGTTTGTCGTGAGTTGTCCCGCATGGCGCTGGCTGCATGAAAGGGGCACATGTATCGTCTGCGTTTGAATCGTCGCGTGCAGGCGTACCGATTGATGCGATTGAAGCCGGCGCTTTCGCGCAAGCTTGAGACGAACGAGATCTGAAGGACTGTTCCATGGCGGAGCGGTTCCGCCCAAGGGGGTGTGACGATGCGTGACTGTTCGAGCAACCGTGCTGGATTTGACCGCGTGCTGATGGCCGTCGCGGCAACCTTCCTCGCGGTGTCCGCGACCTCAGCGCTGGCTCAGAGCGACGGGCCCCGGACCAGCGCCGCCGAACTCGCGATCGATGCAGCAGTCCCGCGTCCCGAACCGGCAAACGTGCCGCCGCCGACCGCCAGCGATTTCAAGATCGAAACCACGGCCTCGACATCAGATGTGGCCAAGACGGCAGCGCCGAACACGACCGCCAAGGCACCCGATCCGAAGCCCGCTGAAATCGTCACCGCCCCCGCCGCCGAATCCAAACCAGCCGAAGCCCCGAAGAGCGATACCGCGACCACGACGCCGCTTGCGCCCTCGACCGCCACGGCACCCGCTCCCGAGCCTGCCAAGGAGCCGGTGAAGGCCGCGAGCAACGTGCCCGCCGCCGATCAGCCGGTGGCCGATAAATTGCGCGAAATGCTCGGCGGCAAGTCGCTGCGCACTTTCGACCGCAAGGGCGAGCGCGCCGCAGTCGAAAAGTTCTACAGCGCGCGCGAATACGCGCCGCAGTGGACCCAGGCCGGTAAATTGACCGACAGCGGCAAGGGCATCGTCGCCCGCCTCAAGGACGCCGCCGCCGAGGGCCTGAACCCGACCGACTACCCGGTGCCGGATTTCACTGCTGCCACCTCGCCCGATCAACTCGCCGACGCCGAATTGAAGCTGACCGCCACCATGCTGGACTATGCGCGCCAGGCGCAGAGCGGCCGGATGCACTGGTCGCAGGTCTCGGCCGATATCCTCTATCCCGAGCACCCGACCGATCCGGGCGAAGTGCTCACCAATATCTCGACCGCCAAGGACGCCTCGTCAGCGCTTGACGGTTATAATCCGCCGCACAAGCTCTATCGCGAACTGAAAGCCAAGCTCGCCGAATTGCGCGGCCAGGGCGACGGACCGGTGATCCAGGTCGCGGAAGGCCCGGCGCTGGCGTTCAAGGCCGGCACCAAGAAGCTGCCGGCAGTCGCGCCGGAGGATCCGCGCGTGCCGCAACTGCGCACCAAGCTCGGCATCTCAGAAAATGTCGACGACACCCATTACGACGCCAAGGTTGCCGAGGCCGTGCGCAAATTCCAGGAGAGCGCCGAGCTCAAGGCCACCGGCGTGCTCGACGACCGCACCGTCAAGGCCATCAACAGCCCGAAGCGCGACCGGCAGATCGACACCGTGCTCGTCAACATGGAGCGCTGGCGCTGGCTGCCGCGCCAGCTCGGTGCGGCCTCGCTCGGCAACGCCTATGTCATCCTCAACATCCCCGATTTCACGCTGAAGGTGATGCAGAACGGCGCCCAGGTCTGGAACACCCGCGTGGTGACCGGAAAGCCGGGCAACCACGCCACGCCGCTTTTGACGGAAACGATGAAGTTCATCACCGTCAATCCGACCTGGAACGTGCCGCCCTCGATCATCTACAATGAATATCTGCCAGCGCTGCAACAGGATCCGACCGTGCTCCAGCGCATGGGCCTGAAGCTCGAGCGCGCCCGCGACGGCTCGATCCACATCTCGCAGCCGCCGGGCGAAGCCAATGCGCTCGGCCGCATCCGCTTCAACTTCCCGAACAAATTCCTGGTCTATCAGCATGACACCCCGGACAAGAACCTGTTCGCCAGGGACGAGCGCGCCTTCAGCCATGGCTGCATGCGGGTGCAGAATCCGGATCAATACGCCTCGACGCTGCTCAACATCGTGATGCCGAACGAGCGCTACACGCCGGAGAAGATCCGCAGCATGTACGGCCACAGCGAGATCGACCTGAAATTCCCGACGCCGCTGCCGGTCAACATCACCTACCAGACTGCGTTCGTGGACGATGCCGGCAAGCTCCAGATCCGCAAGGACGTCTACGGCCGCGACGCCACCATGCTGTCGCTCCTGAAGGGCAGCCGGACCAAGGACCTGGAAAACATGGTCGCGCATGCGCAGCCGAGCTATACGCGTCCGCCCGGCTCCAGTCTGCCGGCCGGCGTCAATTTCGCCAGCGACAACACCTATTCCGGACCCTCGTTCTTCGAACGACTGTTCGGCGGCCCGTCGACCACGCCGCCGGCTCCAGTTGGCCGCAAGCCGCAGCAGCAGAGACCGCAGCGGGTGATCACCCGTTAACCTCTGCTTCGCGCGTCTGTCGAAATTTTTAAGCAAAATCAACAGTCTCGCCTCTCTGGCGAGATCGTTTACGTTAACCATTATCCATCGTGGTTTCGGCACTGGGCACTTTTTCGCCACAGTCAACGGGTTAGGTTAAGCCTAACTTGGGGGCGGGACGGTAAACTTCGGTTAACCCTCCCGCTTTAATAAAGCGTTCACCCTCTTTCGCTCCGGTTTGCGAATTCCGGTTTGCGAAAGAGATCCATGATCGCTCGTCGACTGGGTGGGCTTATACGTGCTGGCTGGTTTCGCGCGCCAATTCAATCCGCTGTCGCTACCGAAGGCCGGATATCGCATCGGCTTGACCACGCTATTGCTGGTCGCCGGAGCAGGCTCGGTGCATGACGCGACCGCGCTGAACGAAACCCGCACCCTCTCCTTCCACCACACCCATTCCGACGAAGACCTCACCGTCACCTTCAAGCGCGACGGGCGCTACGACGAAGAGGCGCTCACGAAAATCAATTACTTCCTGCGCGACTGGCGCAGCCAGGACCAGACCATGATGGATCGTCACCTCTTCGACATCCTCTGGGAAGTCTATCGCGATGTCGACGGCAAGAAGCCGATCCAGATCATCTCGGCCTACCGCTCTCCCGCCACCAACGCCATGCTCCGCCGCCGCTCGTCCGGCGTAGCCCGCTTCAGCCAGCACATGCTCGGCCATGCGATGGATTTCTACATCCCGGACGTGTCACTTGAGCAGGTCCGCGCCGCCGGTTTGCGGCTGCAACGTGGCGGTGTCGGTTTCTATCCGACGTCGGGCTCGCCATTCGTCCATCTCGATACCGGCAGCATCCGGCACTGGCCGCGCATGACGCATGATCAGCTGGCCAAGGTGTTCCCCGACGGCCGCACCGTGCACCTGCCCTCAAACGGCGGTCCGCTGAAAGGTTATGAGCTCGCCCGCGCCGATATCGAGAAGCGCAGCAATGGCGACGACGCCGCAACCGTTGGCAAGAAACCCAGCCTGTTCGCCTCGCTTTTCAAGGGCGGCAAGTCCAACGACGAGGATGATGAAGGCAGCGCTCCCGCTCCGATCAAGAACGAGAAGCCTTCAGCTGTCGTAGCTGCGGCAACGCCAGCGAAATCCGCCGAGACCAAGGTTGCCGAAGTCGTACCGACACCGCGCGCAAAGCCGCAGATAGCGGCGACGCTGCAACTGGCCTCGGCCGACGCCCATATCGTACCGGCGCCCAAAGCCAAGCCGGTAGTCCAGGCCACCACCGACAAGCCTTCCACCGACAAGCCTTCCACAGACAAGGCTGAACCGAAACCGCAGACACCGGCCGATATCATCAACGCCCGCGGCTTCTGGGGCGATGCGCCGACTGCGGCCAATCAGGCCACCCCGGTGCAGGTCGCAGCCCTCAGGGCGCGCCAGGCCGTCGGCGCCGCCGATCCGCAGCCGACCGCCAGCGTTTCCGAGGCCTTTAACAAGGCGCTCGCCTATGCACCCGCCGCCTCCTCGCCGGTCGATCGCGCCAACGTCGTCGCTGCTTCCGCGCCGATCCCGCGCACCGTCCGTCCGACGCGCAACGCCGCCGCGCCCGCCACCGAAATCAATACCGTCGTTGCCAAGGGGCCGCAGGGTCAGGGCAGCGTGATCTCGACCTCGACGCGGCTCGCCGCCGCACAGGGCAACGATGTCTGGATGCGGGTCGTGATGCTGGCGCCGAGCGCCAGCACCGCAATGTCGACGACGGTGCTCGGCGACACTGACATAACCCTGATGCGCAGCTACTTCGTCAAGCCGCAGGTCGCGATCGCGATGAGCTTCTCGGGCGATCCGATGCTGGGCATGACCACCGACCGCTTCAGCGGATCGGCGACCGCCAAGCTCGCAACACAGTCCTTCGTGCTGCGCACCGCTTCGCTGCGCTAAATGCTTCTCTACCACGTTTGGATGGATACGCGGGGATCAAGCCCGCGTATGACATCGTCATCTCACAGCATCCCCAGCGCCTGCATGTAGGTCTCCAGGATGGTCTCCTGCTCGGCCCGCTCATTGGCGTCCTGCTTGCGCAGCCGCACGATGGTGCGCAGCGCCTTGACGTCGTAGCCATTGCCCTTGGCTTCGGCGTAGACGTCGCGGATATCGTCCGAAATCGTCTTCTTCTCTTCTTCCAGCCGTTCGATGCGCTCGACGATGGCCTTGAGCTGGTCTTTTGCGAATTTCGTCGCGGGCTCTTCCTGGACGGCGGCGGCGGAGGTGGCCATCGGGTACTCCTGAATGGAACTGAATGTGGTGGCTGAAAGATCAAGCGCCGCACGCTTCACCGCGCGGCGCTTTTTCTAAAGTTGACCCTCAAGAGTGCGACGGCTTGCGTCAAGGCAACATCGCGCTCATCCACAGCGCGCCCACAGGAGAAAGATTCTAATGCCCGCTATGGGCCTTCTTCATCGCTTCGCGCTGCTCGGGGCTGGCGGTACCCTGGAATGTCGCCTTCCAGGTCTCATACGGCATGCCGTAGACGGCCTCGCGGCTCTCGTCCTTGCTGATCGCCACGCCCTTGCCGTCGGCCTCTTCCTTCATCCAGTTCGACAGGCAGTTGCGGCAGAAGCCGGCCAGGTTCATCAGGTCGATGTTCTGGACGTCGGTGCGGGCGCGCAGATGCTCGACCAGGCGCCGGAAAACGGCGGCTTCCAGTTCGGTTCTGGTTTTGTCGTCTATACTCATGATCGTGATCCCGCAGGGTTCATTCCCCACCATATTGATATCAGGTGGGAATTGTCACAGATTTTGCCATATCGGCGGGCAAAACCGGTCGGCAGGTGGTTTAATCCTGTATCCCACATCGTGGGAAACGCAACTCCGGGCGTTGACAGGCCGCGCCTGGCCACGCGAAATCGTCAATAGTTTGATATAGCTTCGCCGCATGACTGCAAAAGATTCTCCCCATTCCGCCCCCCTTTCCGCTCGTCTCATCGCCGGCCTGCTGCCGGTGCTGGCGTTTGCGGTGATGGGCTTGTGGAACAATTCGGCGGCGGCCGATTTTCGTCTCTGCAACAACACGTCGAGCCGGGTCGGCATTGCGCTGGGCTATAAGGACGCCGAGGGCTGGACCACCGAAGGCTGGTGGAACGTGTCCTCCCGCAGTTGCGAAACGTTGCTGCGCGGAACGCTTGTCGCGCGCTTCTATTACATCTACGCACTCGACTATGATCGTGGCGGCGAATGGTCGGGACAGGCCTTCATGTGTTCGCGTGACAAGGAATTCACCATCAAGGGCACCGAGAATTGCCTGGCGCGCGGTTTCGACCGCACTGGCTTTTTCGAGGTCGACACAGGCGAACAGCGAGCTTGGACCGTGCAACTGACCGAAGCCAATGAACAGCCTGCGCAGCAGCGCGTGCCGGGAATTCCGGGTACCGTAGGCCCTGGCGGTCCCGGCAATGTACCCGGCCTGCCACCGGGCGCCTCGCCTCCGGGCGGGCCCGGTCTGCCGCCAGCCGCGGCGCCCAGGCAATGAGACGCCTCCGTCGCATCAAGATCCTCGCCACCCTCGGCCCGGCATCATCCGACCTCCCGATGATCCGCAAGCTGTTCGAGGCCGGCGCCGATGTGTTCCGCATCAATATGAGCCACACCTCGCACGACAAGATGCGCGAACTGGTCTCGACCATCCGCAATGTCGAGAGTAGCTATGGCCGGCCGATCGGCATCCTGGTCGATCTGCAGGGGCCGAAGCTGCGGCTTGGCGCCTTCAAAGAAGGTGCAACCCAGCTCAAGAACGGGCAGAGCTTTACGCTCGATTCCGACAAGACGCCCGGCGACAACAGCCGCGTCCAGCTTCCACATCCGGAAATCCTGGCGGCACTGCGGCCCGGTCACGCGCTTCTGCTCGACGACGGCAAGGTGCGGCTGATCGCCGAGGATACCTCACCCGATCGCGCGGTGACGCGGGTGGTGATCGGCGGCAGGATGTCGGACCGCAAGGGCGTCAGCCTGCCCGATACCGACCTGCCGGTCTCGGCGATGACGCCGAAGGATCGCGCCGATCTGGAAGCCGCACTGACGACCGGGATCGACTGGGTCGCGCTCTCCTTCGTGCAGCGCGCCGAGGACGTCAACGAGGCCAAGCGGCTGATCCGCGGCCGCGCCGCCGTGATGGCCAAGATCGAAAAGCCGCAGGCGATCGAGCGCCTCGCGGAAATTCTCGAGGTGTCCGATGCGCTGATGGTGGCGCGCGGCGATCTCGGCGTCGAATTGCCGCTGGAGCGGGTGCCGAGCCTGCAAAAGCAGATGACGCGGATGGCGCGCCGCGCTGGCAAGCCGGTGGTGGTCGCAACCCAGATGCTGGAATCGATGATCCAGTCGCCGGTGCCGACGCGCGCCGAAGTCTCCGACGTCGCAACTGCGGTCTATGAAGGCGCCGACGCTATCATGCTGTCGGCGGAATCTGCGGCCGGCAAATTCCCGGTCGAGGCGGTCTCAACCATGAACCGCATCGGCGAGGAGGTGGAGCGCGATCCGATCTACCGCTCGGTGCTGACGGCGCAGCGGCCCGAGCCTGAGGCGACCGTCGGCGACGCCATTGCGGATGCCGCGCGGCAGATCGCCGAGACGCTCGAACTCTCCGCGATCATCTGCTGGACCAGCTCCGGCTCGACCGCGATCCGCGTCGCGCGCGAGCGGCCGAAGCCGCCGGTGGTGGCGATCACGCCGAATCTGGTGACGGGGCGCAAATTGTCCGTGGTGTGGGGCGTGCATTGCGTGGTCGCGGAAGACGCCCACGACCAGGACGACATGGTCGACCGCGCCGGCTCGATTGCGTTCCGCGACGGTTTTGCCAAGGCAGGCCAGCGCGTAATCATCGTCGCCGGCGTACCGCTCGGCATCGCCGGCACCACCAACATGGTGCGCATCGCCTATGTCGGCCCTGAGGGCGGCAAGGAGAAGTGACGGCAGACCGTCACACTCCGGGAGTGACGGCAGACCGTCACTCCCGGTGCTTGGACAAAAAATTGCGAAAACAACCCCATGTACAGTAGAAATTATGGTATCAAAATACCTCTACCCTGATCTCATCTTGCTTCAGGCAAGCGTCGCGTCGAGCGTGATTTTCGCATTCAGCAGCTTCGACACCGGACAGCCGGCCTTCGCCATGCCGGTCAGTTCCTGGAACTTTGCGTTGTCCGCACCGGGGATCTTCGCCGTCAGCGTGAGATGCACGGCCGTGATCGCAAAGCCGTCGCCCTGTTTTTCGAGGGTGACGTCGGCTTTGGTTTCCATGTGCTCGGCGGTGAGCTTGGCTTCACCGAGGATCAGCGACAGCGCCATGGTGAAACAGGCGGCGTGCGCGGCGCCGATCAGCTCTTCCGGATTCGATCCCGGCTTGCCCTCGAAGCGGCTGGCGAAGCCGTAGGGATAATCCGTCAGGGCGCCGCTTTTGGTCGAGATAGCGCCCTTGCCGTCCTTGATGCCGCCCTGCCATTTGGCCGAGCCTGATGTCGTCGTCATGGAATGCTCCTTTGTCGATCAATGAGATCACGCCCAATCTGGCCAATTGTTGCGTCAAAGCGATGTCACTTGCGGGTGATCTCCAGCCTCTTCGGCGGTGAACCGCAGGGCCCGGACACAAAATTGCGAAAACACCCGTGCAAAGTAGAAATCGGCGCGCTTTAAGCCCCCACCAGCGCCCTGGCCGGCAGCACCGCCTGCACCACGAGGCCGCGGGCGCGGGCATCCATCACGCCGACGGCGCGCAGCGCCAGCAGCGTCACGGTCTGCACGGCGTCGCGCAGCTTGCCCTGATCGTCCGTATTGTCCGGCGCCAATGGGCCGACCAGCGCCTCGTGCAGCGCGCCGAGCAGCGCGGTGGCGGCGAGCGCGGTGTCTTGCGCCGGCAGATGTCCGGCGCGCACCGCGGCGTCGATCCGGGCAGCAATCTCGCCGGATATTTCGCGGCGGCTGGCAAGCCGCGAGGCCGATACGTCGACGTCGACCGGCTCCGCCAGGATGCCCCAGGCGAGCTTGCGCTGCGACAGCACATGGACGGCGACGGTGGTAACGGCGGCAGCCAGCGCCGATGACGGCCCGGGCGCCGCCTCAGCCGCGCGACGGATCGCGGCCAGTTCGTCGCGCGAGACTTCGGCGATCAGCTCGGAAATCAGGTCGGCTTTCGAGGGAAAGTAGCGGTAAACCGTGCCGGCCGCGACATTGGCGCGAACCGCCACAGGCGCAATCTGCACCGCCGCCATGCCGCCATCGGCGGCGGCATCCCGTGCCGCGGCCAGAATGGCGCTGCGCCGCGCCGCCAGCCGTTTCACCACCTGATGGGTTCGCCGATAGACCATGGCGCGTTTCCCCGTCCCAGCGCGTCCGCCGATCGGGATCGGCCGAACGCGTCTTCATTGTTTTGAACTGACGTCCCGAACCGCCTTGAAGAACTGAACAACTATTCAGGGAGAATGACAAGACGCAAATATGACGGCTTGGAGCGGCTTACTTACCTCGCCCCGCTTGCGGGGAGAGGTCGCCGCGCTCTTCGCGCGGCGGGTGAGGGGGTACCGGTCCTTCAATTAACATCAACTGTGTGGATAGAGCCCCTCACCCCAACCCTCTCCCCGCAAGAGCGGGGCGAGGGAGCAGTACGCCCTATCCGTGGGAGTAGCGATAACCGGATGTTAAGCGCTCCCGCGCGACTGTGCGGCGCAACTCATCCGGTGCGGCATGGTCAATTCGAACGCTTGCATTGCCTGGCGGCTGTTTCATCTGAACTGGATCCCCATCGCCGCCATGGGCGGCGTGCTGCTGCTCGGGGTGGTTCTCTGCGGCTTCTCGTTTGAGCCGGTCGCGGCTGTCATTCCCACAGCGATTGCCGCCGCGCTGGCACTCACGGTCTATCTCTATGCGTACGCAAAAGGCGACCAGGCCGATCCCAAGCTGATTTTTTCACTCGGCGCGATTTCGCAATTGTTTTTCGTCGTCATCATCATGGGGCCGCTGACTTACGTCACTGGCGTGGCCAACTGGCCGCTGCAGGATCATGCCTTGCTGGCGATCGATCGCGCGATGGGAATGGATCCGGAAATGATCGCGCGGTTCGTCAGCGATCATGACTGGCTCGGCGGGTTGCTGCTGCGCGCCTACGGCCTGATCAAGATGATGCTGCTCGCCGTTCCGGTCGCGCTCACCCTGACATTGCGGCTGGTGCGACTTCAGGTGTTCGTTTTCGCCTTCAGCGTGGCACTCATCATCACGGTGGCGATTTCAACCTTCGTTCCCGCGGTCGGGACCTATTACGGCCTCAACATCTCGCCGTCGCAATTCGCTTCGCTGGATAGCTCGCTGTACACGGCGCAGCTGCGCGACATCGTGGCCCTGCGCGAGGGCTCGCTGCGTTATCTCGAAATGTTCAAGCTCACCGGCATCGTGTCGTTCCCGAGCTTCCACGCGGCGTCCGCCGTTCTCTATTTGTGGGCGCTGTGGCCGGTGCGCTTCCTCGGCGGCATTGCCGCAGCCCTCAACCTTTTGATGATCGCAGCGACGCCTGTGATCGGCGCGCATTACATGATCGACGTTTTCGGCGGCGTCGCACTTGCCGCGATCTCGATCCTGCTTGGCAAATATTTCCTGGAGGCCGCAATGCCCGCGTCATCGACGACGCAAGCCGGGCAACGGGCGACTACGCTTGTGCCGGCGCTGGATTAGGTTCGGTTAACGGCTTCTTCGCCAAACATCGTCATTTTGCGGCGCAGAAGCGCTCAATTTACGAAAAGGCCATGGCGGCCATGGTGCAGTAGCGATACGTCGCTTTTGCCCGTCCAACCAAGAGTGCAGATGTCCATTTCCATCGCCCACCCGACTGCCAACAGCACAAACATCCGCAGCCTCGTGCGCGCGCTGGTCCCGCTTCTGGCCGGTGCGGGCGCCTATCTGATGTTCCTGTCGGTCGGCGAAATCCTGCTGCGGGATTCCGACACCCTGTGGCAGATCAGGATCGGGCAATGGATCATCGAACATGGCGCGATGCCATATACCGATGTCCATTCGTTCACCCGGTTCGGCGAGCCGTGGATGTCGAGTTCCTGGCTATCGCAGGTGCTCTACGCCATCTCCTATGAGTGGTTGGACTGGGCCGGGCCGGTGATCCTGACCTCGCTTGCGATCGGCGCCACCGTCGCGGTCTTCATGTATCTGCTCGACCCTTATGTCGATCCGGCGCGCGCGATCTTCCTCGTGACGCTGGCGGTGCTGATCTCGGGTACCCACTTCCTGGCGCGGCCGCATATGCTGGCGTTCCCGTTCATGGTGGCGTTCCTCGGCGGGCTGATGGCAGCCGCCGATCGCCGCACGGCGCCGTCATGGCTGCTGCTGCCGGTATTGGCGCTGTGGGCCAATCTGCATGGCGGCTTCGTGCTGGGACTGGCGCTGATCGGGCCGATCGGGCTTGAAGCGCTCTGGACCAGCGCGGCCAAGGATCGCGTGGCGCTCGCCGTGCGATGGGCGCTGTTCGGTATCGCCGCGCTCGCGGCCTGCTGCGCCACGCCCTATGGCTGGGACACGCTATTGGGCGCGGCCAAAATCTTAAGCCTCGGCAAGCTGCTGACGCTGATCTGGGAATGGATGCCGACCAATTTCGGCACCTGGACCTTCTTCGGATATTCGATGCTCGGACTGATCGGGCTGGCCTTCCTTCGCGGGCTGACGCTGTCGGTCCCGCGGATCATTTTGGTGCTCGGCCTGCTCGACATGGCGCTGGCACACGCCAGGAATCAGGAGATCTTCGCCTTCATCGTGCCGCTCGTGCTGGCAAAACCCTTTGCCGAACAATTGGGAACGCTGCTGACCGGCACGCCGCCCGCGAGCGAGGACAGACCGCGGTCCCAGATCGTCTTTGCTGCCGCACTGATGATCACGGTTGCGGGATGGCTTTCGACCAAGGCGCTCGTGGCGCATCATCCTCCATTTACGTTCCTGGAAGTGCAGACGCCGGTCGCCGCCGTCGACGTGCTGCAGAAGCGGCACGCCGAGCGGATCTTCTCAACGTCGCCGTTCGGCGGTTATCTGGTATCGCGCAACATCAAGGCCTTCATCGACGGCCGCGCCGAGTTGTACGGCGAAAAATTCGTCATCGATTATTTCGACGCGGTCACCGGCAAGGACGTCGACACCCTGTTGGGGATATACGACAAGTACCAGATCGATGCGACGCTGCTGACGCCTGACCTGCCGGCGACGAAGATCATGGATCACCTCGCAGGCTGGAAGCGGCTCTACGCGGATGACATCGCGGTCGTCCATGTGCGCGAGCCAAAGACCGCGGAATCTCTCGTGCCGGAATTGCGGCGATAACAACTAACGCATGACGAGATCAGGTCGAGTTGGAACGCCATCGGAAAGTCCACCCACCTCTCCCCGTCGGGGAAAGGTGAATCGAATCCTTCTCGTAGTGGAACGGCCCCTGCTCGCCCATCGTAGCCTGCGGATACTGGGTGATGTCGGCGAATTTCGACGCACCCGAGCCGATGAACAATTGCGGGATGTTCTTGCCTAGCAGATATTTCGCGATCGCGGTGTTATGCGCGGTGCCGATCGAGGAGAAGATCAGCGCGACTTCGTCGCTCTCGACCAGCCGCCGCGTCTGCTCCACCGTCTTCGGCGGCGCGTAGCTGTCGTCGAGCGAGATCAGATTGATCTTGCGGCCATTGATGCCGCCGCGCTCGTTGACCATCTTGAAATAGCCGACCTCGCCCTTGCCGAGCGCGCCGAAAGCGGAGACCGGGCCGCTATAGGGCATGGTCTGGCCGATCTTGATTTCGGTGGATGTGACGCCGCGCATTTCGGCGGATATCGCGGCGTGAGGCAACAGCAGACAAGCGACGGCGCCCAGCGCGCCAACTCCCGTGACGAAACGCATCGGCATCCCTCCCCTTTTTCTTTTGTCGTCAGCCGCGCTCAAGAGCGCGCGGTGCGGCTGGTATCTGGCTCCAGCGAGCGGGAACATGCCATGCGGCCGCATTGGACGCCAATCCTATTCGCGGCAGCGAAGCACAAAGGGCTAGTCACAAGCTTTCGAAATCCCGTCGGGCGTCCACGTGCCTTCCGGCACCGGCTCTGAAAACTTCAGCTTTCGGGCGAAGCGCACGTGGCTTGATCTGCCGTCGGATCAGCCCGGTTGCGATTGGCCCGAAACCTACATCCGAAATTTAGGAATCCGTAATCGAATTTCATCTACTTTAGGAGGCATATTGCTTGTGCTGCTACCGTCAATGGGAGACAGAGATGAAGATGCTAGGGGCGGTGCTTGGGGTCGTGGCTGGATTCCTTTTGACGTTTCCCTTCATACTGGCCCACGTCAATATTGAGTACAGCATTCATGCACTCTTTCCGTCGCTGCCACGCGATGCCTCTGCACTTGAGATGCTGCTTTCCTCGATCGTACTTTATGTTGTCTGGTTTGGCGTTTTGATGCTGATGGTCAAACGAAACGGCCGGCTCAGTTCAACAATGCTATTCCTGTTCGTGCTTCCATTGCCACCGATGGTGATCGAAAATGTATTGTTTTATTCCTGGCCTGGCCGTTAGTCTGTACCCATCCCTAATTGTTTGGCACTCGCCGATGCTAGGTGTTAGCTAAGCGCCATGTCCGGTTGTGGCAGATTTTGTTGCAAAAGTATTTTTGGGATCGTGAACTGAAATTTTCAGCGCCGCTGATGCGTCTCGCGCCTCGCGATGTGAGGGACCATATCGTTTCCCGCCAAAACGACCATGGACCTTCGTATCGGCGCCACGGAGCCTCGCAGCGACAGCGAAGTGTCGGAATCGACTTTCGCGAGATTTTTGGCGTGGTCGGATTTTCGACTTTTGCAACAAAATCGGCACATCGCGAAATTTTGCTGCAACGCAGAGATTGGTCGCTATCGAGGTAGGCCGGACATAGAGCAAACCGCATTCGATTCAATTTGGCTGAAGCTACCGAGTAGAGTGTGATGATTTTGAATTGAATCGGTTTCCGTCATCCTGAGGTGCGAGCGAAGCGAGCCTCGAAGGATGGGCCACGGGCGCTTCTCATCCTTCGAGGCGCGCAAGAGCGCGCACCTCAGGATGACGCGGGTCGGCGTGAGTGGGCCGCTTCAACCTAACCTCATCTTGATCTGGCGGATTGCCGCACCCCTTCGGCTCACAGCCGCTTCGCCGCCACGGCATTGGACATCAGCGCCTTAACGCCGGTCCGGTGGAACGGCACGATGAAGAACAGATAGATCTTGCCGGAAAAATTATGCACCGAGCAGATCGTCGAGACGACGACGCTTTCGGCATCGGCGTCCTTCACCCGCAGCACCGACAGCCGGAAGTCGAGATGCTTGTTGTTGCGGCCGGCGACGATTTCATCTTCGCCGATGAAGTAGATCGGCCAGGGTCCGATCTTGTCGCCGACGCGATAGCTGGCGCGCATCGCGGGGCGGAGGATTTCAGCCGCGGTCGGCGCTTCCAGTCCAAAACGCCTGGCAATGGCGTTGCGGGTGATCAGCAGGGCCTTCATCCAGAACGGGGTGTGGCCGAACAGCGCAAAGAAGATTTCGACGATGGAAAGGCCCGGACGCGCCAGCGGCACGCGGTAGGAATCGTGGAACCATGCTGACCGAACTAGCTCCCGGCTCAGCGCGCTGCTGGGCGGTACATCGCATTCGATCACAGGCATGCCGACCCCCAAATAGCGGATAGTCCACAGCAGAACGGGCGCATGATGCGCCCGTTCCAAAGTTCAATCCGATCGTGAGCCGCTGTGCGTCACGCCTGCGGTTGCGGCTCCAGGCCGGCGTCCGGATCGGGACGCGGGCGCGACTTGCCGGCGGGCGGTACCGCGGAAGCGCGCGGCGTGGTCGGCTCCAGCACCGACTCGCGGTTCGGCTTCTTGCCCTTGAGCAAATCCTCAATCTCGTCGCCGGAAAGCGTCTCGAACTCGAGCAGGCCCTTTGCCAGGGTTTCGAGATCGGCGCGCTTTTCGGTGAGAATACGCGTCGCTTCGTTGTAGCCTTCTTCCACGAAACGCCGGATCTCGGTGTCGATCTTCTGAACCGTCGCCTCGGACGCATTCTGGGTCCGCGATACCGACATGCCGAGGAAAACCTCGTCCTGGTTTTCACCATAGGACACGGTGCCGAGCGCCTCGGAAAGTCCCCAGCGTGTCACCATCATGCGCGCCAGCCGCGTTGCCTGCTCGATGTCCGACGACGCACCCGAGGTGACCTTTTCGCGGCCGAAGATCAGCTCTTCGGCGACGCGGCCGCCCATCATGATCGCCAGGCGCGACGTCATCTGCTCGAGCGACATCGACAGCTTGTCGCGCTCCGGCAGCTGCATCACCATGCCGAGCGCACGGCCGCGCGGAATGATCGTGGCCTTGTGGATCGGATCGGTGGCGACGACGTTGAGCCCGACGATGGCGTGGCCGCCCTCGTGATAGGCGGTCAACATCTTCTCTTCCTCGGTCATGACCAGCGATTTGCGCTCGGCGCCCATCATCACCTTGTCCTTGGCCTCTTCGAACTCGGACTGGGTCACCATGCGCTTGTTGCGACGCGCGGCGGTCAGCGCCGCCTCGTTGACGAGGTTCATCAGGTCAGCGCCAGAGAAGCCCGGCGTGCCGCGCGCGATGGTTTTCAGGTTGATATCCGGCGCCAGCGGCACCTTGCGGACGTGAACTTTCAGGATCTGCTCGCGGCCGACGACATCCGGGTTCGGCACCACCACCTGGCGGTCGAAACGGCCCGGGCGCAGCAGCGCCGGATCGAGCACGTCGGGCCGATTGGTCGCCGCGATCAGGATCACGCCTTC
>Ga0307516_10003538_pt1 | contig 19980 bp, 23 predicted proteins | sample 19_EM_MG_FD_203310 | JGI IMG/M metagenome (GOLD analysis project Ga0307516, IMG submission 203310) | Populus trichocarpa ectomycorrhiza microbial communities from riparian zone in the Pacific Northwest, United States - 19_EM | ecosystem: Host-associated > Plants > Roots > Unclassified | place...
TTGCGAGTTTTTGTTTCTTTTCGTCGTGGTCTGTTCTTCGGTAATTCTGTGAGTTTTCTATAGCCAATTTTTCCCGAGTGATAGCTAGCAACATCCACACGCACCGTTAAAGCCCGCGCCGCTGTGCCTCACGGATTGGTGTCTCGCAACGAATTCAGCTTTATTTGAAAAGACGAAGGCTACAGTTAGTAAAGCTACGTATGTGCCTTGCTACGTGCGTAGTGACTAGGGCCTTTATAGGTCGAGCAACGTGGCGGGGTCCGGTCCGGAATATCGGGGAGCCCTCCATCCAGGCCAGAAGGTACATCGCGGCGCTTCGGAGGGCGAGGCCGGACATCACCATTGGTGCCAAGCTTACAAGGGCGTCCCAGGGGACTGGAAGGCTGACGAGTGAGCCAAGTTTGCGGCGGAGGAGCTTGACAGGGTAGAATAGAAACAATACACAGGCCGGTATGGCAGGCGGCCAACGCCACTCCCTAGATCCCTTGCGCATCTCAAGCGGGGGATCTCGGAAAAGGAATGACTGGAAGTCAAGATGTGGGAGGATTCGCAAATCACTGGGAAGAAATACTAGTGGACTGCCAGCAGGGGAAGGCATCCTAGAAACCAGACTCAGTGCCGGCGAAGACCAGCAAGCGGCTGGCCGCAAGTTTCTGCTGACCGAAGAAGGGTCAAATGGAGGAAGAAAAGGTCTTCCGCCAAGTGCTGGTGGTGTCCGTGCAAGCCGCCCCTGTGGTACACGAAAGTTGCATAGATACATGTTATGAGGGGGTGGGTAACTTTTGAAAAGAAAAAAACATCATATGTCTAGTATGAGGACATACAAATGCGGCTGTATTTCATACTCGGCCAACTGTTGTAACAAAGAAAAACCCCGTATGAAAGCCATAAAAATCCAGTTAGTTACGCCAAAACCGGAGTAAAATATACGGAAAAACACAGTTTATTAGGAACAAAAACTCAGTAACATACACCAAAACCGTATCATATGTACCAACGATATGAGAGGTATTACGTATGGTATTTATGTACATATGTGCCTTTTCAAGAACACCACGACCGTCTATACCAGACAGGCCCAGCCCCGAAGCTGGTATCGCACTCACAGGACAAGGAGGAGAGGATGAGATGTGGGGGCAAAGAGTGCGTGGTCGCGATCGACTGTTGTCACGCTGTGGTTCCCACCCGAGCCGGCCACTGGGCTGGCCGCTGGATGACCTGTGCATAGCATAGATACAGCCATCCCATCGGTTCATCTTGTTCCGCTTGCTCTGGGGCACTCCGCGGAGGATAGAGTGCGTCAGGCATACGAATGTGTTGTAGCGGAGCGACCAGCGTAGAGGAAGAAGAGAGAGACGGCTACACGAAGGGGAGGTAGACGGCAGTGTATTCGGTGAGGTTAAGGATGTCTAAGAGAACCTAGCTACGGAGAACCAGAAAATATTGGGTGCCGCCGGCAGACTAGTGTGTGGACAAAACACGCATGAACCACAAATTCAACTCCAACAGAATGCCGGGACGCTAAGGAGCTTAGCTTATTTTATTTATTCATTATTCGCATGCGACCTTGAGTACATAAGTACTTATCTAGATCATGGCAATACCACGAGAGGCTTAGCGCCGCTTAGTGCGTTGCTATGTTATCAGGAAATGGGGTAGAAGAAAAGGATGTGTGCATTATTCTATGGACGCAGCAACGAGAGGATATATGTGGGGCGGAGTGGAGACCCGCGGATTGCGGGTCTCGCCACATAGAAACCTCTAGAAGTAGGTACACGCAAAGTACGTCATTCCGCGACATATGTAGCGTTGCTTGGTACGAGTGATCGCGAGTGAAGCCCTGCGGTCCAGGCACCGCCATAGGAATATCGTCTACATACCCGGATCATCATAACCCTCGAGTTTTCACCGAAATGACACAAGTGAGGGTTTGAATCTATCCTCACCTCTAGGCAATTGAAGCTATCAAAGTAGATTCCTGGAACGAAATCTTAGAAGGCCGTCTCTGGAATTAAATAGAGTACATAAGTAGGCAAGTTTGTAATTTCAAAAATTTAATCTAACTCCTCACGATCAGACCCACTCTCATCACTTGATCAACTGGTTGTAACTTGGTATTTCTCGTCGGTGCTGGCAGAGCTGTCATGACAAAAGTTGAGCATCAGCTTGCCGTAGATAGATTCTCCTCAGTCTTCCCGTGGGAAAAAAAGAATGTATGTAAGTAGATAAAAAGCTTTTTTTTTACCTAGCGTCCTTGTATTCGTATGCCTGGCACCTCGGAATTCTTCGATGCACTCTCTACTTTGTATGGCTGGCGCAAACTCTGCCGGGCATACTTACTCTAATCTACACCCGCTACCTGTGTTTTTTTTTTGTTTGATCATACTCGCATTCAACCTATCTAGATCATGGCGGCGTACATTTTGTCCGATTTTTCCTGCCCGCTGTCCGCGCAGTGGCGGCACGTTGCAAGCACCCCTTTGCCCTCCGCCCAGGCCTGTCCCAAGAAGATGTGAGGCGCACCAAGGGAATAACAAACGAAAGACAAAGGGAAGAACAAAGGAAACCGTCCCCTGGGTCCTACTCCTCGCCTGCGGATGCCATGAAGGGAGGCGTGGGCAGGAACAGCGGTGGCTCCCCCCCATCACCCAAATCCCCCGCGGCTCCCAGCTCCTCCGCCTCTGCCACCCGCTCCTCTTCCCGCCCTCGGCGCTCCCGGAGCTCCCACTCAGAGACCTCACTTCCGGCGACGCCTTCTTCTCCAAGCGGCGGCACCAGTCTTCCCACATCCGTAGTGGAAGGAAGTCCAGCACTGCCTGCCCACATCTCTCATCGGCCAGCAGGCCCCGGACCGTCCACCTGCTCTTCCACCTCTTGGTCTCCTTCAGCACCTCCGCCCACAGGATCTTCTGCTGCATCTTCCATTCCGGACACACCTTGAAGAGGTGGTCTCTCGTTTGCGAGGGGCATTGACACCACCAGCACTGAGGGGTGGGGCGAACCTTGGCCCAGTGGAGGTACTGTCCAGTGCGGCAGTGTCCCGTCTTCAGCTGGGAGACCCTTGAGGCTAGCCTCTTGGTGCTCCCGGCAACCGTGCCGTCCGGCCTCTGGCTTTTCGGCATCTTGTACTTCTTCTTGGAGGTCCGGCCTGCACCCGCTGCCTGTGGGGTTGGGGGGTTATGCACAGTATGTACTCCATATGACGTTGCTTGGCTTGGCGGACACACGGGGAGTACGTCATCATAGCACATTCCTTGTGCGACCCTGTTGTTGTTTCACGATCCACATGTTTCTGCCAGGACACCTGCATATTGCGTGTGGGGAGTGCCCCGCGCAAATCTTGTCGAGCTTGATGCTACGCTGGACAGCGGATCCATAGGCAGCAGCTTCGTCGCTCGTAGCGTATTTGGGAACCCGCTGCTGTTAGCTATCCGTGACCAGGCAGATATGTGCCTCGTGTGGCATTGGCTGGAACTATGCACCTGCTGAAGGTGTGGTTTAGGGACCCGCATTCCGGACACCAATATCTACTTTACCTGGAGGATACTGCCAGCGCGGAAAGCTTTTTGCGGTCGCCGCGGCGAAGCACGCATAGCACGCCTCTGGTAAGATCCGCGCTCTATGTGTAGCTATGCAACACCTCCGTGTTGCCGCTGGGGTGCGTACAGCTATGCGGGGCGCTCTTCATCTTCTCGTGCAGCCTTGTCTCAACCGTCAGACTCGCAAGCGCTACTAGCTCTATATACATGCCTAGATATACTCACGGACGGGAACTGCATACCGCGCTGGCTTTTGGCTCTGCAAGGCGCAGCCAACGGACGGGTTGTGTCTGGAGAAGGAGTCTGGTCCGGCTGCTCGTCTTCGTCGCCAGAGTGTGGCTTGGGACCGTGACGTGGGGCTCTCATCCTTAAGGAGTCTGCGAGAGTGAACCACGCATCGAGAGGGCCGGCTCGTAAGGCGGCCTCTTCGAGCGTGGCTGAAAGAGCTATTCAGAATCTAGATTCGCGTTTTCGTGCTCGCGCCTCCCTAGAATTGAAATTCGGTACATACGAGTTGCATGCTCTCTAGCACCCGGTCGCTACAAGGTATGCATCCGCTTCCGTGTTTTGATATGTATGTATCCGGTGCGTGTGATCTGACTGACCCCGCACGTGCACGGTAACCTGACATCGCGGCGTTGACGATGCGATTCGCTGCGCTGGTCCTCATGCAGGCCGCAATGACCGCCTGAATGACGCCAGAGGCAACCTACATTCTGATCTGGTGATGTTAGCTACTCTACATTGGTAACTCAGTGCAGCTATCTCTGCGACTGGCCTGGGAAGTTGGAACGGAGTCAGACCGGCGAAGCGATCGGGAAGGAGGCATTCCAAGTCCCCCCATGCGCACAACCCTCAATCGCTGTTGCAAGCTATTTCTGCTCGAACCGGAGCAGCTGGAGACCGGCGGAGTGGCATCTACCCTAGATGATGGCACTGAAGCAGTTCCTTCCCCGCTCCTACAATGCGTCCCCGCTCCTATATACACAGCGTCCCCGCTCCTACGAAGCGTTTACGCTCCTGCAATGTTCTTACGATACTGATTTTCCCCCCAACAACAAATCTTCGCGTCCTCGATAGCTCTTGGACAGACAAACACCTACCTAGCAGTTATGGATTATTTCCATCTTATCCTTCAAAACGGCGTGCTCGGTTTCCGCCACAGCCACGGGCCCCACCAAAACCTCCATACCGACATCTCGTCCCAGGCTTCACAGATAGGTACCTTCCTGGACGATGAGGCGGCCCGAGCTGCGTTCCTCACCAATTTCACCGAATACGCAAGCCATTTAGTGGAATTTCTCGTGTTCAATGACAAGATGCAGTCCGACATCGGTCGCCGCGCGGGTTCGAAAACGATATCGTGCGAGGTTCTCATGCTGGTCTGCTCGATGCTTGCGTACGACGAGTTTGATCTCGCCGATGTGGATGCCATGGATAAATTGGTCATCGCGGCCATTAAACATGCGTTACCATTTCAGCCCGCCACACTTAAGGTCATAGCCACGAGGTTGGCCGAGAAGCCTGGCCTCTTGGAACGCGTCGCTTCCTCGATGGAGGGTGCGGAAATCATATGCGACCTTTTCTCCGTGCATTTCGTCAGCGCTGTGTCGTCCATCTCCGAAGTTTGGGCGCAGAAATTGATTGGATTGTGTTCGGTCTGCGCCGGAAGTCCGATCTGCCACGGAGTCCCCACCGAGGTCGAGAAGTGGCGCGCATTGACGGAAACCATCGTGGCGCTTGAAGAACATCAACGTGAGAACTGCCAAGCCCCAGCACCCGAACACACTCGCTCTCCTGCCAATGTGGCGATGCGGAAACTCAATGCCGACGATAAGAAATCCTATTTCGCAGAGAGGAAACGCTCTTCGGTGCTCGAGCCCGAAATCCCTCCCCTCCCGGACCGTGTGGTGGCGATGTTGAACCGTCTAAATCTACAGCAACCAACCTCTTCGCGTGCCATAGCGGTGCTGTTGGACCAAATCCGCACCACTGAGATACCCGCCGTCCTTCGGGCGGTTCTCCAAACATTTCCGTGCCGTCCATGCCATGATCTATCCCAGGATCCGAAGGCTCTGGTGGAAAAAGATAAGCAGATCACGAGAGCACGTGCCGACAGTGGATTCAGCTCCGGCGAGGTTCCCGAAGGAGGAGCACTATTTGGCACGATGATCGGGCTATGGAAGGTGCTGCTCTCCGCAGCAGCACTCAAAGATATTCAGAGAGAAATGCTCGGTGGTGTGTAATCCCCAGTTTATCCCCAGTGTACTAGACCTGACCGAACATTGAGTAGAATACAAAGAAGTGCTTGAAGATCGGCTGCGTAGGCTTGCCTCCGGAAAGTGGAAGGGCGGAAAGCTTTCGAATATGTTGGGGACCGATGCCCAGAGGAAATATCTGGATCCGCCACTTCTTGAGGCCGCGGTCGGGAGGCAGCTTCGAATTCTCTGGCAATTGGGCACCGGCCCAACCGAGGACGGAAATTACAGACAGCACATCAAGAGTTCGTAGCCCCCTACATCTGCACGTGCACGCTGGGAGGTTAGCTGACTGGTACATCATTTATATTCTAGTCTGGAGGGTTGTGAAAACCGACGATGTAACCGTTCTGATTCCCAGCTCTTCGAAACGAGTAACTGATGGCATCATTGCAGGTTGATAAGGCCATCGACCACGTGGTTATGGTATGGAGGACCAAGATCCTACAGCCTGAGGATGATCCAGCATTCTCGAGGTCCCCAATTTGGGATGAAGCATCAGGAATTTACCATCCTAGAGATTTGTACAACATCCAAAAAAGCCCGCCGAGGAGAGCTTCGACCGATACCTCCCCATCAATCTCGATGGACGACCGGAGAGAGCTTGAAGACTATAGTTCGTTCCGCTCGATACCCCGCCCTGAGTGTCTCTGTTGACACCCTATGACAGATAAATTCTTCGAGGTCACGAAGCCGGTCATGGACAGTTTTCTGACGAACAGCACGAACGCCGAATTCCCGTTCGATGCATCTCCGGAGGAAATCAAGGTCATCAAACATAGTGATTCCGGGACGCTCATCAGGGGCCGAAGCGGTACCGGGAAAACGACCTGTCTGGTCCACAAGTTGGTGCTGAACTATACGTCTCAGAAACGTATCATTGGGCAACCCCCTCGGCAAGTGAGTGGAGCGGCTTTCCCCCGAGCTGTCCATTGCTAAGTCCGATGTGTACGACGCATAGATTCTCCTCACGCGCTCAAAACTTCTTGTCGAGAAGCTCAAAATATATACGAAAAGGCTGGTCGAATCGCAGCTCTCCAAGGCCATCTCTACACAGGCTCACTCCGACGATTTCACGCTGGATGAGGAAAACTTGATGTTTTCGAAGACAATTGGCAGTCTTCAGGACGATGATTATCCTTTGGTGTGTACATTCGATCAGCTGTTGAAACTGCTGTAAGCTAGTGCCCTTTGCTCCAGAGGGAATGGACTCATGCTAATGGCACCTCACTGCAGCGAGAACACAGCAGAGTCTGTGTCCCTCTCGTTTTGCGATGAGCCCATTGCTTACGCCTTTCGCGCAGGGATTCCAACCGTCAGAAGTTCCGTGACAAGAACGCCAAACCAGCGATTTCCAACGCATCCGGCCATTATGTGCGGAGATCGCAAGTCGTCGACTTTGCTCTGTTCAAGTCCGAGTACTGGAAGCAATTCCCGTCCAACCTGGCTCGGCGCTACGAGCCTGGCCTCGTCTTCGCCGAGATACTGGGAGTGATCAAGGGCTCGATATCTAATGAGGGTGAGCTCGGAACTCTTTCACGGGACGACTACCTGTCCCTGGGCCACAGGAGAGCGCCCACCTTCTTGTCCGAGGAACGACAGGAAGTCTACGACATATACCTGCGCTACGAGAGCCGCAAAGCGCGAAACGGTGATCGGGACGGGATCGACAGGGTGGCCTCCCTGCTGAAGTTCATGCGGACGGCGGATCCAGATTGCCGCCGGATGGTGGAAACCTTCGAGGAGATCTACGTCGACGAGGTACAGGATCAACGATGCATGGATATCACTTTGCTCCTGAAGCTAGTCCAGAACCCGACCGGAATTCACTTCGCGGGGGATTCGGCACAATGCATCTCCAGGGATTCGACGTTCCGCTTCAACGATGTCAAGGCGATGTTCTACCATCAGTTCAAACCGCTCGCCGAAGCGACTGGTAACAACAACCTCGTGCACCCGGAGTTGTTCGACCTCAATAAGAACTTCCGGTCCCATCAGGGAATCGTTTCCTTGGCCTCATTCGTTATGGAACTGCTGTATAAAGGTACGTCATCCACAGCTGGGGATTTCCGCCGTGGGCGACACGGCGTAGTGCCAAGGCTGAAATGTTTAGGCTTCCCCCACTCGGTCGACAAAATGGATGAAGAGAAAGGTCAGTACGATGGCTCGACACCTACGATGTTCGTCGGATGGGGTGCCGAGGTTCTCGCACCGCGGCTCGTCGGCCCGACGGATGTGTCTGAGAGGGTGGTGGATTTCGGAGCCGAGCAGGTTATCCTCGTTCGAGACGAGGCCGTGAAGAAGGAAGTACAACGAACGCTCGGAGAAGACACAGCGCTCGTGCTCAGCATTCTCGATAGTAAGGGAATGGAGTTTGACGATGTGTTCCTGCTCGACTTTTTCACTTCCAGCCCTACTCCTTCCGGGCTAAGAACTTTGAAGGATATTCTGGTTCCCGGCAGCAACCGAGCCAATATTGAAAGGGATGCACTGCTTTGCTCCGAATTGAAGGTATTTATCGTTATGTTTTCCTTCTTTCTCGCTCGAAGGAATCGACGCTGATTCGTCACCTTTCAAAAGCATCTGTACGTTGCCATCACAAGAACTCGGATGCAACTCTGGATCCTTGAGAGCTCTGTTGCGTCTGCGGAGACCATCGCCAAGCTTGTGGCAGGAAATGGCTCAAAGCCACTGGTGGAGGTTGTGCGGAGAAACGATCCGGATGTGAAGGAGAAGTTGAAGGAGATGATACCTGCGGTCTCAAGTGACCCCAAAAAGTTTTCCGAGAGGGGTTACCAGTTTCTGCAGAGGGGATTGTACAAGGAGGTAACTATGGAGCCGCTGACAATCTTACCCTATTTTTGGGGAGTGTGTGTTCTTGACTGATGTGGCGGTCCGGCAGGCAAGCTTCTGCTTCCGTAGGGCAAATGATTCACTAGGACAGACAATCTCCCAAGCGCATCTGAAGATGGAGGAGGGGCGCATGCATCGAGGAGGAGGCTCGACTGGCGAGTTCCTTCGCCTCTTCCGGGAGGCCGTGGAGCTTTTCCGAGATGCCTCACAGTTCGGGAATGCCGCTTTCTGTCTCGAGGACATGAACTGTCTCGAGGAAGCCGGAGGTGAGTTCCTGTGGTTTAAAGATCTCGACAGAGGGACTAAAGGGCTCCTGCAGACGTTTGGGTTGGTATTGGGCGCCACGACAAGGCGGCATCACTCTACAAGCAGTGCCGGTTATGGCGCAAAGCACACCAGTGCTACGATACGCTCAATTCCTACGCCGAAGCGGCGAATGCGCTTCGTCAGGGAGAGTTATTCGATGAACTCATTCCCTACCTCCAACGCAATAGGAAACATCTGGAGCCATCGCAAGTGGCTGCGTACAGCAAAATATGCACTATCCTCCTGTCCCAAGGCCGGATAAAGGAAGAACATCAAGAATTCATCTTCGACTCACTCGGGTCTGACCAAGAGAAAGAGGAATTCCTGCGTAAGTTCCGGCTCGGGAAGCAGCTGGTTGAAGTTCTTGTCAAGAAACGCGATTACCGGGAGGCATTTCACGAGCATATCTTGGACGGCAGGATCGCTGAGGCGTTGGAACTAGGATTGGAGCATTTCCACGACGACTCAAGCGTTGGATCGCAGGAACTTTTGCTACCCCTGCACTTCACAGAATTCGAACGGCTCCTTTTGACATTGGATCGGATTCCTGGCAAAGACAAGCAATCCCAGCCATACGATTCGTTGGAACTTCCCCACGAGATTTCCAGCGCGCTGTCGGAATGGGCTTCCATTCGCAATCAGTTCCGAAGTAGCAACATATGCGACGTCTTCTCGGCTCTGCCCGAGGGCCTTCACAAGGATGTCCTTGCCGTTCTGGTAGGCCGATCGTCACCAGGATAAATATGATTTTCAGCTACTAACGTGGTGTTGCCAGATGATTGTCAACTGGCGCGAACTGAACCTGTTGGAAGACTGTGAATCTGTCGCTCTCATCGAGTTGCGCGGAGTCGCCCAGGCCTTGATCAGAGCAGTCAACGTTTGGGGATCGGGCCGAGACCCGAATAAAGAACTTCCACTGTCCACTGCTATTGTCATGGGTGCTTTTTCGCTTCCAGACACACAGGAGATGTGGCACTTGCAATATTCGCCAATCCGTGAAGGTCAACCGGGTCCGTCGCTCATCGAGTCGAAGTCACTTTCGATCACCATCCAGAACAAACTTCTTGTGCGGATGTTGGAACTGCTCTTCCATGTAGAGCAAACTGCGAAGACCATCTGGGATCCTGTAGCTGGGGATCTTTGCAGCAATCACATATCTCATGGTTCGTTTTCTTCGGCGGCCGTTTTCAGGAAGCTAACACTTGGCCTCAGGAAATTGCACCAACAGCAACTGCTCGAATCGGCACGTGCCACCCAGCAGTGCCGAATGCAGGTCTAGGATCGAGGTAAGGAACAAGGGATTTGATGTACAACTTGGAACTACAGTGTGCTAATGAATTTCACCAAGGGTCTGGAAATGATGTGTTCCTTGGTCTGCAGCTTCAACGTCGTGCATGTGGACCTGAGATACAATAAATTCGGTGGCGAAGAAGTCCTGGGGCATTTCAGCGAGAGATTTCATCCGCAGAGTCAGTTCCCGTACTAAAGTTGAGATTTGAGCATTGCTGATGAGGCTTAGAGCGCCGTTGGCTGGAGTATTTCTTGAAGGAAGCAGTTTTCAGGTCAGCTATCCAGCACGATTGTGATGCGGCAACGAACGTGATGTCCAACATCGCGTCCGGGAGGAAAGAATATGCAGCTATATTCTACGGTCTGGAGTCCTTGTTGTTTCATCGCCTAGGACGCACAAGTGGGGAGTCCCATCTCAGGAAAGACCTATCCTCCATATTCGAGCAGTTGCAGTTATCCGAAAGCCTGGGTAAGTTACATGTTCTTCAAAAGATGGAAAGCACACTGCATGCCTCGTGAGACTGAGTTATAAATCCGGCGGTTTGGTTCTGATGGGTGAAATATGGTATACGAATGGAAAGGATTGCGCTGACAGTAATGCCTAACCACAGCCCCAAGTGTTGCAGGGCGATTTAGGCGGTACGCAAAACCGATCTTCCACCGGCCGAGCGCCTTCAGGCGGCTAAGCCCGAAAGAAGAGTATGAGAATGTATTGTTCGAAGCATTCCACATCTTCAACATTCTCATGAATGACGCGCGTGCCAATGCGGCGGTTAGCTTTGTATGCCAACGGGTCTACAGTTTTTGTACATTGCTGACGTTGAATAGAGGTTTAACTTGAACCTTGGCTTGGAGAAACTCAGTAAACTGCCTTTGAACGATTTTACCTGCTTTCATTCTATAATTGGAATATTCGAACGCCTGGCGGCTTTTCTAGTGGGTTCTGCGTTCTGGGAGTGGCTGTGGTTGTGTAGCTGATTGAAGTAGATGCTGTGGACTTGTCAGTCCGCGTGTGTTTTCCCGGCATCGTGGATCAAGATTCACCTACCCGTTCTCATATGTCATCCTGATCAGGTCACGCAGAAACAGCCAGAGCGAGACATATATGGGGACTGTCTAATTGCACTGCTTGAGGGTTTTATCACCTTGTTGGAACGCCTGAATGCGCCGCCACCGCCGTTCGGCCAACCATTCAACCGACCGTTCAACCAACCGTTCAACCAACCGCCGCAAGAACCATTCCGATTTACGTACGGTGTCAGAAAGATTGGCGGTGTGGTTCAAAAGATCAGAACATTCGGCCAAGGAATCCAAGAACGGAATCGGAACCTACTGGCTATCGCAGTCATCCATCTAACATCGATGAATGCTCCACCCCGCGGCACGGTCGACATATACGAGCGAGCGCAGAAGGTAAGACGGAGTTGCTGTGCCCATATGTGCCAATTCGCTAACAAAATCCGTAGCTTTTTGCGAGTCGTTATCTTTTCGGTGCCAAATTTCACCGTCGTCCGACGCTTGGCATGTTGGAGTCGCTTCACGCGTCGTTTGCGCAATATGGCGGCAAAGACAGCCTAGCCATCGTCAGCATCAAAGACAAGGCTCTCCCTGCTGTTTTCTCCCCCCTGAGTACACGTGGCGTGCCTACGTATACGCTGGCCTCACTCGCTGAGTCCGTGAAGCCGCATTGGATGAATTCAGGAGACTCCGCCGAGGGGTCCGACGAAACATCGCAAGATGGAGTGGTTAGGGCTGCAGTGAGAAAGCTGCAGGCGTTTTGGCGCCGACGTGGACCTTATCTCCCCAAATACCGATTGTCGCTCGAGCTCCCGCGCGGCAAGGAATCGGCTTTCGTCTTCGACAACATCATCAAGCCTAGTCTCAAATCCATCCGCGAGCAGCAGCAGCAACTCCGGATGCTCAAAATCTCCCACGAAAAGAAGTCGGACGAACTCTCGGACGGCGGTGAAGAAGGAGAGATTACTAGTCAGGACAAGCCGGGGGCGGTGCCTTTCTTCGTACCAGGAATTCTTGCCAAGACTGTGGTTCTGGATACCGTCGGTGTCGACTTCTTCGTCACCCTGGAAAACCTGCGGAAGGATGCCGCAGACGCGGACAAACTCTTCCAATGCGTTCTGACGAACACCAAGATGCTCCCCTCGGCCGTCGAGGAGCTTATCGAAAGCACCGACATGGCCGAGTTGACCGAGATCGTCAGGAAAGTCTCCCGCGAGATGTTGGGAGTCAAAGAGGTGGCCGCGATATACGCTGACCCGCAACGTGGCAGCCAGGAGCTGAGGCGGCGCCTAGTTAAGGAGAAGGGTAAGGCGGAGGTCACGCGCTGGAAGTTGATGGATATCGTCAAAACGCTTAAGAGGATGAGTGAGGGGTGTTTGTGAGTATTTTTTTTCCATCTTGGTCTATTCTAAGGTACCTCTGTGGGTTTTTCTGTGTCGGTCGGTTTTTCGTGCTTGCATAATTTTTTTTTGCCTCTTTCCCAAAAAAAATTGGATTCTTTCCGTCTCTGTCCATACCATGATCCCGCACTTCCCGGATGTCTGACTACATCCACATCAATACAAAACTCCCTTGCCATTTATAACCGACCACCAGGTTGCGCTCGGACTCGGTGCGTAATCTTGGAGTTTATAGAGACTCGTCCAGCAGTGGATAACGAACTGATACTGGAGCCTCGAGGTGCATCCCATCACATGGAGTTGAGGTGTTGAAAGATGGATACTCAATAGGTCACTCGGCCGCGTTGGCCGTCAGCTGATATCCGCACATGTTGTGATGTTGCGACTTTTTGCGTACCACGAAGGTGGGGAGCAGGTTGGGCCCGAGGGAGGGGGCGGCACCGACAAGCGATAAGGACAGAGAAGAGGAAAGCGTGGGGGAGGGCGAGAAGCTGGGGGACGAAAAGGACGAAGGGTGAAAGGAATCAGGGAACGGTGGAGGCTTTCAGCGGTCCACTCACACTGTCACTCGTTTAGCGTTTCTTTTATTTCCTTCACGGTCACTCGTTTAGCTCTTTCTCGGGTTTCACTTCTCCTTTATTGCCTGTTTTCACTTTTTCTTTATTTCGGGAACGGCCAGGCGGGAGCAGGGGGAGTTGCCATGGGCCGCCGGCGGACTGCGCGAGGACGCGGCGGACAGTCAACAGGAAAAGACTGTATATAATATCGCCATGATCCAACAGGGTCGCATGCGATCAATGAACCATCACCATCATCAACCGTGATGTTGCGAGGTGCATAAGCTGCGAAATTGCGCTGGAATCAGTAGATGCGGACGAGGTGGAGGGGGCATCGGTAAGTCGAGCAGCGCCATTTCTCCTTAAGGATAGAGCTGGACTTCCTCTCTGCTACGGATGTGGGAAGGCGAATGCCGGCTGAGGAAGACGCAGGGAGCGGGGCGTCGGGGTGGGAGCTGGAAGAGGAGAGGAGGGCGGAAGTGGAGGAGCTGGGTGCCGCTGGAGAATTGGGGGCCGGGGAGGAGCTATTGTTGTTCCTACCCACTCTCCCCTTCATGGCATCCGCAGGCGAGGACTGGGAGGCGGGCGGCGCTTTCTTTTGTTTCTTTCTTTTGTCTCTCACGCTCGTTTGAACTCGTTTCCTTTGTGATTTCCTTGGTGCGCGCTCTCGTTCAGGGACAGGCTTGGGCGGAGGGCAAAAGGGGAGCTTGCAACGTGGCGCCGCCGCGCGGACAGCAGACAGGAAAACCGGACAGAATGTACGCCGCCATAATCTAGATAGGCTGTATGCGAGTACGATTAAACAGAGAAAATACAGCCAACCTTCGGGCATAGACTATTAGAGATCAAGGTACGTAGACAGTCGGCAGATGACTACATAGTACGTACATACAATAGGGCACGTCAACGTTGAACTATACATAGGAGAGGATCTGCAACGTGCTGAATTTCCCATATTACTGGCCGGACGGATCCGAGGATCCTACGAAAGCGGGACCCAACTGGAACTGTCAGCCCTGGATGGATTAATCGTAGTTTTTACAAATGGTATTCCGATATGGAAGCACGGTGGTGTCAGGGGCTCGAGAGGATCAGAGCAGCCCATGTAAAGGATTTTGCAGCTCTTGAGGTGTTTTTGGAGCCGGTATCAACCCAATATCTAAACATTGTTCGAAGTGCTTCTCTTTGCCGGGGTTCGTAAAGGTGTAGTTTCGGATTGGCACTTGTGCATTAGGGCTTGCTTGGGGCGTGGTTGCGTATGTATGTAAGACGCAAGAGCGGGGAAGTGCGAGAGGAGGATCTTTTGTTCTGCAGGTTCCGTCCTTTCCTGTTGCTTATACTTAGTTACACAAAACAAATATTACAACAGAGTTGGCGGTGACTCGATCGTGCAGTATCCATTTTCTCTGTGTCTACTCACCTCGTACAGCATTCAGCGCGCACTTTAAACCAGCTCGAACTCCGGTCATTGACTTTATCCTCAATGCTAATCGGTATTCTTCCAACATACATAAACGAAATGACGGACATGAATATAACTATAAGTCTGTGGTTGCTCACTGCCCCGTCCACGCCCATGAGCTGCCCAACCGGGCGCTACCAACCCCTCTCGCCGCCGTGTGTGTATTACAGTTAGCTGCCGCTTTTGCACCCACCCTCTGCATATGTAGCAAGACTTGTTACCAACTTCTCCCTATTCGATAAAGGAGTCTGTACATACTGTTGGGACTGCGCACCGCGCGGGCCGGCGGGGCAGTGTTCCGCCGTTCGAGTGTCGCTGGTTCTAAGAGGATGATGTCCGTCGCCGTCGCCGTCACCTCCATCAATGTCCGGACTGGATCGGACCGGCTTTGCACCCAGTCCGGTCCAGTCTGTACTCTCGCATTGGCCTCACTAGACTACGGAAGAAATGTCAGCTCGGCCCGCCGGGCGCCCGTCCCGCAAGTGAATATCTATCTAAACGTGAAGCACGGGAACCTCGTGACACCGTATAAAATTAGAAAGCCAGTCTCCAGAGTGATGCCTAATGTCCGTCCAACTCGTGGTCACTCAGGCGAGCGTCAAAAAGAGTGGGGTCACCATTCGTAGTGCAAGCTGACGGGTGGATTAGGGTCCGGCAGGGTTGGGAGCAATCGGATGGCAGATACATACCACATCACGACTCTATACCAGACAGGCTTGTTGCGGGGCACTCGCGGGCGCTCGGGGGAAAGGTGGAGTGACCCGGTGCCGTCGGCGCTAGCGTCCGTCCTCCACATAATTATCCCTGCGAGTGAATGGCCTGTGAATGGAGCCAGACCGGCGAAGCGATCGGGAAGGAGGGATCCCAATCTCCCAAGCACATTCCTCAATCTTTCTTGGCGGCTATTTCCGCTCGAACTGGAGCTGGACGCTGGAGATCAGCAGCGCGACGAACAGATGTCCGATGATGGCATTAAAACGGTTCCTGCCTCGCTCCTACAATGCGTCCCCGCTCTCAGCGCTCTCCTTCTGATGTCCCTACAATACTGATTGTCCCCCCAACAACATCTTTGCGCCCTCGATAGCTCTTGGACAGGGAAACACCTACCTGGCAGCTATGGATTACTTCGAGTGTATCCTTCGAAACGGCCTGTTCGGTTTCGGCCACAATCATGGGATCCACCAAAGTCTCCATACCATCATCTCGTCCCAGGCTTCACAGATAGGCACCTTCCTGGACGGTCAGGCGGCCCGAGCTGCGTTCCACACCAGTTTCACCGAATACGCAAGCCATTTAGTGGAATTTCTCGTGTTCAACGACACGATGCAGTCCGACATCGGTCGCCGTGCGGGTTCGAAAATGATATCGTGCGAGGTCCTCGTGCTGGTCTGCTCGATGCTTGCGTACGACGAGTTTGATCCCGCCGACGCGGACGCCATGGATAAACTGGTCATCGCGGCCATTAAACATGCGTTACCGTTGCAGCCCGCCACACTTAAGGTCATAGCCACGAGGTTGACCGAGAAGCCTGGCCTCTTGGAACGCGTCGCTTCCTCGATGGAGGGTGCGGAAATCATATGCGATCTTTTCTCCGTGCATTTCGTCAGCGCTGTGTCATCCATCTCCGAAGGTTGGGCGCGGAAGTTGATCGGATTGTGTTCGGTCTGCGCTGGAAGTCCGATCTGCCACGGAGTCTCCGCCGAGGTCGAGAAGTGGCGGGCATTGACGGAAACCATCGCGGCACTCGTAAAACATCGTAAGAACTGTCAAGCCCCAGCACCTCAATACACTCACGTTCCTGCCAATGTGGTGGTGCGGGAACTCAATTCCAATGATAATAAACCCTTTTCCGCCGCCAGGAGACGCTCTTCGGTGCTCGAGCACAAAATCCCTCCCCTCCCGGACCATGTAGTGGCGATGCTGAATGGGCTGAATCTACAGCGACCAACGTCGCGTGCCATATCGGTGCTGTTGGGGCAAATCCACGCCACTGAGATACCCGCTGTCCTTCGGGCGGTTCTCCCAACATTTCCGTGCCGTCCATGCCACGACCTATCTCAGAACTCGAAGGCTCTAGTGGAAAAAGATAAGCAGATCACGAGACCCCGCACCGATCGTGGATTCTGCTCCGAGAAGGTTCCTGAAGAGGGAGAGCTGTTTGGCGCGAAGATCGGGCTATGGAAGGTACTGCTCTCCGCAGCAGCACTTAAAGATATTCAGAGAGAAATGCTCGGTGGTGTGTAATCCCTAGTTTATCCCCAATGCACTAGACCTGACCGAACGTTGGGTAGGATACAAAGAAGTGCTTGAAGATCGGCTACGTAGACTCGTCTCCGGAGAGTGGAAGGGCGGAAAGCTTTCGGAAATTTCGGGGACCGCCGCTCAGAGGAAATATCTGGATCCGCCACTTCTTGAGGCCGCGGTCGGGAGGCAGCTTCGAATTCTCTGGCAGTTGGGTGCCGGCCCAACCGAGGACGGAAATTACAGACAGCACATCAAAAGTTCGTAACCCTCTACACCTGCGCGTGCTTGACGGCAGGTTAGCTGATTGGTACATAAATTGTTTTCTAGTCTGGAGGGTTGTAGAAACCGATGACTTAACCGTCCCGATTCCTAGCTCCTTGGAACGAGTAATTGATGGCATCACTGCAGGTTTCTAAAGCCATCGACCACGTGGTTATGGTATGGAGGACCAAGATCCTACAGCCTGAGGATGATCCAGCATTCTCGAGGTCCCCAATTTGGGATGAAGCGTCAGGAATTTACCATCCTAGAGATTTGGGCGGCATGCAAATAAACCCACGGAGAGCTTCCATCGATACCTCCCCATCGATCTTGATGGACGACCGGAGAGGTCTCGAAGAATATAGTTAGTTCGCACGATACCCTCCTGAGTGTCTCTGTTGAAACTTGACACCCTATGACAGATAGATTCTTCGAGGTCACAAAGCCGGTCACGGACAGTTTTCTGACGAACAGCACGAACGCCGAATTCCCCTTTGATACATCTCCGGGGGTAATCGAGGTCATCAAGCACAGTGATTCGGGGCACTCATCATGGGCCGCAGCGGGACTGGGAAAACGACCTGTCTGGTCCACAAACTGGTTCAGAACTATACGTCTCAGAAGCTCATTATCGGACAGCCTCCTCCTCGGCAGGTGAGTGGAGCGATTTTCCCCTAATGTGTCCATTGCTGACTCCGATTCGTACGACACATAGATTCTGATCACGCGCTCAAAACTTCTTGCCGAATCGCAGCTCTCCAAAGCCATCTCTACACAGGCCCACCCCGACGATTTCACTTTGGACGAGAAGAACTTGATGTGTTCGAAGACGATTGGCAGCCTTCAGGATGACGATTTTCCTTTAGTGTGTACATTCGATCAGCTGTTGAAACTGCTGTAAGCTAGTGTCTTTTGCTCCAGAGAGAATGAACTCATGCTAATGGTTACCTCACCGCAGCGAGAACACAGCAGAGTGGGTGTGCTCCGTCCCTTTCGTGACTGGCCCATTGCTTACGTGGTTTGCACAGGTATTCCAATCGTCAGAAGTTCCGTGAAGAGAAGGCCAAACCAGCGATTTCCGAGGCGTCCGATCAATATATGCGGAGATCGCAAGTCGTCGACTTCGCTCTGTTCAAGTCCAAATACTGGAGGCAATTCCCATTCAGTCTGTCTCGACGCTACAAGCCTGGTCTTGTCTTCGCCGAGATACTGGGAATGATCAAGGGCTCAGTATCAAATGACGGTGAGCCCGGAGCTCTTTCACGGGGCGACTATCTGGCCCTGAGCAACAAGAGAGCGCCCACCTTCTTGTCCGAGGAACGGCAGGAAGTCTACGACATATACCTGCGCTACGAGAGCTGCAAAGCGCGGAACGGTGATCGGGACGGAGTCGACAGGGTGACCTCTCTGCTCAACTTCATGCGGACGGCGGATCCAGATTTCCGCCGGATGGTGGAAACCTTCATCGAGGAGATCTACGTCGACGAAGTGCAGGATCAACGATGCATAGATATCGCCCTGCTCCTGAAGCTAGTCCGGAGGCCATCCGGAGTCCACTTCGCAGGCGATTCGGCACAATGCATCTCGAGGGATTCTACGCTCCGCTTCAACGATATCAAGGCGATGTTCTACTATCAGTTCAAACCGCTCGCCGAAGCGACGGGTAATTACAACCTCGTCCACCCGAAGTTATTCTACCTCAATAAGAACTTCCGGTCCCATCAGGGAATCGTTTCCTTGGCTTCGTTCGTTATGGAACAGCTGTATAAAGGTACGTCACCCGCACTGGGGATTTCCGTCGTGGGAGACACGGCGTAATGCCGGCACTGATGTGTTTAGGCTTCCCTCAAACGGTCGACAAAATGGAAGAAGAGAAAAGTCAGTACGATGGTCCGATACCTACGATGTTCGTCGGATAGGGCGCCCAGGTTCTCGCAGATCTGTTCGTCGGCCCGAGGGATGTGTCTGGGAGGGTGGCGGATTTCGGAGCGGAGCAGGTTATCCTCGTTCGAGACGAAATCAAGAAGAAGGAAGTGTAACGAACGCTCGGAGAAGATACGGCGCTCGTGCTCAGCATTCTCGATAGTAAGGACATGGAGTTTGATGATGTGTTCCTGCTCGACTTTTCCACTTCCAGCCCTACTCCTTCCGGCCTGAGAACTTTGAAGGATATTCTGGTTCCCGGCAGTAGCCGAGCCAAAATTGAGAGGGATGCACTGCTTTGCTCCGAATTAAAGGTATTTATCGCTATGTTTTCCTTTCTCTCTCTTGCTCGAAAGAATCGACGCTGATTCGTCACCTTTCAAAAGCATCTGTACGTTGCCATCACAAGACCTCGGATTCAGCTCTGGATCCTCGAGAGTTCCGTTGCATCTACGGAGCCCATCGCCAAGCTTGTGGCAGGAAGTGGCTCAAAACCACTGGTGGAGATTGTGCGGAGAAACGATCCGGATGTGAAGGAGAAGTTGAAGAAGATGAAGCCTGCGGTTTCGAGTGATCCCAAAATGGTTTCCGAGAGGGGTTACCAGTTTGTGCAGAGAGGACTGCACAAGGAGGTAACTGTGGAGCCGCCGACAATCTCAAAAAAATATTGTATGTGTATGTTCTTGACTGATGTGGTGGTCCGGTAGGCAAGCTTCTGCTTCCGTAGGGCAATGGATTCAAACGGACAGACAATCTCCCAAGCGCATCTGAAGATGGAGGAGGGGCGCGTGCATCGAGGAGAAGGCTCGACTAGAGAGTTTCTTCGCCTCTTCCGGGAGGCCGTGGAGCTTTTCCGAGAGGCCTCACAGT
>Ga0307516_10003539_pt1 | contig 19976 bp, 21 predicted proteins | sample 19_EM_MG_FD_203310 | JGI IMG/M metagenome (GOLD analysis project Ga0307516, IMG submission 203310) | Populus trichocarpa ectomycorrhiza microbial communities from riparian zone in the Pacific Northwest, United States - 19_EM | ecosystem: Host-associated > Plants > Roots > Unclassified | place...
GCGAGCGCGCCGCATTGCGCCGCGCTCCACATGCTCGCTGATGCTGCCGCCCGCGACCATGCTGTTCTTCAGCGCCATGCCGCCGAACGCGATGACGACGTCCGAATGTTCGGCGATCTGCTCCCAGGAGACGTTGCGCTTGGTGAGATCCTCATACTTGCCAATGACATGCGGAACGATGATCTGGGACGCGCCGGAGCTGTAACTGGCAACCGAGCGGACATAGCCGCCCATCGCGATGTTGAGGAAGCGATGGATCTGGCTCTGCGCGTGGTGAAACCGCCCGGCGCTCGCCCAGCCATAGGAGCCGCCGAAGACCGCGCCCGGTCCGTGGTTTTGCTTCACGCGGGCGAGTTCGCCGCCGAGCAACCCGAAAGCCTCCTCCCAGCTGACCGCCACGAATTCGTCACGGCCGCGTCGGCTGTCGGGGCCCGGGCCGCGCTCAAGCCAGCCTCGCCGCACCATCGGCTGCGCGATGCGGGCTTCGTGACGGAGAGCGCCGGAGAAATTCTGGATGATACGATTGGGGTCGGGATCGCCGGGATGCGGACGGACTTCGAGCTCGCCATCGCGCCAACGGGCCGAGAACACGCCCCAATGCGAGGTATGAGGCTGAAAACCTTCAGCCAGTTCGCCGGTTTTGTCGAGATTTGCGAGATCGTCCGCCATCAGTTTCCTGATCCTTTCGGGCAGCTGACTTGCTTTTAAAGGCTTGCAGCGTGGATTAACGTTGTCGACTGTTGGTCTTGTTATGGGAGCGTGCCATTTGTCATGGGTTCTAAGATTGCCTGACCGGCGAGTTTCCCTGACGGGTGCCCCTCAAGCATGTACTGAGGCCGTATGAACCGAGTTCAACGCAGCGAGCGCTCAATCTATTTGATGAAACGGAACGAATCACGGTGTTTGAAAGGCATGTCAGTATCCCTTTGTATCCTATCCGCGGGAATTGTGCGTACTTGTGACCGAGAACCATAGGGAGCAAGTCTGGCCGTCGCAATCAAGGAGAATGCCATGCGCGCTGTTGGATTTCAGTCCCCCACAACGCCTGAGGCGCCTGTCGTCTTGACCGATACCGAGTTGCCCAAGCCCGTGCTCCTCAAGGCCGGTTCGGCCTGATCGACGATCCGGCAGTGCTGCAAATCAAGCCCTTCAAGCGCAAGGCGGTATCCGTTCATTGGGAGAATATGTTCACCCGATCGACATTTGCGACTGCTGATATGTCCGCTCAAGGGATAATCTTGAACATCTCGGCTCTTGTCGACGAAGGTAAGCTCAAGACAACGATCGGCGAACATTTCGTCACCGCCAAGAACTTAACGCGCGACCTGGAACCATTGCCGTGTCCGATTTTCCCGTTTTGATACCCTCCCCGACCCTGCCGCTCATCGCTGAAGAATTGTCGAAACAGTTCTCCGTGTTCAAGCTCTGGGAATATCCGGACGAGAGAGCTTTCCTGACCGACAACGCCCGCAAGATCCGTGCGATCGCAGGGAGCATTCATGTGCGTCGGGTCGACGAGACCTTTATGAAGCTTTTTCCCAATCTCCAGATCGTATCCAACTTCGGCGTTGGCATAGATGGCGTGGACATCGCCTATGCCAGCCGAAACAATATCATTGTGACCAATACGCCGGACGTGCCGACGGAAGAAGTGGCCGATCTCGCGATTGGTCTTCTGCTGTCCACGGTACGTCAACTGCCGCAGGCGGATGCCTATCTTCGCGCCGGCAAATGGCTGAATGGGGCCTTCCGACCCACCGCGACCTTGCGCGGCCGGACGATGGGTATTCTTGGTCTTGGCCGCATCGGCAAGGCGATCGCGAAGCGGGCGGAATCTTTCGGCATCAAGATCGCCTATAGCGGGCGTAGCAAGCAGGCGGACGTCGATTACCCCTTCTACGGCGACCTCGCCGCGATGGCGCGCGACGTCGATACCCTGATGATCGTGGCTCCAGGCGGAGAAAGCACACGGCGCATCGTCAACAAGGACGTAATAGACGCGCTCGGTCCGAACGGCGTTCTGATCAACGTCTCCCGTGGGACGATCGTCGATGAGACGGCGCTAATTGAAGCGCTAAAGGCAAATAAAATTCTCGGCGCAGGGCTCGACGTCTTCGAGTATGAACCAAAGGTGCCGGCCGATTTGATCGCAATGGACAACGTGGTGCTGCTGCCTCACGTCGGATCGGCCTCGATCGAGGCAAGGCGCGCAATGGGCCAGTTGACGATCGACAACATCATCGCCTTCGCCGCCGGAAAGGGTCCGTTGACCCCCATTCCGGAAACACCTTGGAAGAAGGACAACTAAAGAACCAACGATGCGGGGCAAAGACGGTACCGTGTCTGGGGTTCGGCTTTTTCGGAACGCTCATCCGACCTTCATCAAATTGCGAGCGAGCCGTTCACGTGAAGCCTAGCCGGACCGAACGTCCGCTCGTTTTTTCAGTCGGGCGTCGAACTGGACTGACACCCGACCTGCACAGCCGTATCCTTATTCTCTAGATAGATTTCATTATAATGAACATCTATTCGACAGAACCGAACAGGAAGGACTCCCTACCATGTCCATTAAGAGCCGACTTGCCAATTTCCCTCGGACCATTCTGCTCGAGGGCCCGACTCCCATTCAGCGCCTTGAGCGGCTTGAAGCTGCCCTTGGCAATTCATTGCGAGGGGCAAGGCTATTCGTAAAGCGTGACGACTTGATGGGCCTTGGGGGCGGCGGTAACAAGCTTCGCAAGCTGGAGTTCTTGCTGGGCGAGGCCGTTGCGAACGGGGCCGACACCATCATTACTGTCGGGGGCCGTCAATCAAACCACGCGCGACTAACCGCGGCGGTTGCCGCACGATTCGGACTGCAGTGCGAATTGGTGTTGGCAAGAGTGGTACAGCGAGAGGGAGCAGACTACGAGCTTAACGGCAACGTGATCTTAGATGAGCTCTTTGGCGCCACGATTCACGATCTTCCAGGTTCGGCCGACACTCTCACATTCGCCGAGCTTCGCGCCCAGCAGCTACGAGCGCAAGGACGGAAGGTTTACGTTGCCCCGACTGGCGGCTCTTCGCCGATCGGATGCCTTGGATATGCCGCCTGCGCAATAGAAATTACTCAACAATCTCAGGAGATCGGACTGGAGTTCAACAAGGTGGTCGTTCCCAATGGAAGCGGGGGAATGCACGCCGGCCTGTCGGCCGGCTTTGAGGCGCTGGGCCGCGGCGCGGCTCTGGTCAGATCATTTGCAGTGCTGGCACAAGTCGATCAGGCAAGACGCACGACGCTCGAAAAGGTCAACGCCACCCTCGCGCTTCTCGGGCAAGGAGAGGTCGGTCCGACAGATGTTGATCTCGCAGGTGAGCAGCTTGGGGAAGGATATGGCATCCCCACGCAAGCGATGAAGGACGCCGTGCGCTTGATGGCGAGAACCGAGGGTCTGCTTTTGGATCCCGTTTACTCGGGTAAGGCCTTTGCCGGTCTACTCGCAAACCTTGTCGAAGGCACCTACCAGCACGCGGACAATATCCTTTTCGTCATGTCTGGCGGCACGCCCGCTCTGTTTGCCTATAGGACGGCATTTGATCGCGATAGCTTCGCTAAGACTTGAGCATCCGGAGACACGCTCCTGATCCGTGGGGACAACTTCAGTCGGTCTGGCTGCCGCCGCCATCGCGACAGCTCTTCATGCCAAAGTCGTCTCTACAACCCTCATAGCGATCCAGGGCTACTTCACCCCGTCGTCCGGCGGGCCATAGAGTTTGCCGTCGCCGGCCCAGTTGCTCGGCGCCACGTCCTCGAAGATGACGTAGATGTACTTTGCGTCGGTCCCGGTGTTCCGGACGATGCTCTCCGTGATCTCGGCCGCAACCTTCGTCTTCATATCGTGGTTCTTTCCCTCGAACCAACTCACGCGAACAACCGGCATAGTTCTTGTTCCTTTCGCTTGTTATCATCGTGCTGCCGCGCTTCTGGCAGGCGCAACGGCAGCCGCGAGCGCGTTCATGCCGATCTGCGCACCCACCACGCCGAACCCGGCAAGGAACGTCGAGATCATCAACGTCAAAACATTGGCGGATCCAAACGCAATGCCCGCGATAAAGATCGCCGAGGCAAAGTAGGCGCAGCCGAGCACCAGATAAGGCTCGAGACGATCGACGAAGCGACTGAGAATAATTGCACCGATGACTCCTCCGGCGTTCAGCACCGCCGTTGAGAGGATCGCGATGTTAAGCGGCAGGCCACTCGCCTTGAGTAGTGGGGGCATCCAGTTCACGAGAAAGTACATGACAAGCAGGTTCATGAAGAAAGCGACCCAGAGCAGCGCCGTCATGGGCGCGCGGCCTTCCTGGAAGAGCTTCGTAACCGGAAAGCCGGTCGTTCGTGGACCATGCACGGCATAGCGGCCCTCCCCCGTCCGGGGGACAGTCGGGTCAAGCTTGGCAAACAGGTTGGCGATTCTCTCGTCTGCAATGCCCCGCGTCACCAGATAGCGGATCGACTCGGGCAACCAGATGAGTAGCGCGACCAAGGTCAGAAGAGGCAGGATACCGCCGAGCACGAAGACCGACTGCCACCCGAACGAACTGATCAGGGGAGCGCTGACCACGCCGCCTACCGTCGAGCCGAGAGGAAACCCGCAGAACATGACGGCAATAAGCAGCGCTCGCATGCGCTTCGGAGCGTATTCGCTGGTCAGCGCAATGATGTTGGGCATGGCCCCACCCAGCCCAAGGCCTGTCAGGAAGCGATATGTCAGCAGCTCATTCAGGGTGGTCGCCCGGGCGGTGACGAGGGCAAAGATGCCGAAGAGCAGCACGGACAGCAGGATCACGTTCCTTCGACCGAAGCGATCTGCTGCTGGGCTCAGGACAAAGGCACCGACCGCGAGACCAGCCAGGCCCGCACCGAAGATGGGACCGAAGCCGGCCATTGCGATACCCCATTGCTCGGCGATCACAGGCGCGACGTAGGCGATAGCCTGGGTGTCGAAACCATCGAGCAGAGCGATCCACGCGCAAAGAACGAGGATCAGAAGTTGGAAGTGTCCGAACGGTGCTTGTTCGATGGCCTCGGTAACATCTACGGTATTTGCTATGGACATCACGAACTCCAATGAGGTTAATTAGTTCTTCGTCGGTCCTTAATGCGGTGAGCTGCGGTGAAAACTGAGGCCCCGTGACTCGTTCAGGATTTCGACGGCGCAGCGCGTAGCTGCTGCCGATCGATCTTGCCCGTTCCTGTTTTTGGCAATTCAGGCCAGTATTCGATCGAGCGCGGATATTTGTAGGGGAGTAGTTTCGACCTGACATGATCCTGCAGCTCTCGAGTAAGCGAACCGCTGGCTGCATAACCGTCTCGAAGAATCACGAATGCTTTCGTGGTCATGCGTCGATCCGGAAGCTCCATTCCGAGGACCACGCACTCCCGAACCGCTGGATGTTCGGACAGGCAGAGCTCGATCTCGAGCGGATAGATCCATTGACCGCTCACTTTGATGAGATCGTCGACCCGACCAACGAACGTAAAGAAACCGTCGATATCTTCGACGAGTCTGTCACCGGTCCAGATCCAACCGCCGTCACGCATAGTTTGTTCGGTTTTGTCAGGTCGATTCCAATAGCAAGGTGTGTTGGAGTGGCCACGAACCCACATGACGCCCTCCTCGCCTCGCGCGACCGGCTGGCCTTCGGGCGAGGTCAGTCGAATCTCGTATCCAGGTACACGTTTGCCGGCGGTTCCGACCTTCTTCCGATCAGGCGTGTTCGAAAGATAGATGTGCAGAACCTCGGTTGATCCGAGGCCCTCCAAGATCTCGTGCCCGAAGCGCCTCCTCCAATTGTTGAAGATATCCTGCGATAGAACCTCTGCGGCGGACAGGCAGAGGCGCATGCTCGAGAGGTCGGCAGAGTCCATGCTTGGGTGATTTAGCAACGCGTTGTAAAGGGTCGGCAGCCCAAAGAAGAGCGTGGGCCTGAATCTCTCGATGACATCGAGAACCGCATTCGGATCGGGTCGACCGGCGAGCAGGACGGTACTTGCGCCGACCGAAAAGGGGAATGTGATCGAATTTCCGAAACCGTAAGCGAAGAAAATCTTCGGTATGGAAAAGCAAATGTCGTTCTCTTGGATCGTCAGGATGTGGCGACCGAAGCTTTCCGCAGTGTAGGCCATGTCGTGCTGCAGGTGCACGATACCTTTCGGGCGGCCCGTACTACCGGAGCTGTACATCCAGAAAGCCATGTCAACGCGACTGGTGGAAGCCGGGTCCAATTCCGAAGGAAATTGGGCGAACCACTGATCACCATTCAGCGCTTTGATGGAGGAAGCTCCGCACAAGGCTTCACCGTTGGTGAAGATCAGCGTGCGTAGCGACGTGTCCGCGATCGTCTCCTGGTCGAACAAGGGAGCATACTCGGCGTCGACCACCGCTACGGTTGCAGCTGCATCCTGCAGATAGAAGGCGATCAGGTCCTTCGGCGAGAGTGTGTTGATCAGCATCGGCACGAAGCCGGCGCGGATCGCTCCGAAAAACACCGCAGGATAGGACGCAGTGTCGTTCAGGAGCAGAAGCACGCGGTCGCCCGCAGCGAGTCCGAGCGATTTGAGCGCATTTCCGGCTCTGGCGGCCTTGACGCACAGTTCACCATAGCTGGTATTACCCGCCGCAGCGTAGATGGCGACCTTGTCGGCGCGCCCCGCCTGGAGATTATCGAACAGAATTTCGCTGGCGTTGTAGCGCTCGGGGATGTCGAAACCGATCTCCTGCGCGCCAGGAGCATCGTCGGGTACATGGTCCACGATCGCATGGCCGATCTGATCCGTCATGGGAACGTTCCTCATTATCGCGATTTGCCGGGGCTTGATGAACTCGCGTCGTAGCGCTCCATGAAGCGCGGCGACATCGCGCGAAGCTGACCGTCGTCGATCCGGCCGGAGCGGGTGATATAGCTGTGGCCAAAATCAAGCGGTGCAAGTTTCATGTGCTCCGCAAAGCGGTCGTACCAGGACGCGCTGGTCTTGGCGGCCTTCACTAGGGTCTCCACCACGGGGCGGCGTGCGGTCTCGTAGGCTTCGAGTGCGCGGCGGAGGTCGTGCGGTTCGCTGCCCAGGGCATTGGCGAGCGCGATGACGTCCTCGAGCGCCAAACGCGTGCCCGATCCGATCGAGAAGTGCGCGGTATGAAGCGCGTCGCCGACGAGTACCATGTTGCGGTGCGACCAGCGATCGTTCCACAACCACGGAAAATTTCGCCAGACCGATTTGTTGTTGACGAGAGGGTGCCCTTCGAGGGTGTCGGCGAACACCTTCTCGCAAACAGCCCTGCCCTCCTCCTCCGTCTTTTCCGCAAAGCCGGCGCGCAGCCACGTTGCACGATCACACTCGACGATGAAGGTGCTCATCGTGGGTGAGTATCGGTAGTGATGAGCGTTGAAGCTGCCGAACTCCGTTTCGACGAAGGTCTGGGTGAGCGTCTCGAAGCGCTTGGTCGTGCCGTACCAGGCGAACTTGTTATCGTCGTATGAGAGGGAAGTCTTGAAATCGCCTTCGTAGGTCTTTCGAACCAGCGAGTTTACGCCGTCGGCGGCAACGATCAGATCGTATCCTGTGAGTTCATCGACGGAGCGCACGACGGTGTCGAACCGGAGATTCACGCCGACCGATCGTGCGCGCTCGGTCAATTGCGTGATGAATTCTAGCCGTCCGACCGCGGAGAAACCAACGCCATCGAGCGCGACACGTTCGCCACGGTGAACGAGCGTGATGTCACGCCATTTCTCCATGCGAGCCGTGATGGCCTCAGCCGTTTCGGGATCATCGGCGCGAAGAAAATCGAGCGCCTTGTCGGAAAAGACGACTCCAAATCCCCACGTGGCACCCTCGGGATTCTGCTCGAATACCTCGACCTGATCTTCCGGATGCCGGCGTTTCCAAAGGTACCCGAAATACAGCCCGGCAGGGCCGCCCCCCAATACAGCGATGCGACTGAGCCGCATGACGTTTCCTTTCCCTGTCGATTTTTTCGTATTATGCAAAGAATTCCACCTGGAGCAATATATTTTTCCGTATTAGGCAAAGAATTCCTCTGTATGAAAAACCAAGCGTGAGCTAACCTCGACGCCAAATCGCTCAGCGAAGGGTTCCCGGTTTGTTTGAAACAGCTTTTACGATCGAGTGGGGTGATTGTGACGAGGCCGGAATCGTCTTTTATCCCAACTACTTCTACTGGTTCGACTGCACCTATCAGCGCTGGCTGCGCAAGCATGGATTGAGCCAGCGGGAGCTCCGGCGTCGGTTCCAGAGCGTCACCCCACTTGTGAATGTCGGTGCCCAGTTTGTCGGGCCGGCCCGTTACGACGACGAATTGCGCATCCGCGCGGAAGTGACCGAATGGCGGGAGCGGCGATTTCGAATCGACTACAAGCTCTCGGTGGGACCCGTGCCCGTAGCCAGCGGCTTCGAGCAGCGCGCCTGGGCGGCACTCACAGACACGGGCGGACTCCGCGGTGCGCGCGTGCCGCCCGAGTTTAAGGAACTAATGACATGAAACCCAAACCTCCTAAGGAAGCCGGCGAGGACAATAACGGGACGGCCCCTGGCGGCATCCAAGCCCTCGACGCGGCCCTCGCGGTACTACGGGTTTTCAGATCGTTTGATGGACCGGCGACTCTGTCGGACATCGCCCGAGAGGCCGGGATGCCTCCGAGCAAAGTGCATCGATACCTCGCGAGCTTCATCCATGCGGGCCTTGCAGTGCAAAGGGAACGTTCTGGACGGTACGATTTAGGTCCCGAGGCAGCGGAGCTTGGGGTTGCGGCAATCAGCCGAAATAACTTTGTCGTCCGTGCAGCGGAGGGGCTTGAAGAGCTGGCCGAGACCACGGGGCAAGCCGCGCTCCTCGCAGTTTGGAGCAATAGCGGCCCGACCGTGGTCAGGATGGAAAGAGGGCCCAATCTGACGACTACTTCAATTGGTCTTGGCAGCACGTTTCCGTTGCTGGACTCGGCGACAGGACGTGTCTTCCTCTCCTATCTGCCGCGTCAGCAGCTGATGCTTAGGCTGCAGCTCGAACTCGATCGAGCCGCTCAAGCCGGTATAAGCTGGCCAGATCTAAGTCCCGATTTAGGAAGCGTCCAGGCGCTGAAGAAGAAAATTCGGCGGGAGCGTATCGCGCAAGTCGACGGACGTTTCATTCCCGGTTTGAATGCGATTTCGTCGGCGATCACCAATTGGCAAGAGGAAATTGAGGTCGCCGTAACCTTGTTCGGCACACACAGGGAGTTGATGGAGCCAGGTAGTCCCACGCGAAAGGCTTTGGTCGAATTTGCTTCGCGTCATTCGATTGTTCCACCTGAGCAACTAAGTAACGGGCGAAGTATTCGAGCGCAATAAGCCACGCCGGCGAATCTTCAGCGACCGGGCCGGCCTGAGTGCCGCAACAACTCACGCCTATCGGCGTCCCGGGAATATCGCGGAAGTTCGGCAGTCCCGACTTTGCAAAAGGAAGCGTTTCAATTCGGAGATAACTTCATCAATGATCGAATCACTGATTCACGGCGGTTCGAGGCGGGCGCCGCGCCTCAGATCGTGTCAGTGACAGGCAGCATCTGCAGGAAGAACATCTATGACGAATTCCGAGGATAAACCGCCTCCCGCAGTCGGGGCCTATTGGATCAAGGAGGAAGATTATCCAGCGTTGCTGCAACTTTTGGACGATGGCGACAAGATGCCACCGAGCTGGAAAGAATGGCTGAGGGTGGCCGAGGAAATGGAGCAGGGGCTCAAGGCCTATGGACACGTCGTGTTGCGTGTCTACATCGACCCCGCCACATTCCCGGACTGGTGCGCCGCCCATAGCACAAGCCCGGGCAGCGCCGGACGCAGAAAGTTCGTCGCGGCGGCGGTGACCGAGAGATATGGCCGACAGGCCTGACCAGCACCGTCTTGGTGGAACGCAGCCCATCGCCGGCCCAGCCTCGAACAGCACGTTCGGCCGGGCCTCGCTTGGGGCTTGCGCTCGTTCGGGCTGTCGTCGGGCTTCAACAACTGCTCCTTTAACTGCGCAAGGTCGCGGGAGAAAACATGACGACCACGGCCACACCCGATCCTTCGCCTCGTCGATAACGTCATTGTCGGCTCCGTTATGGCAGCAACGGGACATTCTATGGTCGTCATTTCGCAAACGGCCGCTTTGCGCCGATATTGTTGCAAAAGCCTTTTTGGGATGGCGAACCAAAATTCTTAGAGCCGCTGATGCGCCTTACGCGCGGCGACGTGAGGGACCATATCGCTTTCAACATCGGGGGATACACGCTTCGGCACTTGCACACTCACGCAAGCCGGAAACGCAGTTTTTCAAGGGTTTCTCGCGATGAGAAAGTGGCGGATAGGACTTAAAAACTGGCGGAGAGGGAGGGATTCGAACCCCCGATAGGCTTGCACCTATGCCGCATTTCGAGTGCGGTGCATTCGACCACTCTGCCACCTCTCCAGGCGCCAATTGGGGGTAATTCCTCACCCCGCGGTCGGGGCGAGTTCTAGGCGAGGACGGCGGGCCAGACAAGGCACGGCGGCAAGATTTCCGCTCGTGTCCGGGAGCGCAAAAAGGAGCCGAAAATGCAGCATTTGACGGTTCAGGCCAATGGCGCGTCGTTCCATGTCGCCGTGGCGGGGACGGGACAGCCGTTGTTGCTGCTGCATGGCTGGCCGGAATTCTGGCTAACCTGGGAGCCGATCATGGCAAGGCTTGCCGATCGCTTCACGCTGTATGCGCCGGACCTGCGCGGCTTCGGCGACAGCGACAAGCCGAGTGGGCCGCATGGCCCCGATCAGCATGCTGCCGACATGCTGGCGCTGATCGACGCGCTTGGCGTGAGGCAGGCCGGCATTGTCGGCCACGACGTCGGCGGCGGGTTGATGCAGCCGCTGGCGCGGGCCGCACCCGAGCGTATCAGGGGACTTTTCTTCTTCGACTTCCTCTACCCCGGCATCGGGGCGCGGATGGCGGAGCCGGATCGGCTGAACAATATCTGGTACCAGTCGTTCAACCAGCTGGAGATCGCGCCGACGCTGGTCGGCGCCAGCCGCGAGAGCTGCCGCGCCTATATCGGCTATCTGCTGAAACACTGGAGCCATCGCAAGGGCGCCTTCGACGACGTGCTCGAAGCCTTCGTCGATAATTTCCTAAAACCCGGCAACCTCGCCGGCGGCTTTGCCTATTATCGCGCAGCGCATGCCGGGCGGATCCGGATGTTGAAGGGCGAGGCGCCGCAGCTGGCGCCGATCGATGTACCGACCTGCATTCGCTGGGCCGAGCATGATCCGCTGTTTCCCTATGCCTGGACCGATCGGCTCGGCGAGACTTTTTCCAATCTCGATCTTGCGATGTTTGGAGATGTGGGACACTTCGCGCATCGCGAGAATCCCGATCGAGCGGCGTCCGAGATCGCGGCGTTCTTCGAACGCATCGGCTGGAGCTGATCGGATTGAAAATGCGAGAGAAGGTGGGGCCGCCAGACGCAACAAAACACTGGCGGCCCCGTGCCGCTGCTTTGCAATTCTGGCCGGGAAGTGCGGCTTCGCCGGTCAGCCGGAGCGACGAATTGACGGTAGCGGCGCGCACGGAAACAGCAACGCGATCTCGATTTTAACCTAACCGATCAACCTTACCTTGCGCCTTTGGAACTTTGCGTCTGAATTCGATGCAACCGGAAGAGCGGCAAAAGCCGTATTTTTACGGCGTTCCTGATGTGCGTGAGCGCCGCGCTGCTTTGGGTGCGTCCTAACTAATCTTTGCCCTTCTTCGCTTTCTTGTCGTCCTTCTCGCTCTCGTCCTTGTCTTTCTCCTTGGCTTTCTCGCTCTTGCTGGTCTCTTTCTTGCGATTGGTGAAGCGTGCATTGCCCAGCCCGGTGCCGATGGTCAGCACGCCCCATCGCTCGACATCCTGCATATAGGGCACTTCGGCAAGGCCCTGCACCACGCCGTCATTGTGCATCAGGATTGCGGTGTCGTGATCGCCGATCACGGGGATCGCTTCGACCAGGCTGGCAGGCAAATTGAACTTGCTGCTCTCCCAATTGCCAGGAAGATTCTGTGCACCCTTCTCGATCGAGCCGTCCTCGTTAATCACGCCGGGACAGGCGATGCCGATGAAGGGCGCAAGCTTGTGGCCTTCGGCTTCAGCGGCCGTGATCAGATCCTTCAGCATCTTGACCAGCCGCTTCACCGCGCCCTCGCGCGTCGGCTCGTCATCGGCATGCCGCCACAGTTCAGACTTCCACACGCTGGCCTTGGAAAGATCGGGCGCCTTCTTCCAGCGCGTCTCGACCACGCCGCAGCGGATATTGGTGCCGCCGATATCGACGGCGAGGATGCTGTCATGGCCCTCGAAGATCCAGGACGGCGCCAGATGCAGCGTGCCGATCAGCCCGGCGTCATCGGGGTGAAAACGGATCGGCACCAGATCGACATCGAAGTCTTCGGCTTTCAGAATGATGTCGGTGCGGGCGATCGCGAGTTCGCCCACCCGGCTCTGCCGAAAGCCGCCGCCGACCACGATGCGTTCGGTGTCGGCCCAGGCCTTGGTCTTGAGGAAACGGCCCGTGACATGGGCCAATTCCTGGGCGAATTCCTCGATCGCGCTGTGCACCAGGGCAGCGGCGGCGACATCGCTGCCCACCAGCACCTCATCGAGCTCGCTCTTGGCGATGTTCTCGGCGGCTTTGTTGCCGAGGGGGTCGTCGCCGTTTTTCTTCAGCGGCTTGCGCAGCGTGTCGAGGATCTTTCGAAACGCCCCCTTGCTGGCGCGGTCACCCAAAAATCCGTTGTCGTCCTTCAGCTCGATATTGAGGCTGTCCACCTCCACCGAGGGCAAGCGGGTGGCGCCATGGCGGGCGATGCCCGTGGTGGTGGTGCTGTCGTCTGCCATTTGCCCTGCCCCAGCCGAATTTCGCTGACACAACGGGCGGGGAACCCATTGGTTTCATGGAGTGAGTGGCGAACGGCCAGCAGCGAATGGCGAAGCGACCGCTCCCATTCGCTATTCGCCACTCGCTATTCGTCTTTTTGCTCCAAATCCCTCATTTTGGGCCGGTTTTTGGCTCCCTTTGCCTTGACTCGGCGGGCTCAGCGGCTATAAGTCCCGGCATCCGGCGCGGGATTTCTCGCGCCGCTTGTTTTTGCGCGAATCTTGGGGTTCGGACCCCGGTCCAGCGCGAAAATCGTACCCATAACGACTGACCAAAAAGCCGACCCGGACTGTCCCTTTGGGAATAAGTCCGAGGCCGGGATCGAACACGAAGGAATCAAACGATGTTCGCAGTCATCAAAACCGGCGGCCGGCAGTACCGCGTCGTTCCGGATGATGTGCTCGAGATAGGCAAGATCGCCGGCGAAGTCGGCACGATCGTGCAGCTTGGCGAAGTTCTGTTGCTCGGCGGTGACACGCCGGTGCTGGGCATGCCCACGGTTGCCGGCGCCTCGGTTGCGGCAGAAGTGCTGGATCACAAGCGCGGCGCCAAGGTGATCGCGTTCAAGAAGCGCCGCCGCAAGAATTCGCGCCGCAAGCGCGGCTATCGCGACGAGCTCACGGTGCTTCGCATCACCGAGATCCTGGCCGATAATGCCCAGCCTTCGATCGGCCCGCGGCCGAAGCGGGAAAAGGTCGTTGCAGCGCCCGCCGAAGACGGCGACGAGGCACCGAAGACCGCCGCGAAGAAGTGATCGTCGCGCAGCAAAATTTGATGCGTGACAAAACGTGAAATGATTCCGTCAAGGAATTGATCTAGAGATTACGGCGACGTTGGAGACGAGCTATGGCTCACAAAAAAGCAGGCGGTTCATCGCGAAACGGGCGTGACTCGGCAGGCAAGCGCCTTGGCATCAAGGCGTTTGGCGGCGAGCGCGTGATTCCCGGCAACATTATCGCGCGTCAGCGCGGCACCACCTGGCATCCCGGCCTTAATGTCGGCATGGGCACCGACCACACTCTCTTCGCCAAGGTCGAAGGTCATGTCGAGTTCCGTGCAAAAGCCAATGGCCGCACTTTCGTATCGGTAGTTCCGATGGCGGAGGCGGCCGAATAGGCGGTGGACAAACATGCGTCCGCCGGGTCCTGTTGAACCGGCGGAGCTCGAGAAGGCTCCAAGGGGAGGCGGGAAACCGGCCTCCCCTTTTCGTTTGCGCAAGTTTCTTGTTTTAGCAAATTTCGCATCTTTGGAGCCCGACATGTTGCAGGACATCCCGACCCCGGCATTGCGTAAGGCTACACCTTGCGTCCTCGAGACCGAACGGCTGTCGTTGCGCCGGCCGACGCTCGCGGACGTAAAAGCGATTGCAGGTCTCGCCAACGACCGCCGCATTGCGGAAAACACCCGCAGGCTGCCGCATCCTTATTCGCAGGACCATGCCGTCGATTTCGTGCGTGCGATCGCCGCCGATCTCCGCGCAAGCGCGTTCCTGATCGAAAACAATCATTCGCCGATCGGCATGGTCGGTATCGACTGGCGCGAGCACGAGGCGCCGGAACTCGGCTATTGGCTGGGCGTCGAGCATTGGGGCCAGGGCTTTGGCACCGAAGCCGCGCGTGCAGTGATCGATTTCTATTTCGAGGAATTCGATGCCGAACACCTGATCTCCGGCGCGCGGGTCGCCAACCCGGCGTCGCGCAACATCCTGGAGAAATGCGGTTTCCAGTGGAGCGGCGTCGAGCTGCATCGCTTCGAGGCGCTGGGCTCATCGACCCCGGTCGATTGCTTCCGGCTTGCGCGCAGCGTGTGGTCGTCGCTGAAAAACTGGGGCAGTTCGACCAGGAGAGAGCGGTAGGTCTCTTTTGTCGTCCCGGCCTTCGCCGGGACGACATAGGACTACACCGGCGGATTGACCATCGCCTCCTCGCGCCCGAGCTTCCGCTCGCGCAAGAAGATGTAAAGCCCGGCGGCGATGATGATGGCGGCGCCCACGATTGTCGCCGGTGACGGCACATCGCCGAACACGACGAAGCCGAAGATCACCGCCCACACGATCATCGAATATTGATACGGCACCACGACGCTGGCCGGCGCCAGTTTCAGCGAGCGGTTGACGCATAACAGCGCGCCCACCGAAACAATTCCCGCCGCGGCGAACAGGCCGAGGCTGCCGATATCGGGCGCCACCCAGCCGAACGGCGACATCAGCGCGCCGAGCAAGAACGTGCCGGCAAATTGCGACGAGGCCAGCACGATATCAGGCGTCGCCCGCAGCGAGCGCGTGATCAGCATCAATAGCGCAAACGACAGGCTGCCGCCGAGCGCTATCATCGCGGGCCAGCTCACGGTCTGTGCCGATGGCCGCAGCGCGATCAGTACGCCACAAAACCCGACCAGGATGGCGGTCCAGCGCCGCCAGCCGACATGCTCGCCGAGCACGATGCCCGACAATGCGGTGACGAAAACCGGCGCCGCCAGATAATAGGTGATGACGTCGGCGAGCGGCAGATAGACGGTCGCAAGAAAGAAGGCGGCGACTTCCAGCGTCGAGAGCGTGACCCGGAGCAGTTGCAGCCAGGGGCGTTCGAGGCGGGTGAATTCGGCACGCTGCTTCCAAATCGTCGGCAGCAGCACCAAAAGCGCGGCGCAGGCGCGCAGCCACAGCAATTGCCCGACCGAATAGGTCGCGACCATGAATTTTCCAAGCGCGTCGCCGAACGAGAACATGAAGATCGACAACAGCATCAACCCGATGCCGGCAAGACGTGCGGAACGCTCGTCATAGGTGGATAATTTTGCGAACAGGGCCATAGGGGAAGTTTGTGGAGAAACGCTGCGCTCGCTTAACAGATTGCCGGCAGCCTCTCCAGTGTCATTCTCCGATGCGCAACTGCGCATGGTAGATGCGCCACTTGGCGCAGGCCTCAGATGTGCAATTGCACATCGGGGAATCCATACTCCGATCGATCCATTACGATGTCGAATATTGCCGCAGAAGCGGCATGCCGGATCTGCTGGCGCATGACTTCCAGACCCTGGTCCACACCGCGCCGGGCGCCGGACTGTTTCCTTACCTCGTCGAGGAATCGCTGGTCGGCTTCCTCGAACAGTAGAGCCGGTTCTTAAAACCGGTCTATGCCGGCGAGACACGCTCTATCCGCGCTCGAAGTGATCGAGCTCGTGGCCGGCCGCAGCACCGGCGTAGTGACGCTGCGCTCGACCGTATTCAACCAGCGCAAGGAGCTGGTGCTTGAGGGGATGCAGAAGCTTTTTATCGCAAGCGGCCGGTTTAGCCTGGCGCCGTCTCATTCGATCACCTTGTCGGCGCTGGCGAGCAGTGTCGCCGGCACCGTGAGCCCCAGCGTCTTCGCCGTCTTGAGGTTGATGGAAAGTTCGAACTTGGTTGCCTGGTAAAACGGGATATCGGCGGGCTTTGCGCCGCGCAGGATGGCGTCGATGTCGTTCGCCACGCGCTTGTTCAACTCCGCCAGGTCGTAGGCGTAGGCCATCAGACCGCCGGCTTCGACCAGTTCGAAAAACGGATAGATTGCGGGAAGCTTCGTCGCGCCAATCAATTCCGGAATCAGTGAGCGGTTCCTCATGACATCAGGACTATCCCCAACCATGATCGCGTCGGCGCCATCCCGCGAAGCCTGCGCGACCGCCGATCGATAGTCGGCCTCGCTAGCCGGAAACTCCAGCAGAAGCGGCATGAGGGAAATCCCTGTCGTCTCGGCCGCCGCGCGCAGCGCCGCCCCCAGAGACCCGTCCCAGCCGATGCGCAATGTCAGCAAAGCGAGCTTCGACATGGCGGGAAACATTTCACGCAACAGTGAGATCCGTTTGCCATAAATTGATGGGCCGGTATCAACACTGACCCCGGTGATGTTGCCGCCCGGCCGCGCCAGGCTCTGGGCGAGACCTTGCGCGATCGGGTCGCCCGTCATGGCCACGACCGGAAGCTTCGCATTCGCCTCTTTGAATATCGGCGCGCCGGGACCAACGATGTATACGACATCCGGATTGCTGCGGATGATTTCGGCCGCCAACGCCGCAAGGCCCGACCTGTTTTGCTCGCTGCCATATTTTTCGACCGTCAGATTTTGACCCTCGACATGCCCCAGACGCCGAAGCTCGGCGAATAACGCCCGGTAGTAACGGTTGTCGCTCATCTCCTGCATCAGCGCCGACGGTTCCGCCGGACTGAAGATCGCGAGCCGCTGGCTGGCCCCGGCCGGCTGCGCCGAAGCGCGCGACGCTCCGGCGACGATTGAGATCGCGCCGGCGAGAAACTCCCGCCGTCTCATTCGATCACCTCGTCGGCGGTCGCGAGCAGCGTCGACGGCATGTCGAGACCTAACGCACCCGCAGTCTTGAGATTGAGCACCAGCTTGAATTTAGTAGCCTGTTCAATCGGGATATCGCCGGCTTTCGTGCCCTTGAGAATCTTGTCCACGAAAACAGCGGCACGGCGAAACAGATCGGGAAAATTCACTCCATAACCCATCAACCCGCCCTGCTCGGCCAGTTGCAGGGTTCCTATCGAAGGAAGCCGATGGTTTGCAGCGAAAGCGGCTATCGCTTTGGCGTTGGCCTGGAACTGCCCGTGGTCCGAAATTACGAGTCCATCGATTTTTCTGTCGCCCAAAGCCGAAAATGCACTCTCGAACTCCACCGCAGCGCCAACCACGATCGGTTGCAATTCTAACCTCAGTGCATCCGCGGTGACACCCAATCTTTTCGAGTACATCGCTGTTTGATTTATCCTGAACCAGGAGAACGCCAACGCGGTTCATCGACGGCGCGATTTGCTTGAGCAACTCCAGTCGCTTTGCCATCAGCTCCGGAAAAAAGAAGCTCAACCCCGTGACGTTGCCACCGGGATGAGAGAGGCTGGCGGCAGTGCCCATGGCCACGGGATCGAAGCCAACCGCCTGGACGATCGGAACCGTCGTTGTCGCTTGCGCGGCCGCGTGGACTCCCGTTGCGGCAGCGACGATGACATCGACATTCAGACCTATCAACTCGCTCGCCAAACCGGCTAGTCGCTCATTACGTCCTCCCGCAAATCGAAACTCGATGTGGAGATTCTTGCCTTCGACGTAGCCCAGGTCTGAAAGCCCCGCCAAAAAGCTGGCCAAAGCCCGCTCTTCTGAGGCGGACGTGAGACCCAGATACCCAATCCGGGCAACCCGCTGCTGCGCACGCGCTGTGAACGGCAAAGCCGCCGCCCCGCCGACCAGCCCGATAAATTCCCGCCGCCTCATTGACCGCGCCCCAAGCCCCTACTTGGGGTCGATTGACGCTATATCACGCCGGAGGGTCCGGAATATCGTCAAAGGCCTCAAAAAGGCTCGAAAATTAAGGCTTTTCGCCAATGTTCGGCCGCTTCGGGGTTGCCGCAACGGCCCCCCTGCCTTACCTAGAGCCTATTCCATTCCGACTAATCGAAACGAGGCTTTGGTCCTTGTTTTGACGCGTTTTCCTCACGCGAACCGGTGCCCACTTCGCTCGAAAACGCTTATAGTAACAACCATGAAATTCCTTGACGAAGCAAAGGTGTATATTCGCTCCGGCGACGGCGGTAACGGCTGCGTGGCGTTCCGCCGCGAGAAGTTCATCGAGTTCGGTGGACCGAGCGGCGGCAATGGCGGTCGCGGCGGCGATGTCGTCATCGAAGTGGTCGATGGCCTCAACACGCTGATCGACTATCGCTACCAGCAGCACTTCAAGGCGCAGAAGGGCACCAATGGCATGGGCAAGGACCGCCATGGCGCCAACGGCAAATCGATCGTGCTCAAGGTGCCGGTCGGCACGCAGATTTTCGACGAAGATCGCGAGACGCTGATCCACGACTTCACCACGCTCGGCGAAAAATTCGTGCTCGCCGAAGGCGGCAATGGCGGCTTCGGCAATGCCCATTTCAAATCCTCGACCAACCGCGCGCCGCGCAACGCCAATCCCGGCCTTGAAGGCGAGGAGCGCTGGATCTGGCTGCGATTGAAACTGATCGCGGATGCCGGCCTCGTCGGCCTGCCCAATGCCGGCAAGTCGACCTTCCTCTCCGTCGTCAGTGCGGCGAAGCCGAAGATCGCCGACTATCCCTTCACCACCCTGCATCCGCAGCTTGGCGTCGTGAATTCGGATGGCCGCGAATTCGTGCTGGCGGATATTCCCGGCCTGATCGAGGGCGCGCATGAAGGCGCCGGCCTCGGCGACAGATTTCTGGGCCATGTCGAGCGCTGCCGCGTGCTGCTGCATCTGATCGATGCGACCTGCGAGCACGCCGGCAAAGCCTACAAGACCGTTCGCACCGAACTCGACGCCTATGAAGGGCATCTTGCCGAGAAGATCGAGATCGTCGCGCTGAACAAGATTGACGCGATGATGCCTGATGAGTTGAAGAAGCAAAAGGATCGGTTGAAGCGCGCGGCGAAGAAGACGCCGCTGCTGATCTCGGCCGTCACCGGCGAAGGCATGCCGGAAGCGCTGCGGGCGCTGGTCGAGGTGATCGGCGAAGCCCCGGTTTCGCTCAAAGCCAAGGGCGGCGCCGCACAGGCCGAGCCCTGGACCCCGGCGACGCCGCAGGGCTGATTTCGCACTGCAAGCACGTTTGCAATCGGCCCTTCGGTATTGCAGCATCGGATGATTGAAATCGTCCGAAGTGTCTGAGCATGCCGAAGTCGAAGAACGTCCTCTGGATCATGTGCGACCAGCTTCGCCATGATTATCTTGGCTGTACCGGGCACCCGACGCTGAAAACACCGAACATCGATGCGTTGGCCAGGCGCGGCGTGCGCTTCTCCAAAGCCTATGTGCAGTCGCCGATCTGCGGCCCGTCGCGGATGTCGTTCTATACCGGCCGCTATATGCGCTCGCACGGCTCGCACTGGAACGGCTGGCCGCTGCGGGTCGGCGAGCCCACGCTCGGCGATCACCTGAACAGGATCGGCGTCCGCAACGTGCTGGTCGGCAAGACCCACATGGCGCCGGATCTCGAAGGCTTGAAGGCGCT
>Ga0307516_10003540_pt1 | contig 19972 bp, 10 predicted proteins | sample 19_EM_MG_FD_203310 | JGI IMG/M metagenome (GOLD analysis project Ga0307516, IMG submission 203310) | Populus trichocarpa ectomycorrhiza microbial communities from riparian zone in the Pacific Northwest, United States - 19_EM | ecosystem: Host-associated > Plants > Roots > Unclassified | place...
AAAAAAATATAATAAATAGGAAAAAGGATAAAAAATGAAAAGGAAGAAAACAAGGGACTAAAGTAAATTTAGGTTGCTTGTTGGACTAAGCAATTGAGGGAAAGAAGATAAACGTTTTCACCTATAAATAAGCAGTTATCCCATACCAAAAAAAGGAGAAACAAAAAGCCAAAATAAACATTTTTTCACACGTTTCTCTTCAAATCTCCAAAAAAAAAAAAACCTAACCCTTAATAAACCTAAACCTAGCCTTCGTCCATAAAAAAGAGGAGAGAACTATCATCTTCAAACCCCCATTATCAATAGGTCTATCCTAAAAGAACCAATAGCAGAACCCTATCACTTAGACCCATCATCTTTAACATCTCTCCCAAAATAACCAAAACCCCCAACATTGCTCTTAAAGTCGTCAACCACTACACACCCAAAGACCCGTTCCCATCATCTCTCGGCCTCTATACCACTATTAGCACAATACAACCTCCTCTCTCTCTCTCTCTGCTCTCACTGCTAAATGCTTATCTCCACTAATTTTTCCAACCATAATCGACTCCAAATGTCTCCAAATCAGACCAGAAACAACCTTAAAACAACTTTTCAATCAACTCATTAAATGTCTGCTAACCCTTTTCACCATTGAACCATCACCTCGCAACCACCATCACTACTCTTCCAACCCATAATAGACACTATCGAGAGAGAAGGAAAGAATCGTGATAGCTCTCACCCATCTACAGTTGATACACCAATTTGCATCACCACCATCAATGACCACAAACTCCACCAACTGCCAGCTGTCACACACAGTTTTCCTCTCTTTCCAGCCATGAACCAACAACCCATCAACAACCACCGAACTGGCCTTCTCCTCGCATGACTCTCCACTTGTGGTAGCTGTAGCTAAACCTTTGTGGAGAGAGAGAAGTAGATCTAAAAAAATAAAAGAAAGAAAGAACCAAAGTTTGTTGTGTTTTGTTTTTCTTTTATAAGTTCCTTTTTGTGACACAGCTGGTATAAGAGTGGAGATAGGAGGAAAAACTATTTGATCCACACCATCACATGCCTCCTAATACACTGGAGCGTCACCTGTACGTATTGCCACTACTCCAACGGTCCTAAAATCTTCCATTGTGCTTCTTAAGTTCCCAACAATCTCTCCAACCTGTTTCCAACCTCTAGAAGGAGCATGTTGTAAATTTTTAAATTTTTAGTGTGTATTTAAATTATTGTTAAATTTTGAATTTTTATTGTTTATAAACATGTAATTGTGGAGCATATGAGTAAAAATATAGTAAAAAAAAGAGAATGTGTATACGTTGCATTTTCTTTTTATTACTTTTTTTTATTTTGTGTTAAATAAATGGTTAAAAAAGGGAGAAGATAAAAAAAATTTAATTAACCAAATGTTTAAATTGCACATGGTCAAATCCTAACAATTTTTCCATACATACCTTCTAAAAATACAAAATCATATTTTTATCATGTTTTAAAAATACAAAATGAATATCGTAACCAGTTTATGATTATCCATTAGGGTTTAGCCAAAATATCAAAAATCCCGCAACAATTAATTTGTTTAATTAAAATTCAGAGTGTTAGGATTTAACTGTAAATTTTAATATTTAAGGGTATAAAATTATACTGTAAAATATAACCTTAGGTATCAAAGATATAAAATAGAAAATAAATGTGATGCTAGAATGTGGGCCTTATAACGATTAGGATTTAACCTGATAAGGTAAAAACTTCTTCATGAAGGGAGATCTACCTTGAACCATTAGATGAGACCAACAAATAGAAAAATAACTTGGAATAACAATCAATAAACAATATAGTTTACCATAAGTAAGGTGTGCTGGGAGTAATGCGTATTTTCTTTGCACAACTAGTCCCCTTACCCAGGTTCTCGCAGACTATATGTTTCCTAGTGACTATGTTACTAGGTGGCGACTTCCTCTAATTATAACTTTATGATTAATTTTAAAACCCTTTTAATCTAGGAGGCAACTTCGTCATTCGATGTCGTGCACGTCATGACACCTTATTATTTATATGGAATATAATATGGAATATGTTCTCCATATGTTGCTCTATATCATCCTTATTAATTTGAATATTAAGTGAATTGCTAATAACCAAAGTCTTTTCATCAACTAGATACTCAACATCACTACGATCCTTAAGTTGTGACATCTTATCCTCTTCGGATTTGTCACTTTTAGATTCAATATCTTTATGCTCCTTTATAACCATAATCCTTTTGTTTGGACATTGTAAAGCTATATGTACACTTTTCAAACACCTGGAACACTTCATATCACAGTTATGATTAGATGAGATCTCGATTTTACCATTTGTTTAATGGTCGAATCTTTACTCCAAGTCTTAGATGATGTGGCTTTGTTGCCTATAATATTTGGCTTTGATGTGGCAACCTCCTTTCTTCTATAATTAAACCTCTAAGCGAAAAGGGAACCTGAATTACCTCATTGATGTCTAATGCCCTTTCTCTTCATCTGCCTCTCTATTTTTGTGGCCATATAAACCATATCTTTAAACTCAATTTAGTGTTGCAATTCAACCAACATTAGTTATTTTTTTATTCAATCCATTTAGAAACCTTTCCATTGTAACTTATTTACCCCCCCTACAACATTAGCTTTAATCATGGTAATCTATATTTTCTTGTGGTAATCCTTTATACTTCTAGAACCCTAAGATAAACTCTGTAATCTTTGATATAGTTCCTAATAATAATGATAAAAAATAAACTTTTTTCTCATGACTGCTTTCATCTCATCCCTAGTCTAGATGAGTCTCTCTCCATTCCTTTTCCTTTATAAAACAAGTTGATCCCACTAAATAATAGTATAGTCAGTAAACTCAATAATAACAAGTTTTACTTTTTTTTACCTCAGAGTAATGGTGACAACAAAAAATCAACTCAACCTTTTTTTTCTCACTCCAAATAAACTTTAAGATCATTTTTTCCTTGAAAAACCAGAATTTTTATCTTAATATTGTCCAAATCTCTATCCAAACCATCCCAAAATCCATTTTCCCTATCGACCCACATATTGTTGAATTGCTTAAGTGGTTGAACTCACCTAAGCATTTGGTTTTTATATGGCCGAAACATATCACTATGGTTATCATTAAAATCATTGGCCTTCTTATTTGAATTTTCAACTATAGATGCTTCTAGAGGTGAATTAGCTCGTCTTGTAAACATTATTCCTTATAACCCCTCTATGGTGTGACCAATCACAAAGACTAACCACTTCAATTCCCAAACCAGTCATCCCACTTATTATTTTGGTAAACTTTGTATTCATTAACTCCAATTATTATTGCATCGTTAAATAATCTTATTCAGGGTTATTCTTATCTTTTAGTGGTGTTAATCTACTATTAGATGACATCATCAAGAGATAAAAGCAAACAATTCACCCTTTACCACTTAATTATCAAAATTTCAGTTCTTTAAAGAACTAGTTCATAACAAATCAAAGATTAATATTTTAATGGTGTAATAAAGTAATGTAAAGACTCAAGAAGCAATAAAGATTGAAAACTATCAATACAAAACTACGAATATGAAATTGCGAATATCAATACGAATATAATGAAGCAAAAACTTCCTGTTTTATTTTGTAATTTTCAAGAAAACCTAACTAAGTAAATCTAAAATATCCTAAATCAAGATTTATCTCTAAGAAACCCTACGAATCAAGATTTTTTTTTCAAATTTAAAGCAAGTGGCCAAACTCCATGTTTCTTTGAATTAAGACTTGTGACGAACCCTAAAAATTTATTTTCTTGTAATTTTTTTGTTTATATATATAACAACTAGATCACAAATTATCTACTTTTTTTAAACATTTTATAACATGCCCTAAGTCTAGATGTAATTACGACAACGATGAAATAACATGGAAACTAAAAAAAATGGTAAAAAAAATAGATTATTTGTGATCTAGTTGTTTACAATTTAAAAAGAAAGAAAGAAAAAGAAGATCAAAATCACAAAATCATGTTAAAATATCTTTCAAAAGCGAGTAAACATCCAAATAAGATGATGATTTGAGATTAAATCCTTATGAAGAGACATGGAATGATATAAATCAGCAAACATCATTAAAAGACTTATTGGATGTGTCGTCTATTATAAGGTCAAGAGCTAAGAAGGTTAAAGAGGCATTTAATAGGTTAATTCAAGATTTTTGGGTCTTACTTCCTACAAGACCTACAATTTCAACTTATTTTCCTACATACACATAAATTGAGCTAATTTCTTCTAATATACAGTTTTACTTTAGAAAGCATGATTTTTTATTAGACTATTAGATCATGTTAAAAATTTGCTAGAAGTTTTTAGAGGTTTTGTTTTATAATGGGTTGAAATTTCAGGGAATCAGATATCGATAACACCTTGTAATAAGATCCAGAAGCTATTATATAAGAATTATATTAGTTTTGTAGTGTTCATGTTTCTTAATCACAACGTTTTAAGGACATCTTTTCTAATAAGATTCCTAGTGGGCTACCACCTATTAGAGAATTGAGCATTAAATTGATCTTGTACCTAGAGCATCTCGGCCAACCTATAGAAGTAATCTTGAGGAGATAAGGGAACTTCAAGAGAAAGTAGAAGAATTGATGAAAAAAGGGTATATAAGAGGGAGTATGAGTTCATGTGAAATTTGAGTGTTTTTAGTGTGTGTGTGTGTGTGTGTATATATATATATATATATATATATAAAAGAATGAGACGTGGAGGATATGTGTTGATTATCAAGCCATCGACAATATTATCGTAAAGTATAGACATCCAATTCATAGATTTAATGATATTTTAGATGAATCACGTGGATCTTATATGTTTTTGAAGATTGATTTGAAAGGTGGATATCATCAAACAAGAATGAAAGTGAGATAGATGAATGAAAACTGCACTTAAAACTAAATATTGTTTGTATTAGTGGTTAGTTATGCATTTTAAACTTACTACTGCACCTAATACTTTTATAAGATTAAACTACGTTTTGCCTAATTTTATAAGTAAGTTTGTTGTATTTTATTTTAATGATATTTTGATTTATAGTAAGAATTTAGAGGAACATTTGAACATTTAAGGAATGTATTAGTTGTTTTGCAAAAATAATATTTATATGCTAATCCAAAAAAATATGATTTTTGCATGGGAAAATTGTATTTTTTGGATATGTTGTTAGTACATAAGGTATTGAGATGGATGAGGAAAATATTTGGGCTATCCAATAATGGCTTATACCTAAGTTTTCATGGTTTGACTAGTTTTTATATTAAATTTGTTAAGGATTTCAATGCTTTAGCCACATCTTTAACTAAGATAGTTAAAAAATTTATGGGTTTTAAATGGGGCAAAGATTAAGGACATGCTTTTAATTTATTAAAGAAAAAATTAATTTCAGCTCCATTGTTATCATTGCCTGATTTTATAAAAACTTTTGAGATTGAATGTGATGCTTCAGGGATAGGTATTAAAGCTATTTTAATGTAGGAAAAAAAAGGCCTATAACATTTTTTTAGCAAAAAGCTCAATGATGCAACATTGAATTATCCTATTTATGATAAGGAGCTTTATGTTTTGGTAAAAACTTTGAAAACTTGACAACATTACTTATGACCTAAAGAGTTCATGATCTATACTGATCATAAGTTATTAAAACATCTTAAGGGCTAAGGAAAGTTGAACCGTCGGTATGCCAAGTGGGTAGAGTTCATTGCAACATTCCATTACATGATTAAGTACAAGAAAGGTAAGGAAAACATGGTGGCTAATGCCTTATCATGAAGGTTTGTACTTCTTTCAGCTTTAGACACTAAATGATTAGGATTTGGGTAAGTGAATGGTTTATATATTAAAGATGTTGATTATAGCCAAGTATATGTTTCATGTGAATATTCAGCTTTTGATAAGTTTTATAAGGTTAATGGATATTTATTTAAAGAAAAGAGATTGTGTTTGCCTAATTATTCTATGCGTGAATTGCTAAGCTCATGAAAGTGGATTAATGGGGCACTTTGGGATTGCTAATACTTTAAATGTTTTGTACAAGCACACTTTATTGGTCTAAGATTAAAAGAGATGTGTAAAGAATTTGTGATACATGCATAACGTGTAGACAAAGCTAAGTCTAAAGTTTTACCTTATGGTTCATATACTCCTTTGTTAGTATCTAAGAAACATTAAGTTGATATATCTATAGATTTTGTGCTAGGTTTGCCTAGATTAAAAAGGGGTAGAGATTCTATTTTTATAGTTATGTATTGGTTTTCTAAGATGACACATTTCATATATTTTCATAAAATTGATATTATGATTGACATAGCGAATTTATTCTTTAGGAAGATAGTTCGACTCCATGAGGTACTTAAAAGCATTGTGTCTGACTGTGATGTTAAATTTCTTAGCTATTTTTGAAAAATTTTGTGGGCAGAATTAAGAATAAAATTGTTATTTTCTACTACTTGTCATCCATAAACAGATGATTAAACTTAAGTGGTTAATAAGACTTTAACTCCATTGTTAAGAACTATCATTCAAAAGAATTTGAATAATTAGCAAAATTGTCTCTCCTTTATTGAATTTGCTTATAATAATTGTGTGCATTCTACTACATATTATTCTCATTTTGAAATTATCCATAACTTAAATCCTTTGACTGCTTTGGATTTGTTTCCTTTACCTATTAATGAAAGAGTTAGTCTTGATAGCAATATAAAATCACAAGTAGTAAAGGCTCTTTATGAGAATGTGAGGCGGAAAATGTAAAAAAAGAATGAGCAATATACTTTCAAAGCTAATTAAGGATAAATAAATGTTATTTTTGAACTAGGTGATTGGGCTTAGGTGTATATGCGAAAAGAAAGATTTCCTCAACAAAAAAGATCTAAGTTGATGCTGACAAGAGATGAACCATTTCAAATCCTTGATAAAATTAATGATAATGCCTATAAAACAAATCTACTAGGTGAGTATTGTGTTAATGTTACTTTTAATATGTTTAATCTATTTTTGTTTGATGTAAGTGATGATTCATGGATGAATTTTTTTTTTCATGAGAGAGGAGATGATACGATCAAGATTATATCAAAAGATCCATTGCATTTTCAAATTGGTCCAATTTCAAGATCAATGGCAAAAAAGCTCAAAGATGCATTCAACAAGCTTATTCAAAGTATTTGGGCCAAGGTGAATTTTAAAGAGGCTACATGTTTAACAAATGATGATCAAACCTTAGTCAATTTAATTTATGTATAAGAGGGGCTTGATTCATCCACTTCATGGGCTAATTAATTTCGGCAATTAAAGGCTTATATTTTCTAGTGCATAGTTTTACTCTAACTTAATAAAGAATTAATCAAGCTTTATAGTGTCTTTTATATTTCTCATTTGCATCTCGATTATAGATGTTGGGTGATGATTGATTACTTATAGTTTTGGTGTCTCGGTACATGTTATTATTGTGTCAAACTCAATTACAAGTCTAAATTTAGCTTTATTGGGAATGATCAATTTCTAGATCTTTATATTTTTAAGGTTCGTGTCACTCTTTGACATATTCTTCACAAGTATACACTTTTATACACGATTGACATCATCTTTTCTACCCAATGATTGATAATGCAAACACGAACTACTTTCTATGCAAATTAGGTTCCTCATTTCTCGACTAATGATTATTTTTAGCCAACGTATCACTACCAATCACCCACTTCTCCACAAACAGAGTGAAAGACACTACACCCAATGGTGGACACTAACATTTTCAACAATTGTGAAACCTTGCATATGATATGAGTGTGACCAAGGTCCATAAATATCTTGAGCCACCATATAAACAAAAAAGAGATAATCCTCTCAAATTCAATACTTTTCTACACTTATATTTTATCATACATTATTTTTTTATACATTTATTGATTTAAGTATTGTTGAGTTCTTTATTCCATAAAAGACTTATTTTTTAATGAATAAGCAAACTTATAACCAAGCCCAAACATTAAGCACATAATCAAGCCCTCACATCTTAACATAGAATCACAATTCATAAAATCTCATTTTCTATTAAGAGTTTTTCCACAACTTCATACATAATAATCCATACATAACTAAAATTCAACATCCTTAATTGTTAAGCAAATTTAATAGTTAGTTACCCTCCCACTCCTTCCTCCATCATGAACCCAACAAAACAAAAATTGCAAAATTGAGGGAAATTTGGATGCAATAGTATTATACATACCTTGTTTTATGGTTTCATTTTGAAAAGAAAAATATATATAATGAAAAATAAAAAATAATAATCAGTTCCAAGAAATAAAAATAATATTCCTATATAGATTTAAAAATAAAATTTTTAATTTCTCTGTAAGTATTATCATTCTTCATAAGGAAATACTTTATAAAAATCATGGCAAAGCTATATACCTTGAAATTCAAAAAACTATTTCTGCTTTTTTTTTTTAGAATTCCCCAAAATTTCAAAAATACAAAAATAAATGACTCATTATTTTCTTAATTCCAAATGTAAGAAATTAAGAAAACAATGTTCTTTGTTCATATTTTTCCTGAAAAATAAAATTTCATTAATATATATTATATAGACCAATTTGAAAAATACAAAAACTCCACATTTCCCCGCCCATAAAAAAAAAAACCCCAGACTCTCAACTCCCAATACCCTCACTCTCTCCCCTCTACTGCTCTCTAAAAAAAAAAAAAAAAAACAGAAATGGAAGAAGAAGAAGACGACCAACAAAACATCCTAGATCTGGTCAAAGAATTAGTCAATCGCTTACTCTCTCAAAACCCTCAAAACCCTAGACCCCCAATTTCTAACCCTAACCCTAACTCTCCTGATTTCCAAAATTCTCTTCGCTACGCAATCCGCATTCTCTCCAGCAGATTAACCCCATCGATTGCCCCTGATGCCGCCGCAATTGCTGAATCAATCAAGCGTGGTCTTGCCACTCAAGGTAAATCCTCCCAAGCTCTCACTCTCGCTGAGTTATACAACAAATTTGCATCGAAAACGGGACCGGGAAGTATTAATAACAAATGGGCAGTTCTTTATTTGCTTAAAATCATTTCCGAAGATACAAAAATTGCACAAAATGCTCCAAATTCCACGCTTTTGTTACCTAATTTGGGGTTAAATGAGCTTGATTTGAGCAATGAATCGCGGATTTCCCGTGATTTTAAGAGAAGGGAAAAGGGTTATGATAATGGGGTTTTGTTGGTTAGTAAAGATCCGGAGAATTTGCTTGAAATCGCATTTAGAGAGTTCGTTAATATGGTGAAAGAGGAAAATGAGGTGTCCGAAGAAGTTTTAGTGAGAGATGTGTTATATGTTTGTCAAGGGATTGATGGGCAATATGTGAAGTTTGATGAAAATGTTGATGGGTATGTTTTATCAGATTCAATCAAGGTTCCAAGAGGTACAAGGGTTATGGTTAGGAAGTTGTGTGAGTTGGGGTGGTTGTTTAGGAAAGTTAAAGGGTATATTTCAGAGAGTATGGATCGGTTTCCAGCTGAAGATGTGGGAACTGTAGGGCAGGCATTTTGTGCTGCGTTACAGGACGAGCTTTCAGATTATTATAAGTTGTTGGCTGTGCTTGAAGCGCAGGCAATGAATCCAATTCCGTTGGTTTCAAAGTCAACTAGTTCGAGTAATTATTTGTCATTGAGGAGGTTGTCAGTTTGGTTTGCTGAGCCAACAGTGAAAATGAGGTTAATGGCTGTTTTGGTTGATAAATGCAGAGTCTTGAGGGGTGGGGCAATGGCTGGGGCTATACATTTGCATGCCCAGCATGGCGATCCATTGGTGCATGAGTTCATGAGGAGTTTACTGCAGCATGTTTGTTCGCCACTTTTTGAAATGGTTAGGAGTTGGGTTTTGGAAGGGGAGTTGGAGGATATTTTTGCTGAGTTCTTTGTTGTGGGTCAACCAGTGAAAGCTGAATCACTTTGGAGAGAAGGTTACAGGCTCCATGCTGGAATGCTTCCTTCATTCATTTCACAACCCCTTGCTCAGCGCATTTTAAGGACTGGGAAGTCAATAAATTTCCTTCGTGTCTGTTGTGATGATCGTGGTTGGGCTGATACTGCAACAGAGGCTGCTGCTGCTGCTGGGACCACAACTAGAAGAGGGAGTCTTGGATATGGTGAAACTGATGCGCTTGAAACTCTGGTTGTTGAAGCAGCAAAGAGAATTGACAAGCATCTGTTGGATGTTATCTACACGAGGTATAAATTCAAAGAACACTGCCTTGCAATCAAGCGATATTTACTGCTGGGGCAAGGTGATTTTGTCCAGTACTTAATGGATATTGTTGGGCAGGAACTTTCTGAGCCTGCTAATACAATTAGTTCATTCCAGTTGGCAGGGTTGCTGGAAAGTGCAATTCGATCATCCAATGCTCAGTATGATGATCCTGACATATTAGATAGGTTGAGGGTGAAGATGTTGCCGCATGGTACTGGAGATAGAGGTTGGGATGTATTCTCGTTGGAATATGATGCCAGAGTACCATTAGACACAGTGTTTACAGAATCTGTTATGGCAAGGTATTTAAGAATTTTTAATTTCCTGTGGAAGCTGAGGCGAGTGGAGCATGCACTTATTGGTGCGTGGAAGACAATGAAACCTAATTGTATTACTTCTCATTCTTTCACCAAGCTGCAGGATGCAGTTAAGTTGCAGTTACTCTCAACACTGAGACAATGCCAGGTCCTTTGGAATCAGATGAATCATTTTGTTACAAACTTGCAATATTATATCATGTTTGAAGTTCTGGAGGTTTCATGGTCTAACTTCTCAAATGAAATGGAAGTGGCAAAGGATCTTGATGATCTACTTGCAGCACATGATAAGTACCTCCACTCAATTGTAGAGAAATCTCTTCTTGGTGAACGATCTCAATCCCTTTACAAGTCACTATTTGTCTTGTTTGACCTTATACTGCATTTCAGAAGTCATGCAGATCGATTGTGTGAAGGAATTTACGAGTTACAAGCAAGGTAAAAATCTGTTGTGTTTTTGAATGATTTTGTTTTGTCAATTAACGTTTGCATGTTTGGTTTTGAAGTGAAGATCTTAATACTCATATCAATTGACAACAACAATGCTATTTTTTTAATATATTTTTTTCTTTTCTTTTATGATTGTGTTGAACCACTCGTGATTCCTATTACATGCAGAACCAGGGCATCCTCTTTATCCTCTCAAGACAAGACAAAATCACGAAGGCATACAAGAGATAATCCGTCAGAGCCTGGATCATGGTTTAGTGATGGCAGGAAGGCCCTAGAACAACGTGCTGGTGAATTTCTTCAAAATATGGGGCGGGAACTGGAAGAAATATCAAAGGAATATACAGTGTTGCTCGAAGGTTTCTTGTCTCAGTTGCCTGTGCAACAACATGTTGATTTGAAATTCCTCTTCTTTCGGCTTGACTTCACTGAATTTTATAGTAGGTTCCGTCCTGGCACATAGCAAAGCTGTTAATACACGTGAGTTTACTCCAATTTGCAACTCAAGGCATGAACAGAGTGCAGTTATTTGCTGGACCTTAAGTGAAGAATTATGCAATGTCTTGCTGATGCCAGGATTGACCTTTATATTTCACTGCTTGATTTTAGGTATAGGAAGATTCTAGCTGCTCTATCTTTTATCGAATTATCACAATGAATAATTTTGTTTTAGCTTCTTTTCCAGGGGTCTGATTTTTATCTTTTACCCTTTCAGATTGTGCTCCTTTCTAAGGGTTTACGTGAAAGTTTGCGATCATGTCAGAGGTATTTTTATATCATTAAATGAGATTCTTAAAATCAGTGCAAATATTTGGATGTGATAGTCCAATTATTGTTGGTACTTTTCTTCTTATTGTTGCAAGCTGTTTATACTGAGCTTGTGCCTCTGTATCATAGTTATGTATTGGCTAAATGCTAATCATTGTGATATATGATTTGGTTTTGCATGTGTTTGTTTTTTCAATCCTGAGTTCCTGACACTCGATACTTGCGTGTTATTTGGGTTGTGGTGGCTGCATTTAGTGGTTGCTGCAATAAACATATCATAATTCCTTGTGTTGCTGGCAAGCTGTCCTTGCAATGAAAACTGTGGTCTTATCACAAGGGATTGTTAACGGGCCCATGCTATCTCAATAACCTTCTTGCTGGCACACGAATGAGCAAGACTGTTCATTAAATTATATCATCATAAAGATTTGGCCTTGTATGATTATTACCTATTGGGAAAAGGCTCTTGTGCATACAACATAGATGGCTTGTGTTGCTGGAGAATTAGAATGAGGTTAAAGCAAATACCCAGTTGAAGTCTTGAAGAAAGATCAAAGTGACATCATAGAGACAAAGGAAGCACCTCATGCATGCTTGACAGGGTGCCTCCCATAAGCCAAAGAGTGGAATGGTGTATTATTCTTTCTAGGACTGGTAGCACTTTGGTGAGAGTGTCCCTTAGCCCTTGGAATATTTATTGAGTGTTTGCTTGTCTAGCTGAATATGTTAGCTTAAATGTGTAAGCCAGTAGCGCCGGTTTCATTTTTGTCTACCCAGTTTGACATGTGATATTGCTATGTTATAAAGTTATAGAGAAGCATAAGATCAGCATGAGGTTTAAAATTGAAAAACATTCTACACTAAGTTAAGACTTCATTAGCTTTTGATGAAAACTTGAAAATAATGTATTTCTTTCTTCCTCTGGTGTCGTCCATAAGATGCTGCAATTTTTCAGAGAATCATAATTGGTTTGGCAGCATTGCTTTCTTTGTATATTTAACTCATCATACAGTTGAGCATCCTGAGTCTAACTGAAGTGGAAACTATTTGTTTTGCTACTATAAATGTTTTATTTGCTGCTGATATTATCGTTGCAAGCACTTTTCTCCCTCTTTTATCAAGTGTGGAAATTAGTGGAGCTTCTGTTCCCCCGAAGTTACCGTTAGCAGTTTTTAAGTGGTAAACTTTGGTGCATGGCCTTCTGCAATGCCAATTGGTCTCCTGAGCTGATAGCATTCAGGATGCAAACAAACTGGAAGAGAACAGCTAAACAAAGGAAAATTGGAAAGCTTGTGCTTGTCCTTTTGAGTTAACAGTTATGTGTCTGTCATAAAGCAATTGCTGCTTAAAAAATAAAAATAAAAATATTCTCGACTGCCTAAACTTTTACTAACCAACCAAGCAAGCAAGCAAGCAAACAAAAAGGTCTATTTATAGAAGCAAACAAGGAAAGTGAGATTCAGATTTCAATCATAAAAATAGTTGCAACTATTGATTTTCTAACACCCTTAAGTACCAAAAACCACTAATAGCAAGCCTGAAGGATGACAGCAAAGTCAGCCCTCCAACGAGAATTTCTTCCCTGTGAATGGTTGGAACTGTTCTTTCTTTGTAGTTTAAGCTTTGACATCCTCTGTTTTGAGCTCTTTCAATCTCTTTCCATGTGCAAGCATGAACCATACCACCTCTGTTGGATGTTTACGAGACCTGATCTCTGATTCAGTGGCCATGCTTGGAGCTGTGTTAATTGTTTGGTTCTCTTTTTCAACAGAACCTGAATCAGGCAGAGCTAACTCTGCAGCAGGTTTCTCACCCAAACGTCTAGAAAGACCTGTGAAAGGCACAAACTTGTGCCATTCCTTGCTTGTCTCTTTGTTATCTAGATGAGGCACAAAATCAACCTCACAATCTGTATCAATAATGGAAATGGCATTAGATGGCTTGGTTTCAACTACATTAACTTGAAATTCCTTGTTATAGTTGACCATCCAGTGGTGAAGCAAAAAAAGCTAGCACTCAATGTCTCTTCCAATGCTGCTTTTGGATTAAGCATGCTTGAGAAATCCGTAGAGTGAGGTTGCAATTTTATGAAGGTTCCCTTTTCTATGGTAGTATTCTTCAGGCGCACAGCGTTGCCATTCTGCAGTTGCAAATTCTCCATCGTCCAATCCGGCAAGAAGACTGAACCTTCTTCGGCAGTGAACTCATACACTCCACAATTCGAAACTCGTTCCTTCAATTAGTTTCGAATTTCAAATAGCATAGGATATTCAACTAGTGTGTCAAGGAGGAGCTCGAAAGCTGAAGCAGGCACGATGATCCGTTTCCCCTGCTCTAGGTGTGATTTCTCGACTACTGAGAGCGAAAAACAATGGTAAGCACGTTCAAAAGAATCATAATGTTGGCCGTATCGATCATAATATTGTGGAGAGGCCTGAGCAGTGTAATTGCTGCTATAGTTGTCATCGTTTTGAACTTGAGAATCGCTGTGCTTCTTAGAACTCTCATTATGATCCTGAGCTTTATCGGGCGGCTCCATCGATATAACTGCTTTCCTCTCCAGATTTTTGTGGACTTGGATTGTCCGGAAGAGCAGGGAGAGATGAGGTTTTCGTGGATTGATCTGCCTTCGTCTTTATCACCTTCTTGTGAACTTGGATAGTCGGGAGCAGGGAGACAATTTAGATCGAAGTCACGCTTTTCGTGGTCCGTTTCAGAAGCTTGTTCCATGACGAACATGACTATGGCTAACCTACCAGACTAGCACTTAGATTCCATTTGAAAACTCGATTCGTGTTTTTAAAAAAATTAATTTTTTTTTAAATTTTTTTATTATTTTTATATGTTGATCTTATAAATAATTTTTTAAAATAAAAAAAATATTATTTTAATATATTTCTAAATAAAAAAATATTTTTAATTACAATCATATCTACACTTTCAAATTCGTAAAGTTTGTAAGTACATGCTTTTAAAACTAATATATGCACCCTTAATATGATTGTTTTTAGTGTTAAGTACAAAGGTAACTCGTATTTTGCTGCGGGCCCGATTTATTTCTCTGCAACATATAAAAAAAAAAGCTTAGGCATTGTAAGCTTATTTAAAAAAGGAAAAGAAAATTCATGTTCATTCAATTATATAATAGAGAAAGGAAAGATAATAAATGGACCAAATCTTAAAAGAAAATATCATAATAATAATAATAGAAAAAAATATTTGTCAAAAGAAAAAAAAATTACAAAGTTGAATTCCATGATAACATAATGATAAAAGACAAAAAAAAAAAACCGTCTCGAGTCAACCCAAGTTAGGATATCAAACTTGCAACTTGGATTGTGTGGCTGAATCAACCTCATAACAAACAAATTGAAAAAAATAACAATGGTCAATCTTCAACAATCCAAATTTAAAAGGTTGAAATAAAAAAAAATCAATAAAAAAAGTCCAAAAAATAAAACACCTTTAGACTTGGGTAAGGCCGTCAAATCTTACTGGATCAGGAGAATAAGATAATATAATAAAAAGCAAAATAATGAAGCTTAATTTTAAAGAACTTGATTTTGAAGGACAAAATGGAGAAAAGATATAAAAAACAACCCTAAAAAAATAGCAAGGTTAACTAGCCAAACTTGCTATCCAAGTTATGAATTTGGGATGACCTAATTGAAAGGAAACCGAAGAAAATTATAAAACCAATATTTCAAAATAAACAATACTGAACTTATTTATGTAAATGTTTCTAATATTTTTTTTTATATATATATTTGATATACATGATTGAATTAGTATAATAATAATAAGAATTGTAAGACATTATTCTTGGACCGAATATATACTTCTTATTTACAGGTCATGTTAAGTAAATACCAATATCATAGTACAACCACCATGACTCTTGTTGCACGTGAGCGGCATCGTGATGATCATCTTTCTGGATCGGGATCTTAAGTACATTTGAAAAGAACAAAGAATTCTTGTTTTTTTTTTTAATAGTTTAAGAGGTTTGGAGTCGCCACTTAATATTTTGGTTACTAAAAACTTTATCTGGTCTTTAGAATCTGGATAATGGGATTGGTTGTGTAGGGGACGATAAAATTACTCTTAGTACACCCTACCTAAGGTAAGCTACATTATTTATTTGTCTGAATATTACTAAGAAATTGTTGTATTTTTCAAATTGTTAGTCTGTTTATTGGTTAATACAGGTCTCACCCTGGTAAGGTGGATCATGACTTTATAGGTTATACATAGTCATTCTAAAACCAAATATATTTTTTGCATTTGTTTCTTTTAATATCGAGAATACATCTTACGTATAAGTTCATAATTCTTTATATTAAAAATAAATAAATAGATTTTTTGGTGTTTTTAAAATTTAGATCAAACCTCTATGGTGTTAATAAATTTGTTATTAAATTCATGATATATGCAAAATATAAAAACTATTTTACTAAATTTCTTTTTGGTATTTTTAAGAGATTCTAAATTATGCTAAATATTTTTTTTCTACAATCCAAAATATTAAATATGAAAGGGTAAAAAGATATGAGAATCCTAAAATTAATTGTACAATGATCTTTAAAAAAAAACTGAAATTTAATTAAAATTTAACTAAGGCTGTTTTTGGCAAAACACTAAAAAAAAACATAATACAATATTAAAACAAATGTTATGGCAGGTTTCTCAATCACACTCTTAGTTAAAAATCATATATTAGAAATTTATCTTAAAAGCATGTTTGCCAAACATGACTTAAGGATCCTAAAATATTTTTTTTCTTATGTAAATTGTTACTTCACCAAACATGCCTTTAAATCTTAAAAGGTTTGGCCCAACAACATGGACTGGGCTTCTCAGCCTTGTCTTTGAACCTAAAAACACGACACACACTTAGTACATAAAAGATTGAAGATCATAAGGATGATTTCGATTAAATCTTTTTAAGAAGATGAAGAACATGGATGAACCTAAGAATTTGATTTGAAGATAGAGGCTAGATTACACCAAATCAAGGGCATTGAAAGATGTAACATGTAAGATTGAAACAAAGAGCGTGTTTGGCAGTGTGGTTGCGGATGCTTTTCAAATAACTTTTCGTGCTAAAATGCATGCCAATGATGTTTTTTCATTTTTTAAAAATTATTTTTAACATCAGCACATCAAAACGATCCAAAACGTACAAATCATATTAAATTTTAGAAAAAAAAAATTTAAATTTTTTGGGAACGCGGGTTGAACCGCGTTCCCAAAAGCTTCCAAAATCATATAAGAAAAATAAACCGTAAATTGCCTGAATTAAACCTGATAGTCATAAACCTAAACCCATATATTTAAATTTAATTAGGATTGATTGATCCAAACCAAACCTTTAATGAACAAATCAATGACAAAGAATGGTAATGTATAGGTTTAGGAGTCGACTAAAGCACACAATATAAGACGACACTTTATTTGTTACACATTTTGGATATTTGTTACACCTTATTTGTTACACATTTTGGAATATTTTAGAATTAGAGTCACATTCTAACTCATGATTTCTATTCTTGATTTCTATTCTTGGACCTTAATAGTTCATTGTTTCAAAATAAAACCTTCTCTATTACATGGATGACATCTCATGTTTGCATTTCTAAGCAAACAAATGGAGTCAATGGAGGTATTGGATACTTATTGTCTCTTTCAAGAACAATCCCATAAAAGAATAATAATGATTAAAAAAAATAAAAACTTTATAAAAATAACTCACACCACAACAAGATAAAGTCAATATAAAAATATAGAAACTCGCATATAAAGAGAGACTCTCAGATTTTTCACTATCAGTAAAAGTTCCCCTCCATCTTTATTGATATTGACTTAAACATCGAATGTTCTCTTAAATCTATTAAAAAACTTGTTTTCAATGATATTTTGGTTTTGGACGTGCTGAAATTCTCACACACATATTGATTTAACTAGAGAAGAATTCCAACATGAAGGTCAAACCCTATGGCTCATGGTGACAATCAATTATAGCCCAAAAACGACCTCAAATGCAACATCATCACCTAATGTACATGAGTTATATGTAGTTATATATATCTAACAAATACACTCATAATAAGTAAAAAGAAAATCATATTTTCCTAGCCACAACTGCAGGAGAACAAACTCACACCCTGTCTGGCACTATAGTTTAATAACACTTTTGAAAATATTTGAATTTTTTTAGGATTAAATTAATATTTTTTTATGTTTTTAAATGATTTTGATATACTGATGTTAAAAATAAATTTTAAAAAATAAAAAATTATTTTAATATATTTATAAACAAAAATTATTTTAAAAAATAACTTTTATTGTATTCTTAAACATGCCATTAACATGTAAAGGATAAATAAAATAAATTGAAAGAGGAAATAAATTTTCTTTTCACTGCAATCAAAAGTTAAAAAGCACAAGCTAATTCATCTCATCAGAGATCTTTAGCCAAAAAGGCCCGACGCCCAACCAACCAAGTGGCAACTACAACAATTACCCTAATAAAACACAGTAAGGTCCAGTACTCTAGACCTTTCCAAAATCCCTCTTTTTTCTTGCCCTCCCTAAGCCCAAACCTGACCTCAAAAATTCTAGACCTTTCCGAATCATCAAGAACAAGAACAAGAACAAGAATCAACCCTCCATCCATTCACCGAAACCACTGGTTCCCTCTCTTCTTTGAATCTCTCTCAGAAACCCAAAACGCTCCTTTCATCTCCTCCATTCTTGAATTTCATCAAAGAATCGTCAATGGCCAAGTACGGAGAAGGAGACAAACGTTGGATCGTGGAAGACAGACCAGACGGAGCCAACGTACACAACTGGCACTGGGCTGAGACAGACTGTTTAGAATGGTCAAGAAATCTCCTCTCCAAACTCCTCAACAACCTCACAATCCTCGACGGTGAAGGAAACCTCTTTATCAAAATCAACAAAGTTGAAAAAGTCGAGGGAGAAGCGTATGTTAATGTCCGTAAGGGGAAGATTATTCCGGGTTATGAGTTACACGTTGCTCTTTCGTGGCAAGGCGAAGCCAAAGATAGTGAAGGGAATAGTTTATTGAAGGTAGATGGATCTGTTGAAATTCCGTACATTTCAGATGAGAATGCTGACGAGGATCCTGAGATTCGTGTTACGGTGAAAGATGAAAGCCCAATTGGAAAGACTTTGAAGGATGCTATGTTTGCGAAAGGGAAGCCGGTGGTGGAGGATAAAGTTAGAGTTTACGTGCAGAGTATGGCGAAAGGTGGGCCAGCTAAGGAAGAATTGGAGACGAAGAAGGTGGAGAAAAAGGGGCAGCCGGTGGCTGGCACATCGGTGAGGAAGGTGAGTGTGTCTCCGGTGGTGGAGAAGAAGGAGGTGAAGAAAGAGGGGTTTAAGACTATTAGTTTGACGGAGAAGTTCAGTTGTAGGGCCAAGGATTTGTTTGAGATATTGATGGATGAGAATAGGTGGAAGGGGTTTACACAGAGTTATGCGAGGATTAGTAAAGAGGTTGGAGGGGAGTTTAGTATTTTTGATGGGTCTGTGACGGGGAGGAATTTGGAGTTGCAGGAGGGGAAATTGATTGTGCAGCAATGGAGGTTTGGGAACTGGCCTGATGGGATTGTATCGAAGGTCAGTTAATTGTTGGTTTTGCTTTGAAATTTTGGTTGATTTAACGAACTGGTGATGAATAGGCGAAAATTGCTGAATTGAATGGATTTTTGTTTTGTTTTTTCTATCCATTTTTGTATAGGTACTTGGTTTTTTTTTCTGTGAGTAGGATTGTTTGTCAATTGTTTGAGACTGATTATAGTTTAAGATAGCTCAACTGAATGAATTTGGATGGTGATTGCAGGTAAGACTGACTTTTGATGAGCCTGAACCTGGGATTACTATAGTGAAGGTGGTGCATACTGATATACCCGAGGAAGACAGGTTAGTTCTTGTTTTGAAGTAGTAAAACTTTGTTTTTTAATTTTATTTTTGTCAAGTTTTGTTGGTTTTTTTTGTTCTTTGGGCTCATGGTCTTTCGTATTTTGTTTCTCCTGTTGTTCATGCAGATATGGGAATGAAACTGTGGTGGAGAATACTGAAAGAGGATGGCGGGATCTT